>ERZ1106943.43-NODE-43-length-165178-cov-5.887769_pt1 | contig 165178 bp, 155 predicted proteins | sample MGYA00403671_ERZ1106943 | MGnify/ENA primary metagenome ERZ1106943 (study PRJEB35170, sample SAMEA104062427) | human gut metagenome | biome: human gut; feature: human-associated habitat; material: faeces | place: Denmark | collected 2012-06-14 ...
TTTATTTGATTTTTCCTTTTGCCTTTGGTTTGTTGCATTTAGTTCTTTGATTAACTATTAAATGTATAAATGAAGATGTAAAATTTTTAGTTATTTATTAAACTTTTTTTTGGTAAAATTATAGCGTTAGCTTTCATTCTATATCTATATATAAAAGCAACAAAACTTTAAAAAATGCCGTTTGACATTTATACAAGGTTCTATAGTCTGCTGGCGGAAAGAGAAAATATTCCTATCTACAATGAAAAAAGGTCTGACATAATTTGAAGTGATACAGTAAAAGTAGACAGTATTAATAGATTGATACTTCTACTTTTTTTGTTATTCTAAATATAGAAGGGTTGCAATGAATAATAAAACATACCATCTGTATACAGATGAAGAAACACTTAAAATTGTTAAAGATCACATTGATAATAGAATCCCGATTAGAACTTGTGCCACAAAATACAATATCTCAATAACTTCACTAATTTACTAGCTACGTAGATATCGTGAAAATGGTGTAGATGGATTAAAGAGTATGATTGGAAAACATCGTGGTCCAAATAAAGGCAGGCATAAAGGAACTTTAACACCCAAAATAACAATAGAAGAACTGCAAAAATAAAACCTAAAGTTACAAGTTGAGATTGAGCAATTAAAAAAGGTTATCTTACGAAAGGAGCTGGTGACAAAAAGAAATTCATTTATATAAACCTCCTTAGTTAATGCATATAAGTATTTTTCAAATATTACATATACTTATTTATATATTTTTATTACAGTTCAATTTCAATATACTTCTTACCTAAAGTTTTAATCTTGCACTTACTAGTAATATCATTTTTAAAATCATCGTAAATTTTAGATGATAAAAAAACAATCTTTTTTTGATATCTTAGTAAATGATTATAATTTGCATGTCCAAAGCTGTTCCTTCCACTCAAAACAATTCCTTTAGTATTTTCATCTATAACACTATTTATTTTTGGGATATCATGAATCAAAGAAGTATCATATTTACAGCAATGATGTGGTATTAACACATAATCATAATGAGTTTCTAGTATTCTAGAATCAAATTCCTGATATAAAGAATCGGCAGGAATTAAAACATTATTTTTTCTTGATTTTATAGTAGTAACTAAACATTCAGCATTAGCCTTAGTTGATTGATTTGGGTCCATTTTACCTATTGTTTGATATATTTTTATATTATCAGACAAATCTAAATAGCCACCATATTTTGGAACAATTCCTGAAAAAGTTTTATGACTAGCAACTTTCAATAATACAGCGAAAAATTTATTTGCTTTAACCCCTGTTCCATGATATTTAGGAAAAATCCACCAAGGTGTAGTCAAATCTGTTCTAGTTATCACGTTATTAATATGATCCATATCAAAATGAGAAATCAGTATTTTTGTTTGATAATCTATTTTGGAAATCATTTCATCCAAAGCACTATTCTTTCTCTTAGATTGTAAGCCAAAGTCAAATACCATAATTACTTCATAATCTGTTTTCGATTCATCTTTGTATTTTATTAGGGCAGAACAATTACCTTGTCCAACATCAAAAACTCTTAATGAATAATCATCTGAATAATCAATATTATCCATATATCGACCTGGTCTATAATCAAAATCTTCATGTCTATGATTTTGAATATACTCATTAAATAAAAAATCGATTTGTCTTGTTGTTTCATCATATTTAAAATTAGCTTCTATACAATCATAATAATATTTATAAAAAGCATTATTTAGAGTCTCGAGCAAATCATCTTCTGAGATTCTCTTTAAAGATTGACTATCAGGTAATACTTCTGCAATAATTCTATTCTTAGGATTAGAACCAAACTTCATATATTGAATCAATTCAATTAATTCTTCTTTTGTAACAGAAAATGGTGATGATTTAAAATTTAGTTTCTTTATATCATTATTTAAATAGCCACTCAAAATAAATTTATAATATTCATTATAGTTGTAATAAACTCTATAAATATTAAATTTTATGTTGTTTTCATCATTATTTTCACATTGTTCAAAATAAATAGAAATAGAGTCTCTTAAATATTGTGTACCAGCTCTTTGCTCACCAAAATGATTATCATTTATTATAGAAAACATTGGTAGATATGCTATCATTTTATAAAAAATACGTTTTCCTGATTCTAGTTGAACCATGTTTACCCCCCCAAAAAAAATTTAATTCGTACTGAGATACATTTATATAATATAAGCATAACACTTTTTTGCTGAATATTACACATATACATCAAATTATCTAAAACACATACCTATTGTAATTCTCTATTTATCTTACTTTTTTCTCAACAACCAAAAAAAGTAGTTTATTTCTAAGCTACTTCTTGCTGTTATAGTGTTTTGGATTTCTTTCAATCCAGAACGTATATACGAACATTCCTGGTAAGAGCTTACAATTCTTAATAAAGTTCGTTTGTTTTTCATTTCTTATGTGTGGAAGAACTTATTTTAATACAATTTGCGTACACCACTTAAAAAGTGCGTACAGTAATTAAATTTTGCGTACAGTCAGTGGAAAATGCGTACAGCAAACAAAGGAAAACCTCCCAACGTTGTGGGAGGTCAAAGTAACTGTTTCCGTTACCGAATGTGCTCTTTCTTTTACATAACGAGCCAAAGGCATGGCGCTAAACTCGGACTCTCCATAACTTTGAGTCGTTTGGAAGCATTCTAGACTACTCGGTTAAATTATACAATTTTTTTGTAGTAAGAAACAAATAAAAATTCTTTAGACTTTTTTATTAACACACTAATCGTTAAGTAACTAGTCTCAATTATTGCTTACTCAAATCTCCATCGGAGCAGTGAATGGTGAAATTGCCGGTGTTGAGATACCAATTATCACCTTTTGTAATGCCATTCCATTGTTTCTTTTTGCCTTTATACTCAACGCTCGTAAGTAAACTGCAAGCTAAGAATGCATATTCACCTATGGATTGTACATTTGCTCCGATTGTCACGCTCGAAAGGTTGGTGCAACCAGAGAATATATAACCACCCAGAGAGGTTACAATTGTAAGGTGTTCTATGATGACGTGTTGCGGAAGTAACCGAAATTTTCGCTCGGATACCTCCTCTACGTTTCCTTTCATTGAATCACGTCGATTATTTCATGACTATAATAATACCAAAACGCTATTGCTTGCGACTGAACGGCGTCCTTCGTTGCCTTTTGCCTTACGAGGAAGACAAAGCCTTTCACCCGCATTGCATCGTTTGGCATAATCTCCTAGACATGGGATTCTTGCAAATTCAGCATTGAAGTCCACCCATTCACCGAAGGCTTTCCTTCGTTTTCTTCCAGTTCCAAAAGATCACCGTAGACGGACTTTCCTCCATCATCATGTTTTTTCAGATATCTTTCGTTGTACGGTATCACCTTGTATTCCAGTCCTAAACCAGCAACTGTTGATTTTTCCTCTTCGGTAAATTCTCTTATATAATGACGGTACATTTTCTCGCTCTCGTCCCAATCACTTGCGGGGACGCCTATTTTCACAATGCGCGGATTGCTTTTGTGGTAATAAAACACGAACCTTTTTTCATCTTGCGTTTCTGCATCGTGAGATAACTGAACGCCCGAAGAATCAACATCTCGACTAAACAGGCAGGCAACACTCTGAGAAATTGCATTCTGTCGTTTCGATTTCAAAGTGTAAGTCTTTTGCTCGGATGCGGCGCTTGCCTTGTAGTAGTAATTTTTAGGCGTGCGCACGGATACGTTTATCGTAGTCCCAGGTTGAATAATCTGTCCGTCTCCTGTACTGTATTTTGTTATGTTTGTATATTCTTCTTCGTAAAACGAATAGAGAAGGTTGTAAATTCCGTTGCCGGGCATTGTTTCAATCGAGTTGTTATAAAAACAGATATACCAATTACCTCCGTTTACTGAAAACTCCAATTGTTGAGCCGCGTCTTTATCCTGTAAGTAATCGCCAAGATTCCCTACTTCAACGTAGACTTCTCCCGTATGGTTCTGCCAAATCTCTTCTATCGTCGGGGCTATCTCTCTGTCTTTCAGTTTTATTCCGCATGCGGAAATCGTTGCAACTGCACAAATAACCAGTGAAATTGCCATAAAAACACTTAAAACTCTCTTTTTCATAACGAAAACCTCCTTTTGTTCTTTTCGACTTTTGTTATTAGCCATTCAAATCGTTTTGCCTTGCATAACAATAAAATTCTGTTTGTTGTTTAAAGATAGTCGAATCCGCCTACCTTGATACCAATAGTTGCAGTTTGTTTCGGAGCCACATAACGATATATGTGGCTTCTTTTCCGTTCTGTTTCCACCGCTTTTCTTTATTTTATAATAACATTATACCATATTTCGATGCAACACTTGGAATTTATGGAGCCACTCCAAACAAGAAATTTTATTTAAACCCTTTCGTTCCGTAGTAACATTTAAGAAATAAAAAAGTCCTGCAAAAGCACCTAGTGGTACTTCTACAAGGCTGACTTCTAACTTGGCAGATAGGGCAATTTTCCCTTTATGTAAATAAAAAAGATCTGACACAATTTGCACTAGTCAAGCAAAGTAGACAATTTGTATCAAACCTATACTTTTCATTACAATTGGTGGAGCTGACGGGGATCGAACCCGCTACCTCTTCCATGCCATGGAAGCGCTCTCCCAGGTGAGCTACAGCCCCAAATGTTTTTACGCTTTATAATGATAGAATTAATAACAAGAAAAGTCAATAAATTTTCTTTTTTACATAAAATTTACATTAGTATTAGTATATTACCAATATTATTATGTTATTATATGTGCGAGTATATAAATAAAGGAGGAAATCAAAAATGGAAAACGTTATTGAAATTCAACATCTTATAAAAGACTTTAAAGATGTACGTGCCGTTAACGATTTATCATTTAAAGTAAAAAAAGGAGAATTCTTTGCTTTTTTAGGTGTTAATGGTGCCGGTAAGTCTACAACTATATCAATAATGTGCGGAAAGTTATCCCGTAACAGCGGATCTGTTTTAATTAATGGCTTAGACATTGATAAAGATATGGATCAAATACGAAAAGTACTCGGTGTTGTTTATCAAAATAATGTACTTGATAAAGTATTAACTGTTTATGACAATTTAAAATTTCGTGCTGGATTATATAACATCACTGGAGAAGAATTTAAAAAACGTTATGAATATTTTGCGGATATTTTAGATTTTAAAGATTTAAAAGATCGCGTATATGGCAAATTGTCTGGCGGACAAAAAAGACGTGTTGATATTGCAAGAGCCTTACTTCATAATCCTGAAATATTAATTCTTGATGAGCCTACAACTGGCTTAGACCCTCAAACAAGAAAATTAGTTTGGGAAGTTATTGATAAAATTCGTAAAGAACGTCAAATGACTGTATTTTTAACCACACATTACATGGAAGAAGTTAGCGATGCTAATTACATCGTCATTTTGAATAAAGGTGAAATAGTTGCTTCTGGTACGCCTTTAGAATTAAAAAATAAATATACGGGCGATTTTATAAGCATTTATAGCATTAAAAAAGAGGACATTGATAAGCTTGGCTTAAAATACGAAATTATTCCTAATGGTTATCGCATTGAAGTAAAAGATACAGAAGAAGCCACAAAATTAATAACTACATATCCAAATTTATTTAAAGATTATGAAGTTATAAAAGGAAAAATGGATGATGTGTTCTTAAATGCCACTGGCATAAAGTTAGGGGGCGAGTAATATGGTACTTATGAATTTATTAAAAAGAAATATAAAATTATTTTTCAAAGATAAAGGATTGGTAATATCATCTCTTATTACTCCAATGATCTTAATATTACTTTATGTTACATTTTTAAAGAATGTCTATGTTGATTCATTTAATAGTGCGATTGCTAATGCTGGAATAACTATTGAAGATAAATATATCAATGGCTTTGTCTATGGCTGGTTATTTTCTTCTTTATTAGCGGTATCAAGTGTTACGGTATCATTTTGTTCTAACCTATTAATGGTACAAGATAAAGTAACTGGTTCCATTAATGATATTGAAATTGCTCCTATAAAAAAGACCACCATTGCGATAAGTTATTATTTAGCAAGTATGATAGTCACAATGATTATTATATTATTAGAAGCCTTAGTAGGATTTATTATTATGTCATGTACAGGATGGTTCTTATCTCTCAGTGATGTTTTACAAATATTATTATCTTCATTCTTATTAGTTAATTTTGGAACAGCATTATCTTCAATTATTCATCATTTTTTAACCACTCAAGGTCAAATATCTGCAGTCGGAACACTTGTTTCATCCGTTTATGGATTTATATGTGGCGCCTATATGCCAATTAGTCAATTTGGTTCTGTATTACAAAACATATTAGGATTCTTACCAGGAACATATGCCACTTCGTTAATACGTTCTTTCTATGAACGTGGAGTATTAAATAAATTAGTAAATGAATGTAATTTGCCACAAGAAGTAGTGAATAGTATAGCTGCTAACTTCGACATCAATGTTTCATTTTTCTCTCATCAAGTACCTGTTTGGTGCGAATATTTAATTCTCTTTCTTAGCGTTGTTATCTTGATTGGTGTGTATATTGTAATTAACGTTAAAAAGAAAGCACAAAACAATTAAAAATGGATTTATTATTAAAAAACATCAACAAAATTCATACAACTTTACTTGGTGATATAAGAATTAAGAAAAATTTAAAATTAGAAAAAAATATTGATTCAGTTGAGTTTTGTAAAGAAATTATTCTAGACAAAGAAACAAATATTACCCATATTGGTAAAAATTTTTATTGCTTATATAAGAATATAAAAATCGTTATTAATTCATATTCATTTACTATTATAACCGCTCACACTATTTAATTAATTCAAAGAAATAAGTTGTTATTTTTTCTGGTGTTTCTAAGCAATTATTTTTAAACCAATAATCCATTACAACCACAAATAATTCCGTAACTTTATTTAAAGACAATTCCATTGGTAAATTATTATTAGCAATAGAATTGTTTTTTATTATTATATTAGAAATAGGACTAATAACATCTTTCATATTATTAATAAAGATATTTTTACTTTCGCTAGATAAAATTGCACTAATGAGTTCTTTTTCATCGTGCAAATGATAAAAAATGTGTGTGATTAAATGGGAATAATCTAAAATATTTGCTTTCGAAAAATCATGAGTTTTTTCTTCTTTTAAAGAATGGGAAAATACATGTTCAAAAATATGGTTTGATATCGAAGCTAATAATTCCTCTTTCGTTTTAAAATGAGAATAAAATGTTGATCTAGAAACTTTTGATTCTTGAAGTATATCTTCAATAGTAATTTTCGAGAATGGTTTTTCTTTAAGTACTTTAGCAAAGGCATCATAAATCGCATATCTTGTTTTTAATATTCTTTTATCCATAATGTAAAACTCCCTGTTTAGTATATATATAATTATAATACACTTTGTTTTGTAATTGAAAGATTTTATCGAACAAAATAGCCAAATTGTTGCAATATCTTTGCCATTTTGCTAGACTTTTCATTGCAAATGGAGATATTATGAGCGACGAATTAGATTTAAAATTAAAGAAAGAAAAAAGCAAAAAAATCCAAATCATTATTAGTTTAATAATAATGGTTATTCTTTTTTTTGCTATTTCTTTATTCGTTGGTTCTTCAAGTATGACAGTCATTGATGCTTTTAAAGCATTATTAAAACAAAGCACTCCAACATATAACCGTATTATGTGGAGCATCAGAATGCCTCGCGTATTAGCAGCGCTTATTGCCGGGGCTGGTTTATCCGTTTCCGGACTAATTATGCAAACTGTTTTAGGCAATCAAATGGCTTCTCCTTCAACATTAGGAGTATCAAACGCCGCGGTATTTGGCGCAAATGTATCAATTATTGTGTTTGCTGGTGGCTTTTTAGTTACAGGAAACAATATTAATAACTATCTTAGTAGCGCTAATCCATTTCAAACATCATTAATGGCTTTTATATTTTCTTTTGGATCTATATTATTAATATTGCTATTATGTAAAATTAAAAATTATTCGCCAAACACCACTGTTTTAGCGGGTATTGCTATCGGATCAATTTGGACTGCCGCCACAACTATATTACAATTTTACGCCACTGATGTTAATTTATCCGCGGCGGTAATATGGAATTTCGGCGACTTAGGAAGAGCAACTTATCGCACAGATTTAATAATGTTTATTGTGATAGCCATATCATCTATTTTCTTTATTATTTCTAGTTGGAAATATAATGTTTTATTGAGTGGCGATAACTTTGCTAAAAGCACTGGTATTAATATCAATCTATTAAGATTTGTTTCTCTTTTATTGGCCTCATTAATTACTTCTGTTTGTGTGTCATTTTTAGGAATAATTGGATTTGTGGGAATTGTTTGTCCGCATATTTTAAAAAAAATATTAGGTCAAGATCATCGTTATTTAATTACTTCATCCATTCTTGCTGGAAGTGTATTACTTTTACTTGCTGACACATTATCAAGAAGTTTTGGAAATGGAAGTGCTCTTCCAGTAGGAGCCATAACTTCTCTTCTTGGTGCGCCATTCTTCTTATATATCATTTTTTCTTCTAAAAGAGGTGAAGTAAATGCTTAATATTCAAAATTTATCTTCATCATATGATAAAAAAAGCAATATTATAAATGATATTTCATTAACGCTTGATAATGGTTTAATTGGTATTGTATTAGGAAAAAATGGTGCTGGTAAATCCACATTATTTAAAACAATCTTAAATATGATGAAATTTAAGAATGGTGAAATAATATTAAATGATATTTCCATTAATACTTTATCTAGTAAAGAAAGAGCTAAAAAAATAAGCTATGTACCACAAGATATTAAGTTTGGTGAATTAAGTGTTTATGATACGATTTTATCTGGTCGTATTAGTTCATTTAATTACATAGCAACTAAAGAAGATAAAGAAAAAGTAATGCAAATTATTCATGATATGCATTTAGAAAATATTATGCTTAAAAATGTCACTTATTTAAGTGGCGGAGAAAAACAAAAAGTTGCTATTGCTCGTGCTTTAGTTCAAGAGCCAGAACTCATTATATTTGATGAACCAACCGGTAACCTTGATATTAATAATGAACATTTAATATTAAAAGAAGCCAAAAGAATTGTTAAAGACAAAAATATTATGATATTAATTGCAATTCATGACTTAAATTTGGCGCTTAATTATGGTGATAAATTTTTCTTTTTAAAAGAAGGAAAATTGATTAGTGAGAGACTATCATCAGAAATCGATGAAAAAATTATTAAAAAAACATTTGATATTGATGTAGAAATCAAAAGCATCAATAGTCAAAAAATAATATTAGCAAAATTAGATTAAGATAAGGAGGTTTATTATGAAAAGAAACAAGTTATTTATTATTTCTTTACTAACACTGACACTATGTTCGTGTAATTCCGCTGGAGGATCAAATTCTACTAATACAAGTAACAACACTAACATTGAAATTACCGATCTAATTGGAAGAAAAAACACAATTAATCCTGGAAGTTTCAAACAAGTGGTTTGTATTGGTGCTGGTGCATTACGCCTATATAGTTATGTGGGTGATGTGTCTTTTCTTAGCGGGGTTGAAGATATCGATAATACTTCACTTACAAATCGCCCAAAAATGTTTGACGGAGTTGCTCGTCCTTATGTTATTGCGTATGGAGACACATTTAGCAAACTACCATCATGCGGCGTAGGTGGCCCAATGGCTCAACTCGCGGAAGCCGAAAAAATACTAAACTGTAATCCAGATATTGTCATATCTGAATATGAAGATGTTGATAAAGCTAATGCTCTTCAAGAACAACTAGGCGTTCCTGTCATAACTTTAAGATATGGTGCTAAAGGAGTATTTGATGATAACATTAAAAATAGCATTAATTTGTTAGGAAAAGTATTTAATAAAAACGAAAAAGTCACTGTTTTAAATAATTATATTAAAGCACAAAAAGAAGAAATATTTAATAAAACCAAAGACATTAAAGAAGAAGATAAAAAATCTATTTATATTGGCGGATTAGGAAACTGGGGAACAACTAATCAATATATGACCGCACAAAATTATGAGCCATTTAATGTTGCACACATTAAAAATGTCGTTAATGATTTAACTAAAGATGGTATTCAAGAAATTGAAAAAGAGAAATTCGTTGATTTAGGAAAAGATATGGATATTATGATTCTTGATGCTGCAGCAATCAAAAACATTAAACCACTTTATAAAGAAGATCCAACAATATTTGATGAATGTAAAGCTTGGCAAAATGGAGAAGTTTATCTTCAAATGGCTTATAATGCTTACTATACAAATGTTGAACTTGCTTTAGCAAATACTTGGTACAATGCAAAAATAGTTTATCCTGAGAAGTTTGAATACGTTGACATTGAAGACAAAGTAAATGAAATTTGCACACAATTTTTAGGTAAAAAATTATATAGTGATATAATTTCTTATCCAAATAGTTTTGGTGGATATCAAAAAATCAACACTAAAACATTTTTTGCTTAGGAGCAATTTATATGAACGAAGTTGAAACCTTTTTTGATAAATGTGCTTGTTCATGGGACAAAAACGAATGTCACTCTATTGAAGAAAAAAAGTATTTATTAGATAAAGTAGATATTAAACCAAATTCTAAAATTTTAGATATTGCCTGCGGAACTGGGGTTATTACTCGTTTGTTACATGAATATTCTAATTTTGTAGTTAAAGGTATTGATATATCTCAAAACATGATAGATATTGCTAAAAAGAAATACCAATTAGACAATTGGGCAATATTTGAAAAATGCGATTTTATTAATTCAAAAGAACAAAATTATTATGATTACGCTATTATATATAATGCTTATCCACACTTCTTAGATGTTGAAGCATTCGCCAAAAAATTAAGTGAAGTGCTTAAAAAAGGCGGCAAATTTGCAATATTACATTCCTTATCCCGCTTCGAATTACAGCGTCATCATAGTGTTAGAGCGGTTAATGTATCACGCACTTTAAATGCTCCACTTATTGAAAGTAAAGTATTTGAGCCATATTTTGATATTATTGAAGCAAGCGAAACTGAACATACATTTGTGCTTATAGGAAGAAAAAAATAGAACAAAATCCAAGATTACTTATAATTAGTTAGTCTTGGATTTTTAATTTTATTCTTTGTGACTACGATTATATAATTCTTGTATTTCACTAGGCAAGTTATTTGGTATCATTTCTTTTAAATGGTCTTCATTACCATCTTTAATAGCAGTTTCATAATACCAAGACTTAAAATTTAACATATCAAGAGTTTTATTTAATTTTTTAATTTCTTCTTCTACTAATTTCTTTTGATTATCAAAAAGTGCTTTCCTTTGTTTATATGTTTTGGAACCTTCTTGACACATTTTTATAAACTCTTTGATTTCTTTAATTTCTAGTCCGGATTTTTTTAGACATTCAATAACTCTAATTGTTTCTAGTTCGCGGTTACTAAATTGTCTAATACCTGATTTACGATTTAAGTTAGGAAATAATCCTTCCGCATCATAATATCTTAATGTCGAAATTGATAAGTTTGTCATAGTAGAAATCTGTCCAATTGTATAAAACATATTTTTTTCTCCTAAAGTATTGACCTAAAGTTAGGTTTAGGTATTATTATTAATTTAGACGACATAATAAGTGTTGTCAATTATAAAGGAGAAGATTAAAATGTTAGGAAATTTTTGCTATTCAAATCCAACTAAACTTTATTTTGGAGATAAGTCATTAGATTATTTAAATGATGAACTTAAGCATTATGGAAAGAAAGTTATGCTTATTTATGGTGGAGGTTCGATTAAAAAGAATGGTATTTATGATGAAGTTATCAAGATTTTAAAAGATAATGATAAAGAAATATTTGAAGATTCAGGTGTTATGCCTAATCCAACAAAAGAAAAATTATTTGAAGGTGCACATATTGCTAAAGTTAATGATGTTGATTTAATTTTAGCTGTCGGTGGAGGTTCTGTTGTTGATTATGCTAAAGCAGTATCGGTATCCGCACATTGTCCTACTAATCCATGGGAAAAATATTATTTAAAAATGGAAGATGTTGATAATAAGATTATTCCAGTTGGCGTAATATTAACAATGGTAGGAACAGGTAGCGAGATGAATGGTGGCGCTGTTATTACCGATCCTAGTACTGGACTAAAAATTGGTCATGTATTTGGGGATAATGTTTTTCCTAAATTTTCTATTTTAAATCCAATATTTACTTATACTGTTCCACATTATCAAATGGTCGCTGGAATTTACGATATTATGAATCACATCACCGAACAATATTTTTCCGGGAATGATGATTCAACATCGGATTATATTATGGAAGGATTAATGCGTAGTTTAATTCATTCTTCTTTAATCGCTATTAAAGATCCAACTAATTATGAAGCAAGAAGTAATATTATGTGGATTGCTACTTGGGCTTTAAATACTTTAATGGGTAAAGGTAAACCTCAAGACTGGATGGTTCATATGATTGGTCAATCTATTGGAGGAATTACTAATGCCACTCATGGTATGACACTTTCTAGTATTTCTATGGCTTATTATCATTTCATTATGCCGTATGGCTTACATCAATTCGTTAAATTTGCTAAAAATGTGTGGGATGTTGATGTAACTAATAAAACTAATGAACAAGTTGCTTTAGAAGGCTTAGATAAAATGGAAGAATGGATGAAAGAAATTGGATTAGTAATGCATATTGAAGAATTAGGAGTTAAGGAAAGTATGTTTGATCAAATCATTGAAGGAACTTTCATTTCCGATTCTGGGTATAAAACATTAACAAAAGAAGAAATAAGAAAAATTCTTGAAAAAAGCATGTAAGAGAGAGACGCCCCTTGGCGTCTTTTTATCTTTTGGAAAGCGCTTTACATTTTTTTTATGCTTTAACATATTGATTTTCTAATTTAGCAAAAATATAATATTGGTAATTTAAGTCAAGGAGATAAATTTTTATGAAAAACAAGACATTTTTGTCGACTATTTTGTTATTATCGCTTTTAACCATTACTGCTTGCGATAATAATAAATCATCAAGCTCAAACAGCAATGGCGCATCTGACACACCAGCAAGCGATAGCAAAATAAGTGTTAATCCAAAACCAACTTCAAGTGCCAAAGAAGTATTTGATTTTCTAAAATCAGCAGGATCTTCCACTAATTTCACATTGGAAATCCCATATGATGCCACTTCATCATTACATATTACGTATAATCCACATTATATTTATTATGATTTAAGTGATGCCGGCTATATTCAAATTGATTCTTACAAAGGAAATAATGAAAAGTTATTATATAATTTCTCTAATAAATCAAAAGTTCAAATTGAAAATGCTGTTAGTTATAATGATCCACTAGGTAATCGCTTTGCCGTTTCTTCTCCAGAAGAAATGAATGCTTTAAATGACGGAGTAAAAGATTTAACCGAAGCCGATATTAGTTTAAATTGGGACTATTATTTTACCAAAAACAAAAATTTAATTACTGGATTTGCTTATGTTATGAACGCTACAAAATATGTTGGTTCCATTGCGGCAATTAAATTTGCCCTTAATGAAGAGAAAACTGAATTAAGTTTCCAATTTGTTCCAAATCTTGATTCTCTTGAAGATACCGAAGTTGTTGATACTTTAAATGGAAAAATTACTAAAGTTGGTAAATCAAGCGTTTCTGAATTAGATGCATTCTTAGCTTCTTATTCTTTACCAAGTGAAAGTTTATCTGACTCATTAATTACTTCATTATCTGGCAAACAAACATTCCATAGTGTCGTTAATTATAATTATGATGGAAAAGTTAGTGTTGACCAAGAAGATAAAGTAATTATGGAAGAAGGCAAAAAACAAATTGTCCGTTCTAGTGGTTCATCTACTAATTCTAAATCATTTTATTACACAAAAGATTCTTCAACAGGTCATGCAATAAGAAGATACTTAAATTATAAAAATGTAGTTGTCGATGAAGACACTGGCGATATGTTTGATAATATCGCTCCACATATTTCGTCATTAATTGAAAAAGATGCATTTAGAAAAACATCCGAAAACACCTATACATATTTCGGATATAATGGTCGCGGATTTATTTCTAAATTATTAGATTATGAACCTGGTGAAATTCTTTCAATGACTTTAACCACATCCGACAATAAAGTATCTAGCATTCATGCACTATCAACTTTAAGATACGATACTTATGGTAAAAAAATGTATTATGATATTACTATTGATTTTGGCCAAGATTATGAATATAAGTCATTTACTCCTCATGATGAACCAAGTGATAACATACTTAAGTATGCTTTAAATGCTTTTGATAATGAAGGAAAATATTCTTCTTATGTAGATTTCCAATATTCATTTAAAGCCACACTATCTACCAATACTGGAGTTGGAGTAAACAATTATAAAAAGACTATTTCTGTTGTAAAGCGTAGCGGTGTTACTTCTAAAAGTTATGGAATGAATACAATTATTATCGATCAAGAATCTGTTGATACCGAAGAAGGTTCAACAGGAGATCCAATTCATATTATTACTGGATTCTTCGAAACATCTACAGGACTTGCTCCTTTCAAGGTTACAGAAGATAATAAAGTAATTGCTTCAGGTCCAGAAAGAACTGGTAAAAAATTAAAAGATTTCTTCAACATGAATATTTCTTACCAAGCTTTTGAACCTGTTGAAGTAAAAGAAGATGGTACTCATACATTCCGTTTATATGATGATATTGAAAATGTTAGTGATCATGTATTTGGCTATAACAACATCAATTCAATTATTCCTTCATCATTAACTATGGAAGCTAAAGAAGTAAAGGTTGATGAATATACAACTAATAAAGCATTAACTAAAATTGAATATGAATTTGATGGCTATGGCATGTTCAAAGGTACTGAAACAATTGAATTTAGTGATTATGGCACTACCGTACTTCCAGAAGAATTAGATTTCTCAACATTCGGCGATTGGGTTGCCCCTACAACATGGGACAAAGGTGCCGCTAACGTATATGAAAAATTGATTGGTGAAGAAAAATTCACTGCTGAACAAATTGCTTTAGTTCCATTCTTATATAGTGATAAAATTGAAGGTAACTGGGATGTTGATGTTACTAATGATGGAACATATTTATGGGCTTGCATCTTCAATGATACATATGCAGCAAGTGATTCTGATACTTATAGTGAAGGTTATTTAGCAGATTATGTTCAATTATTAAAAGATAATGGCTTTGTAGAAAAAGATTACCCATTAGCTAATAAAGGCGATGGCACTCAATTATACAAAGATGGTGTTTACGTTCGTATTCCTGGTGATTCATTAATGTCTGGAATTCGTATTCTTGTTGAATTAAAATAAAGAACTTAAAAAATGATGCATTCTTAATCGTTTGCATCATTTTTATTTTGTTTTGATAAATAGTCATCAATATATGTCCACACATAGTTATCATAATTTCCAAAGAAACTATAGTTATCCATATTAAATCCATGTCCAGCGCCTTTAATTACATAAAGTGTAGAATTTTCATATGTTTCATTTGCTTTTTTAGAATAATCAAGTGACACTGTAGTATCTGAATCTCCATGAATAATGATTACATCTTTCTTGAAATTAGCAATATGCTCATAAGGATTATAGTCTTTTAATGTTTCAAAATATGCTTCACCCATTGGCATATAGCTACTATAAGAGGAGTCTTTTACTTGGTCAGGAATATTAAATGCTGGATATAATAGTATTAAACCTTTTACGTATTCTTTATAATCATTTGCAGTAATTGCGGATACTAATCCGCCTTGACTTGTACCAAATAAATATATATTTTCTAAATCAATCTTTTCATTATTTTTAAATGCGTTAATAACTGCTTTTAAGTCATCTACTTTGCTAAATATAGTCATATTTTTGATATTACCATCACTTTTTGATGAAGGGCTACCGCAACAAAAATCAAATGTATAAGCCATATAGCCACGATTAGCAAATTCTTTTGCATAACTTTTTAATGAATCTCCTGTTAAAAAAGCACTATGAGAAAGAATAACTAATGGGTATTTTTCTTTTTGCTCAACGGGTGTATATAGCTTACCATATATTTTTTGTTCGTTTTTATAAACATACTGTTCTTCAATAGTATATTTTTTTGGTTCACTAGGAGAAATAGAATTTGAAGTAGAATCTATATCACTAAAAGTTGAACTAGTCGAATTATTAGCGCAACCAAATAAAGAAAATAGACTTAATATAAGTAATATTTTTTTCTTCATAGCCATTTAAACCATCTCTCTTTGCTAGAATTGTAGCACTCAACAGGTAAAATTTCTATAACAATTAATCACGGAGCATATTAATTGGCACAACATAAATACCATCATTTCTTTTATAACATGGTCCATATGCGGTTAATATCATCATAAAACTCGGCGCTTGCGTATTACTTTTTTCAAATAATTTATTTTTCAATGTATTGAGCCTTTTTGCACCATAATCAATTAACTCATTTCCACCTAATTTTATTTCAATCGCTCCCCATTTTCCGTTATTTAAATGGATTATTGCATCGCATTCTAAGCCTGCATTATCACGATAATGTCTAATATCTCCATCCAATACACTGGCATATATTCTTAAATCTCTAACGGCAAAATCTTCGAAAAATAGTCCAAACGATTTTATATCATTTAATAGATCATTAGGAGAAATACTTAATGATTGGCAAGCAATTGAAGTATCAACAAAGTGTCTAGTTGGAGTTGAAACTATTGATGTTTTAGATCTTATATTAGGATTCCATGCTTCCATATCTTCAATAATATATAAGTCTTTTAAAGCTTCTAAATATTCATTAAATGTTTTTTCATCCATTGTTCTTTCATTTGATTGCTTAACATCATTTATAATTGACTTTAATGATGCTTCTGTAGAGATATTTCTAGCGTAACTTCTAATTATCATTCGTAAAACCTCTGGCTTTTTATTTCTGAATTTTTCATTATCACTATCTTCAAAAGTAAATAATCCCTCGTAATAATTTTTAGTTATATCAAGCGCAACATCTTTATCTCCCATTAATGACAAGGGCCATCCGCCACGACAAATTAAAAAAGCAATATCTTCTAAAGTTATTTTTTCATTAGCGGATACCACATTTAAATCTTTGTTTTCAAATAATTCACGTAAAGAAATCATACCATTAGATTCTAATGATTCAAACAAAGACATTGTTCTCATTTTCAAAGTAACAATTCTTCCTGCTCCATCATGTTGAATTTCAGTTTTATCAGCAGGAGTAGAACTGCCAGTCAAAATATATTTACCAAATTGATAATCAATATCTAAATCTTCTTTTATGTAATTCCATGTATCTGGTACTTTTTGCCATTCATCTACCATATGTGGAGTGTCACCTATTAAGGCAATTTTAGGATTCATTCTTGTTGTAGTTACAATGCTTTTGGTGTTTATGCGATAAATGCTTTTAGCAAATAAAGAACATGTTGTGGTTTTACCACAAAATTTTGGTCCTGCGACAAGAACAGCACCTGATGATTTAAGTTTTTTCTCTATTAATTTTTCTACATAGCGTTTATAATACTTTTTCATAACATCCACCCCTTATAATATTAACGTAATAAGAATAATAATTCAATAAATTACTATGATTTTCAATGAAAAACTCCCACGATTTTCAATGAAAAATTCCTATGATTTTCAATTCTTATATTTTTTTTAGCAATTTGTTGAAATCAATTTGTAAAAATTTTATATATTTTTACTACTATATTAAAAATATGTTAAACTTTAAACGGAGATTTAAATTATGATTAATGAACTTATTAATGCAAATGAATTAGAAATCAAAGAATTTGACTATAATACTTTTTTAAAAGAAAAAAAATATCCTGTTGTCGCGGCATTATCCGCGCTTAAAACTACTAATGAGATACAAAAGTGCTATTTTTCTTTAGAAGATAAAACCGAAGATTATAATGTGATGAAATTATATGCTTTACTTCAAAGTTTATTTGTCTCTATTGACTCATTGTATGCTTTATCTTATTCGTTAACTGGAACAAAGAATTATATTAATATTAATAAGAATCAAAACTTACGTAATCTTAAATATATTCGAAATGATGTGGTTGGGCATCCTGCAAATAGGATATTAGATTCCGATGTTTTAGCTTATTGTATTTTAGACTCTAAAAGTATTAATAAAGAATCATTTGCTTATGATATTTATTCTAAATCTAAAGTAACTAAAAGAAATATAAATCTTATTGAATTAATATCCGCATATTATCAAGAATGTAATATCTTTTTAAACGAATTACAAAATGTATTAAAAGGAAAAAATATTAATGATATCTTAGAAAATGCCGCAGTTGAGGTACTTGAAGCATTTAAAAATAATGATAATTATTTAGAAAAACTTAATGATCTAAAACTCAAGTATCTGTCTTTCCATAAATTAGCCAAATCAAATCAGCATCGTGTATTATGGCGTATAGAAATCATTTATGATTTATTAAAATTTAAAAGCGAAGATCAAGATATAAAAGAATTACATAATTACGTAATTGGTTTAGAAATAATTAAGATATGTCAACTATTATCTAATAATCAAAAATATAGTTTAGATATAAAACTTCCAAAATTAGTAGTTACTTTCTATCGTTTTTTAAATCAAAACAAATCACTAATTAAATATATTGAAAGAATTGATGACATAAAAAATCCATTATTTGTTAATTCTATTGAACAAATATATGGGTTAGCTAAAATTAAAAAAGTTGAAAATGTTTGTAAATATTTAGAATTGTTATACTCTTTGTTTAAAGAAAATAGCGATAATCTTTTATATGGATTTTCTTTACCAATTCGTGAATATCGAAAAAAATTATAGTAACTTAATAATGATTTTTATCAAAACCAGTACATTTTTGTATCATTATTAGTACAAAATATTATTTTTTATTCTTTTTATATATGAATAATGATAAAATTATGTTGCAAGCCAATTTCGATAAGGCGGACATATTTTATTTGTCGCAGTACACGAGAAATATTTCGTAGTGTATACTGAAACACTTGTGGGTTAATGGCAAATCCCTCTACGGACAAATTGTTGCCACTGTATACCATAAAAGTATACGTATAACGTGGGTTCGAATCCCACTTGATTGCTTCGGTAATCAATAGCTTAGTGGTTTAAAGCAACAGAATCGAAACTGTATAAAAAAAGATCTATCTGGGACTTTATGTACCTAAACTAAAAAAAAGAAACACCCGCATCAAAGAAAGGCTAGGCTCGTTTAGCTAGTTAAGTACGTGATAATAAGAATTCGACTTTGTTCAATGAGGATACCGTAAATATGGAATTTAGGCCATATGTAATCATCCCGCCTAAAGGAGTATTTACTTAATCAAAGACCGTCCTATTTTTATAGGGTGTTTATCGTTAAATTCACTTTTTTAAGTGTTAAATATAGGAGGAAGAAAATATGAAGGTTTTAATTAAAGAAGGATGTAAAGGATTTTTATTTAAAAAAGGAAAATTCATTAAGATGATTGGTGCTGGTGTATATAGCACTTTAGGTGGAAAATCTTATGATGTTAGTGAAATTAGTAATGCTCCAATTAAAACTAATACTATTACTGATTTAAGTGTCTTTAATAGTGATGAAAACTTTAAAAAAGAAACTTTACAAATTGAAGTAAAAAGTAGTGAAGTAGTTGTTCATTTAGTTGATGACATTTTAGAAAGTGTTCTTACACCAGGAAAATATTATTTTTGGAAAGCTAACCGCGAACACCAATTCATTCACATTAATTTAAATAGTCCAGAAATTCCAGAAGATTTACCTACTTATCTATTAAGTAGACCAGCTTTATCTCCATATATTTCTAAATGTGAAATTGATTCAAAGAGTGTCGGTGTTTTATTATTCAATCATAAATTTGTTAAATTATTAGAACCAAATACTTATTACTTTGTTAAAGGTAGTGTTGCTGTTAATGTTAAACTTGTTGACACATGTCTTGTTTCGCAAGATATTGTCGGCCAAGAATTATTAACTAATGATAAAGTATCATTACGAATTAATTGTGTTATTAACTATAAGATCACAGATTATGTTAAAGTCATTACTGAAATTGATGATTATAAAAAACTCCTCTACACTTATGCTCAATTAGCGTTACGTGATTATATTGGAGAAAAAACACTTGATGATATTCTTGTTTCTAAAAAAGAAATGTCTGCGTATTTATTAAAAGTTCTTAAAGAAAAAGCAGCATCTTTATATTTAGATATTAGTGAAGCATCTATTAAAGATATTATCTTACCTGGCGAAATTCGTGACATTATGAATACTGTCTTAGTTGCGGAAAAACGCGCTCAAGCAAATGTTATTACAAGACGTGAAGAAGTAGCGTCCACTCGTTCATTACTTAATACAGCAAGATTAATGGATGAAAATGCCACACTTTACAAATTAAAAGAGCTTGAATATGTTGAAAGAATTTGTGAAAAAGTTGGAAATATTAATATTAATGGCGGTAATGATGTACTTAGCCAATTAACTAGCATGCTAAGTTCTAATAAAAATAGCAAAAAATAATTACAGGAGTGCATTATTTATGGACCATAATTTAGCAATTAAAGCATTAACCAATTATTTTGGTACAAGAGGATATCCAAATGATTTATATCCAAAAATATTAAAAAAAGCTGAATTGATAATTGCAACTGGTAGAGTTGATTTTAACGCTGCATATAAACACGCAAATGACGTTGATAAGTATTATAAAGAAGGATGTTTTGATAAATGGGAATATTATAATTATTTAACAAAAGAAAGGCAAAAAGATATAAGTATTGTACCAATTATGAATGCAATATCAACAAAATATGATGATTTAATTTCATATACTAAAAGCATTTGTGATGTTATTGGTAAATATTGTCATAAAGAGGTTGATAAGATTTATGATAAAATTGCCACTATTGAATCAACTGAATACATGAATAAAAACACAAACATGCGTAAAGAAATTATTGATAATCTGTTTGATGTCTATATGGTTTATATTTACACATTAGCCACTCGTATTATTGATGGTTCTCTTCCAGTTATTGATTAATAAATTAGCTAGGTTTAACTCCTAGCTTTTCTTATACTTTAAGAAAAAACATAAAGTAAAACTTGGAAAAAAAGTAAAGTGAAATACGGAAAAAAAGTAAAGTGAAATACGGAAAAAAGTTAAAGTGACTGACTTACAATAATTTTATTTCATATATTTTTCACGATATTCATAAAAAATATATGAAATGTTTTTAAAAATCTATATACTAAAAATATAAGTAAAGAAGGAGGTTGATAATATTATGACAAAAGCAATATTATTACTACATGGATTCGCCACTAATAAAACCGATTTTGATCCTATAATTGATGAATTAAACAATCTATATGACCATGTTGAATGTCATAACCTCCCTGGGCATAATGGTGAGCCCCGTTTAAAAGGATTTACCGCTCATGCAACTATGAAATATGTTGATAATGCGATATCTAAATTAGAAAAAAAATATGACATTATTGATGTATTAGGCTTTTCTATGGGTGGAGCATTAGGAACTTATGTTGCCGCTAATTACAAAGTAAGAAAACTAATATTACTTGCTCCTGCTAATGTGTTTTTAAACGCCAAATATCCTTTAATAAGAATAAAACAATTTATACAATATTTAGATGCTAAAATAAATAATAAAGATAGTAGTAAAGAAATTATTAAAGAATATGAATTAGTATTAAAAGAAGATGAAGATGCTATGAAAATAACAAAGAAATTCATCTTGCCTAATTATAACATTCGCACAATTCGTCAATTTGTTGAAGTAATTAAAAGTTGTAAAGAAAATATGAAACCTATATCTTCTCAAACGTTAGTGATTATAGGAGATATGGATCAATTAGTACCCGAAAAGACAGAAAGTTATATTGCACAATACACGAAAGATTTAACAGTCATTAAATTTAAAAATGTTTCCCATATGATGTTAAGATCAAAAAAATCAAAACAACTAATCCATGCAATAATAGAATTTATTAAGAAAGAAGATAACAACGATGAATCTAATTAAAAAATGTTATTATCGCTCTTTTCAATTTATTTTAAGATTAGCATCTTATTTTATTAATTTTCGTGAACCTTCAATCATTAATAAAGAAAATGCTATTTTTGAAATTAAAAATGTATTAAAAAGCAATAAAAAAGATAATGTATTTTTAATAACTGGCAATATTATTAAAACTACAACTCAATTTAATAATTTAGTTAATGACTTGAAAAATAATAACGTAAATGTAACTATTTTTTCTAATGTTATCAATAACCCTACAATTGAAAATGTTGAAGACGGATTAAAAGTTTTTTTAACTAATCAATGCGATTCTATTATCGCTGTTGGCGGTGGTTCAGTTATTGATTTTGCTAAATTAGTAGCCTCTCGCGCTACAAACAAAAAATCAATCGAGCAAATGAAAGGACTACTTAAAGTAAAACATAAGCCTGCTTTTCTAATAGCGGTACCCACTACCGCAGGTACTGGTTCAGAAGTTACAATTGCTTCTGTAGTTACTAATGATATCACGCATCAAAAATACGCTATTAATGATCCAAAATTAATTCCGCTTTACGCAGTTTTAGACCCGATGTTTTTATTAAGCGCCCCAAGTAATATTACATCTACAACAGGGATGGATGCTTTAACGCACGCTATTGAAGCTTATATTGGACGTAGTAATACTAAAAAAACTAAAAAAGAAACATTAACTGCCATTAAATTAATCTTTGATAATTTATATAAATCTTACGCTAATCCAATTGATATAGAAGCAAAAAGTAATATGCAAATTGCTTCACTTAAAGCTGGACTAGCATTCACAAGAGCGTATGTTGGTTATGTTCATGCTCTTGCTCATGCCTTAGGCGCAAAATATAATACTTCACACGGTCTAGCTAATGCAATATTATTACCTGAAGTATTAAAAAAATACGGAAAACATGCTTATAAACCACTTAGTGAAATAAGCGATTATCTTGAGTTAACAAAAAAAGATTTATCCAAAAAAGAAAAAGCAGAAACGTTAATTTCCGCTATCAAGAATTTAAATAAATCTATGAATATTAATAATGTTTTAAAAAGTATTATTAAAAAAGAAGATATTCCTTTTCTTGTTAATCATGCTTATAAAGAAGGAAATCCTTTATATCCTGTTCCTTGTATTTGGGATAAAAAAGATTTTAAAGATTTGTATTTATCTTTATTAAAATAATTCTTTAAATGTAAATTCTACTTTTCCGTCTTCTAATTCAATAATTAAATATGTTCCATTAGTGTTATCTCTTGGCTTAATTAATGAGCCCGGATTAGCGAGATAACAATCGCCCACTTTTCTTAATGAATGCGCGTGAGTGTGTCCTGATAAAAAGATAATACAATTTTTACTTTTAATATAGTTATCTGTTAAAGTATAGCGATGGCCATGTTCCATATAAATATTTCCATATGGTGTTTTAACGATTTTATTTTCTGGATAATCTTCAAAATAATCACAATTACCTTTAACACTAGCAAAGCCATCTAACATATAACTAGGAAGTTCAGAATCTCCTAAATGTAAAAACATATTTGCATCACTATGTAATTGACGTAATTTCCTTAAGCACTCATAGTCTCTATGTGTATCACTTACAACAATTATTTTCATAATCTCACCTTCGTATTAATGATAACACACATGTCAAGAACTTGTGTGTTTTAATATATTAGTGTTAAATATTGTGGCAAGAAACATATAAACACTTTATTAATATTTGTTGATATTTTGCAAAAACTCGCTTGATTTTTAGTAAATGTTATCCAAAAAGTCCCTTGATTTTTAGTAGCAAACATTCAAAAACTCACTCCATTTTTAGTAGCAAACGCTTAAAAACTCACTCCATTTTTAGTATAAGCAAAAAAAGTTTTATTAAAATTCATCTTCGAAAATATGTAAAATCGATTAATAAAGCAACAAAATAATATAGCAAAATCATATTATTTAATTATGAACATCTAAAAATAGGATAAATATCAATAGCAATTGCATAAATCGACAAAGCGACTATAAATATTGCTTTTTTGTCAATCAATAATATATTATATATATTAGAGGTGACGAAAATGGCTATTTTTGATGTCGTTCGTTTTGAAGGAACGGGTAGTGACTGGCTTATTTATAAACATCCAGGCACAGAATTTAACACTCGTTCAAAATTAATCGTTTCTCCAGGACAAGTAGCAATCATTGTTCATAATGGAAAAATCGAAAAGATTTGTGAAGAAGGTAAATTTACCTTAGACACTGAATTACTTCCATTTGTAAAAGCTTTTATTAAAGGTCTTCATGGTGGTAAAAATCCTTTCCCATTAGAAATTTATTTTATCAATAGAAGATTAAAATTAGATTTATTCTGGGGCACATCTGATCCAATTAATATCTTAGATCCTGTTTATAAAATCCAATTAAGATTAAGAGCTAGAGGTCAACTTGGTATTAAATTAACTAATTATCAATATTTCTATCAAACTCTTATTGGTACTTTAATTAAAAATAATTTCATTACTTTTGATATTATTCGTGATTATTTTAGAGGCACTATTAATCAAAAGATTAAAAAGATTTTATCTAATTATATGATTTCTAAAAAAATCACTTACTTTGAAATTGATCCACACTTAGATGAAATTCAAAAAGAATTTGAAGAATCATTAAGAGTAGAAATTGAAAAATTTGGTTTTGAATTAGTAAATTTAAGTATTGAATCTATTAACGTTCCTGATGAAGACTTAAGTAAACTTAATGACATTCTTCATAAGAAAGCGGAATACGATCAACTTGGTGATAATGTCTATCGTACCACTCGCGGATATGATGTTCTTGAAAGTGGAGCCAAAAACCAAAATGGCGCAGCTGGAACATTTATGGGTGTTGGTTTAGGCATGGGAATGGGCGCCGCGGTTAATGGCGGGTCTATTATTCCTCCTCAACAAAAAGAAGAAGATCATGGTGATTATCACTGTCCAAAATGCGGTAGCCATATTTCTAAAACCACTAAATTCTGTCCGGAGTGTGGATGTAAGATTTTAAGTAGTTGCCCAAAATGTGGAAAAGAAGTTAATCCTAATCAAAAGTTTTGTCCGGAATGTGGACAAAAACTATATGAATAAAGAAAGGTAAACAATTTATGAAAAAGAATATTTATTTTGCTATTTTCTCCTTCTTAGCTTTAGTATTAATCGTTGCTGTTCCTTGCTTATTAAAAAACACATTCCTAGATAACAATGTTTTAACTGCTTTATATGTAACAAGTAAAGTTATTTGGGGACTTATGTTTGTTGGAGCAGTAAGTTATGCTTTATTTGCTAATACATCAAATGGTGTTTCTCTTACATTAGTTGGTATTGCTAGTTTATATCAATTTCTCCCATTAGCGGTTCGTGCTTTATTAGGTGTAGATAACGCTACTCTATGGGTTCTAGTTTTATTAATTGCTTCTTTAATGATTTTTGTTGCCCTTGTTGGTGGAATTATAACCATGAATAAAAAGATGGTTAAATCTGAAAAAGCATCTGAAGGTAAAACTATCGAAATATTCAAAGACTAATTGAGGTAATATTATGGAATGTCCTAATTGTGGGTATATGATGAGTAAGCGTGATAAAAAGTGTCCTTATTGTGGCACAGAAAACGCTGAATACTCACCAATTAAAAATGTTATAAATGATACTTTTACACCAGTATCAACTGCATTAAATACTCCTAGTAAAAATAATGCAACACCAATTAATAATTATAACACTCAAACTAAGAGTAATATTAATTGGCTATTAGCAATTATCTTACTTATTGTATTTTGGCCAGTTGGTTTACTTTATATCGTTTTAAAACTTATCGGAAAATAAATTTAACTAGCTTATCTAAGCCATAGATAAGCTATTATTATACAGCTATGGCGGAATTGGTAGACGCGCTAGAATCAGAATCTAGTATTGAAAGATGTACGAGTTCAAGTCTCGTTAGCTGTACCATTTTCAAGATCGAGAGAATAGATATTCCAGAAAGCGAAGAAGAGAAGCAGTGGCTGGAAAAACAGAATTTCAGGAATTCGCAAGACGATGCATATACTGGCTGATAGTTTCCAACCACCAAACTATAAAAGAGATTTTGAACTAGTCAAAGCGAAGTTGAATCATGGATAGCACATTGCTTATTCAGTATCGGAAACTTTATGTGCTTCCTGCTGAGTGGGAAGTTGTTCAACTGTTCGCTTTATTAAAGGGTTATGTAAATAATATTAGATCATGCCTAAAGAAGACCTAAAACTTATAACAAACTAAACTAAATATAAAAGGAGCATGTATGGATAAAAAAGATATAAATTCTATGAAAATTGCAAAAAGAAAAAAGTTTTTGATTTATTTTGCTATTGCACTTGGCGTTATGATTATTGCAGGAGTTTTGGGAGCAATAACGGGAAGACTGATTTTAGATAACATTATTTAGGAGCGATAAAATGAAAAAGACAAATAGAAAAGGTTTAATCATAACATCCTACATTTTGCTTTTTGTTGTTACTTTTGTTTTGAGCGCTTTAATTTGCGTTAAAGTGACAGGTGGCTTGCCAAATAAATTGATAAAGACTGTTTGGAACGATGATGTTGGAACCTGCTATACAAATCTTCCTTATGAAAATGAAGGCAATCATAAGTACGATTTATATGTTCCAACAAAAGCAAATCAAACAACAAATCTGATTTTATTTATTCATGGTGGAAGTTTCAATTCTGGATGCAAGGAAGATGGCGAGGATTGGTGTAAATACTATGCAGTTAAATCAGGTTGCATAACCGCATCTATAGATTATTCTTTGCAAAAGAAAGGCGTAGATGCTAATTTGAATAAATTAAACGAACAAGTAAAAAATAGCGTTTCTGCAATTAAATCAAAATGTAGTGAGCTTGGTTATAGTGTTAACGCTATGGCAACTTGTGGAGTATCTGCAGGCGGAACACTTGCAATGAATTATGCATATAAATGTGCAAAGACATCAGCAATACCAGTAAAATTTGTATTTCAACTTTCTGGACCATCTGATTTTGAGCCAAGTGATTGGTCACTTCTTAAAAAAGTAAACAAGATTAAAACTGATGCTGAGTTTTTAAAATGGATGACAGGAGTCGATATAACTGACGAAATGATTTCAAATGGTGAATATACAAAATATGTTGATGCTATTTCTCCTGCGAGACTTATAAATGAAGATTCTGTTCCTTCACTTATTGGTTATGGACTTCGCGACCATGCAGTGCCTTCAACATCAAGAACATTACTTGTTAAAGCTTTGCAAGATAATGGAGTAAAACATGATTATATTGAGTTTCCACATTCAAATCATGGAATGTATGCTGACCTTGATAAATTGCAAGAGTTTTTAGATAAATCTCTTGAATATTGTTCTACTTATTTCGATTACCAAGCGAACATATAAATAGTTATTTATGCTTTCATTAAGTCAATTCTTTAGTTGGAAAAGGAGTTACTTTTAATGGCTTTTTCAGTAATCAATAGCACAAAACATGTGGTTCAATAAAATAAAAAGATGAAAATGAAAAAGTTATTTTGATGCTTTTCAACTGTACGCACTTTTAAAGGGGTGTACGCAATTTGTATTAAAATAGGTAGTTTCACACATTTTAGATAAGAATCGATTATTGCAAAAGTATAAGAAAGTAGGTTAAGGTATGCGAACATTTTATAATGAAAATGGAAAACCAATTAGGAGTGTAGCTATACCATTTGAGGAAATTCCAGAAGAATATGAGCTAAGACCTATAAAGTTAGACGGATTTAAAGACATTTCTTATTTAGGTTTCATTAGAGAATTATCTGAATCTAGCGATGATTTTAAAACCTTACTTAAGAATAATGAAGATGCAATAGGTGCTAATATATTATCCCACCTTGCATATGATTATCTTCAGTCTGCAATTTGCTTACAAAAGAGTGTTATGGATGATAGATATTGCTCAAATCTAGTTGCTTCTCATTATGTAATTCCTTGCATTTTTTGTTGTAGGCACGCAATAGAATTGAAACTAAAGCAATGTGTTTATGTTGTGAGCAAAGAAAAGCCTAACAATCATATAATAATTGATTTATGGAAAAAAATAATTAGCAAGAAATCTGGGAATGGACTAAATAAATTAAACGATTTTATTTGTGAAATTAATGTAATGGATAGCAATGAAATTGTTATGCGATATGGATTGGATAAAAATTTAAAATTACTAAAGGAAAAGTACTTGATTGATATTGATGCTTTGATTGAAAATACTAAATATTTATTCAATGTGTTAGCAGTAGAATGCTCTTGTTTTTAGAGGGTAATATTAATATGTTTGGACTTACAATGATTAAGGATTATCTAAATGAAATCCTAGATGGTTCTAAAACCTTTGATGCAAGAAGTTATCCAACTAATAAAAGAGGTAAGATTGCATTATTAGATTCTAGATCAATGAAAATATATGGAACCATTGAACTTGTTGGATGTAGAGCAATAAGCGCCGAAGAATATTGCTCTTGGCATCAAACTGGTAGATTCAAAAATCTTATATTTCAAGTTGATGATGAGAATAAGAAGTACTATGCTTATGACTTCAAGAATCCACAAAGACTAGCCAAACCAATTAAAGTTTATGCTGAGAAGCATACTTGGGTAGAGATACCAGATAATACTGAATTCTATTATATGGATTCTTTGTTTTGATTGGAGGAACATTGATGGAAAAGAATGAATTGCAATTATTATCAACATCATATGCGCCTATAATTAAAGACTTAATTAAAAAAGATGCTAAATTCTTCATGTTCAAAGAAACCATAAAGTGGGCCTTTAACTATGGTGAAGAAAGTGCAGTAATAGCAGCAGTTGGAAAGGATAATGTTATTCATATTAATTTATTTTCAGTAATGAATCATTATATGAATAAAGACTTGTATACTGTTGAATACTTTTTGCTTCACGAAATTAGACATATATTCCAACATCTAATTATTGATGATTATCAGAATGGAAGAGAAGTGCCATTTGATTCTAAATTGGTAGAGCAATGGATATTCGAAGATAATAAAGAAAACTATATTAAAGCATTGGATGAAAATGGCAATGAGAATGATGGTTACTTTAAACAAGATATAGAGATAGATGCATATGCTTTTTCTTTGGCAGTTATGAAGTATAAATATGATAAAAAACTAATACAACATCTATACGTTCCACATCAATTTGGAGATGCCTTTTGGAGCATAGTCAACGATTTGATTAGGTACTTTAAAGAAGAAAAGTTATAATTTGTCAGCATTACAATAGTCGCACACCCCGAAAAATAGGGGTTTGTCAGCACTTATTATAACCGCACCCATGTTGAGACGGTTTGTTTGCTGACAAAGAAATAAGCCAAAATAGCTAAAAATAGGGTTAAAATGGCATATTTTAAGGCATTTTCATCTTATTTTGGATAATTGGAGTTTGTAGCGGTTCAATTGATATTATAAGTTTGCCAGCATTTAAGTAGTTTCAACTAAGGGTTGTAACGAAAAAACGAGATGTCTTAGGAAACATATTTTAGGCACTTGTCAGCAATAAACCCTTGTTTTTATAGAGACAAACATATTGTATTTATAAACATATCGTTTAACTGATTTTTACTTCCAACTTATTCAAATTTTGGAGTGAAATCAGTATAATATATTTGAGCAGTTGCAAATGCTCCGAAGATAGCACTAAGTATTCGTGTTGCTCCGCATTCAAGTACCTATGGGCGGTAATAGATAGCTGTACGCAAGATTAAGGTAATTAATCATGTTTGGCTCCTACCCAGGTAAATGGAGTCTTTTTCTTTACCACGAAAGGGTGTTTCAAGGGTGTTTCACTTTTTGTTGGGGTGTTTCAAAATTTAAGAGGTGTTTCATTTGTATTACTATACTTGTCCTTATACATATTGAAAGAACGACTTTGATACGATGCTATCAAGGTTTTTTTATTCTTTAAGAGATTTGAATGTATAGATGCTAAGAATATAATTTTACCTTCATCAATTTTGGTGGAGGTTTTTTTGCTCAGTGGTTGTGTTTTTGATGATTTTGTGATAAAATAAAAAGATTTAGAAAAGATATTTAATTCTAGATGGGTGGCATGGGCAAAAAAGGAGATTTTTATATGTATGAATTTGTAGTAAAAAAAGAATATGCACCTATCCGTGAAGAGATAGAGGCAATCATTAGGAAGGTTCAAAAGATTTTAAAAAAAGATGATTCAGATAAAACCTTTCAATTTCATTTAATTGGTAGTGGTGGTAGACATCTTATTACAAGAATCAAAGGTGGTAATGCTGGATATGATTTTGATTACAATCTCGTAATGAACGATAAGTTTAATTGGAAACCATCTATTCGTCAATCATTCTTTGATGCCTTTCAACAAGCAATTAAAGGTACTAGATTTACAACAGTTGAAAATTCAACGTCAGTAATTACTATTAAGCAAGTCGATAAGAAGAATAAAAATGTAATAGTTGGATGTGACTTTAGTGTTATATTTTATCCAAATGATGATGATTCGGGATGTTACAAATATTCTAGATTTAATAAGGGACAGCAAAACTATACTTGGGAAATTAGAAATGTGTCACGCTTTAACAATGATAAGCTCGATTGGCTAAAGAATAATTACAAAGGCATTTGGAATGACATTAAAGAAGAATATTTAAAGTTAAAAAATAATAATCCTCAAGCAAAGCATTCATTTGTATTATTCCATGAGGCTATTAATAATGTTTATAATCAATGCCAGCAAGAATAACAATTCTATGTTGATGAAGACGATGATGATTGGGATTAATAGTGGTATGCCAAAATTTCAAAAGGCATGCCAAGAATTTAAGGGTATGCCAAATTGTATTAAAATCACTCTAATAACACATTTAGAAGTAAGATATTTTGATACCAATTAATCCTTTTGCACATGCATCAAAAGAAGACACAATTTTAAGAATTGATGATAAAAGAAATTCTAGATTTTTGATTATAATCAATAATATAGATAGCGTTAAGAGCAAAATAATAATTTCAAAAAATTCAGTTGCTTGCAATTTGTAGATAACTGATGCGTTTTATGGTATAATATTAATGGTGATAAAATATGTCTACAAAAACTTCAATAAGATATTTTAATAAAAAACCTGTAAGGTCAAGGTGGGATGAAGAATCATCATCATGGTTTGTTTGCGCTATAGACTTAATAGCGGCAGTAGTGGAAACATCAAATCCAAGAATATATTGGTATACAATTAAAACAAGGAATAGTGAGTTATTGGCAAATTGCAAGCAACTGAAAATGACTGCTTCAGATGGTAAAACTTACGATACTGATTGTTTATCAATTAAAGGCTTGGATGTTCTTTTAGATATTCTTCCAAGAAAACGTAGAAGCATTTTAAAAGAATGGCTAAAAGGAAATAATGATCCACTTGATGAACAAAGTAAAAAGAAAGCTTATGATTTGATTACTTCTGGAATAATTTATGATATAGAAATTGGAACAACAAGAGGACTACAACAAATTCATTCTTATCTATTTGATGGACTTTATGATTTTGCTGGAAAAATTAGAGATAAAAATATTTCAAAAGGCGGATTTATGTTCGCTAATGCTTTGTATTTGCCAAATATATTAAATGATATTGATAAAATGCCAGAAAATACCATAGAACAAATAGTGGATAAATATGTTGAAATGAATATTGCTCATCCATTCATTGAAGGAAATGGCAGAGCAACAAGAATATGGTTAGACCAAATATTAATTCGTTCTTTAAAAAAATGTGTTGATTGGTCAAAAATAGATAAAAAAGAATACTTAGATGCTATGAGTATTTCTTCATCTTCATCTAAACAAATATTTTTGTTGATTAAGAATGCTCTAACTAGTGATTTTGAAAATAGAGAATTGATTATCAAAAGTATTGATTATTCTTACTATTATGAAGAAATCGATGATGGAAAATAATGTTTTCTTTTTGTATTAATCAACATATCGTTCTCAGATGTTTCATCTAAATAATCGTGCAACCCACTAAAATATAGTATAGTTAAAAAAAATGGCATTAAAAATCAGACATACATACTTAAAAATTTGACTAGTTGTCCGATAAATGATATATTATTCAGGACAGGAGACAAAGCATATGAATATTTCAGAAATAATTGAAACTAAAATTAATAATGCTCAATATGGTACTGTTTTTATTGTTTCAGATTTTATTGGCATTGCCTCATATGATACAGTAAGAAAGATTTTATCTAGATTATCTAATAAAAACATAATCAAAAAAATCATTAGAGGAGTGTATTATAAGCCTAAATTTAGTTCACTATTAAATGAGTATGTTGAGCCAAATATTAATCTTGTTGCGGAAGCTATTGCAAGAAATTATGGTTGGGCAATTGCACCAACTGGCGAAACATCACTTAATTTATTAGGAATATCAACACAAGTTACAAGTCATTATGAATTTATTTCATCGGGTCCATATAGAACATATTGTATAAATGGAATTACTATATCTTTTTCTCATAGAGTGGATAAAGATTTCACTGGTATGTCATATAAAACAAAATTATTAACACAGGCAATTAAAACAATCGGAAAAGAGAAAATAAATGACTATATATATATTATAAGCAATAGACTTACCGAAGAAGACAAGCGAGTTGCTTTTGAAGAAGCAAAAAGAACAACTGCTTGGGTATACGAGGTTATAAAGGAGTTGCAAAAGGAGAAAAATTAATATGTATAATATAGCCAAAAGCGCCGAGAGAGAAGAATTGTTCATAAACACAGCATCTAAAATGAAAATTGATGTTGCTCTTGTTGAGAAAGATTTTTGGATATGTCTTACCTTAGATTATTTATTTTCCAAAAGCAAATGGAAAAATTCACTAATTTTTAAAGGCGGAACAAGTTTAAGTAAAGTTTATAATATTATTGAACGCTTTTCTGAAGATATTGATTTAATTCTAGATTGGAGAATCTTGGGTTATAAAACAAATGAGCCTTGGGAAGCAAGATCAAAAACAAAACAATTAAAATTCATTGAAGAATCACGAAATAGATTATTTAATTTTTTACAAAACGATTTTATGCCTACTTTCAAAAAAGACATGGAACAATTATTAAATACCCAAGTTAACATTTATATTTCTAATGATGACTTAGGCACTATTTGTTTTGCTTATCCACATTTTTTTGAAGATAAATCAATTTTAAGAATAATAAGGCTTGAAATAGGTGCTTTAGCAGCATGGAGTCCAGCTAAAAAAATGAAAATACATTCTTATGCAGCTGATTACTATCCTAATGTATTTAATAAGAGTGAAACTGAGGTTTTAACAACTACTATTGAAAGAACATTTTGGGAAAAAGCAACAATTTTGCATCAAGAAGCCAATAGACCAAAATGGTCAACAATTCCGGCAAGATACTCTCGGCATTACTATGATGTATATTGCATTTTTAAAAGTCATTTCTATAAAAATGCTTTAAAGGACAAAAAATTATTACGAGAAGTTGCAGAATTCAAAGATAAATTCTATCCTAGATTATGGGCTAGATATGACTTGGCAAAAGAAGGAAAAATCAAATTATACCCCGCTTCGCATAGCATAGAGAATTTGCAACAAGACTACGAAAAAATGCGTGCTATGATATATGGCGATTATCAAAAGTTTGAAGACATACTTACATGCTTGCGCATATTAGAGGAATTGATAAAAAAGCAGTTTAAAAAATAAACAAATAGATATTAAGGTAATACACATGGAAATAGAAAATTTATTATTAGAAATTAAAAATTTAAGAGAAGAAAACAATCGATTAAAAGCATTATTAACCAAATGTTAATGGTAAACTAAAAGTAATCAAAAAGGTTCGTTAAAAAATAAGCAAAAATGCTTATATACAGAGCTTAAGTAGATTGCTTTTTTTGATGCTTATCTTATAATCAAAGTGCTTTGAGATATAATATAATTTATATCAGTTTTTTTCTTTGCAGACAGAACCTTTATTTTTTTCCGCCACCAAGTGTTAGAACCTTGTAAAAGTGCCAAATGGTATTTTTACTTTTTATATATTGCTATGGAACGAAAATACAGCATTGTATAATTTTGTTAAAAAACAGAATTTCATTTCAAACGGAACGCTTTTTTTGACAAATAATATTTTTTACTGTATAATAGTAAAAATACTACAATACGGAGGTACTTTATGAATAAAAAGTCTTATTCATCCGCTATTAAAAAAACACCTTTCAAATACACAATTTCGAAGAAAATTGCGAAATTAATATTAGACGGAAACGATCGTAATGAGGTATATAAAAAATGTTTTGATGAGAACTATGTGGAAATAGATTCGCTTCAAAGAAGACGAGAGGTTACTAATGTAATCTACGAAAGATTGCTCGAACTAGATAAATTCTTGTTGGAACAGTTATACAGCGGTGATGTCAATACATCAAAGTTTATCCTGGTCTATGCAATTGCCAAGAACGATTCCCTATTCTTTGATTTTTTGTTTGAAGTTTACAGAGACTCTTTATTAAGCGAAAGCAAATACATATCAATAGACGATTTCGAAACCTTCTTTGCAGCTAAGAAAGAATCCGACGTGATTGTCTCCGAATGGGGGCATCTCACTATCGATCAGCTATCAAAAGGGTATAGAAACATTTTAGTTGAATCTGGCCTTGGCACCAGGATAAAAAGAAATATTCACGTTGAAAGAGCGATGATTCATCCAGCGGTGGAGGAACACATTAGGCTTATTCATGACGGAGAATACTTGCAAGCATTGCTTGGGGAGGATATGTAATGGCAGAAAGAACATTAAACGATCGATTCCTTGAACTCGAAGACAGGATGATGTCCGTTCAATCTTTGACTAAATACGGAACAGCTAACGACATGAAGTTTTATATATTCGATTACAATCCAAAGGAAGAACTTGCTATACGCAAGGAAGTATCTAAATTAAAAAGTAGAAACCCAAACATTGTTGAATTCGATTTATATGAAATGATGCTGGAAATAATCGATGAGCAGGGCTATACGGAGGATGTCATATCCGCGGAAAAGGATTATGACAAGGAGCATCTTCTATCCGAGATCTTCCAACCAATCTTATCGGTAGAGGAAGACGAAAACGAATTCTTGGATAAATTCAAAAGTGTTCGGGATGATGGTACCAAAATCATCTTAATTACTGGAGTTGGCAAATCTTATCCAGTCATAAGAAGCCATACAATCCTGAATAATTTGCAAAGCATATTCAAAAGGAATCCTGTGGTCATGATGTACCCAGGAAGATACGAGACAAAAAAGACAATGACACTAAGGCTCTTTGATAGGCTTGACGATGACAACTATTATAGGGCGTTTCCATTAGTTGAAAGGAGACTAAGCAAATGATTATTAAAGATTTATTCAAAAAGCCAATTGATAGAAGCATTCAGGGTGTTGTCACTATTGGCAACGAAGACGAAGAACAAAAATGGATGGAGTTGGAGGAATATGTCTGCACCGACGAAATCACAAAACAGTTCAGGATATTCTTCAGAAAGTATCGTGATTCCATAGTTAATCCTACAGAGAAGATGGCCGCATGGATCACTGGCTTTTTTGGCTCTGGTAAATCACACTTTCTAAAAATACTTGGATACATATTAGAAAACGAAGAGGTGGCTGGCGTAAAAGCCGTCGACTATTTTAAAGAAAAAATTCATGACGAAATGCTTTTAGCTGATATGCAAAAATGCGCATCCGCCAATAACAAAGTAGTCCTTTTCAATATTGATTCTAAAGCAAAGTCAGATTCCAAGAACAAGACCCAAGCTATCATGGACATCATGCTTAGGGCTTTCAATGAATCTATCGGCTATTGCGGAGATAGGCCATGGGTTGCAGATCTTGAAAGAATGCTTGACGAAGAAGGCAAGCTTGATGACTTTGCAAAAAAATTCGAGGAACTTTCTCATCGCGGTTGGAAATCAAACCGCTCAAAAGCCGCGCTTAACAGAAGCTCAATCATCAAGGCTTTAGTTGAAGTTAGAGGCGTTCCTGAAGAAGATGCGAAAAAATATGTTGATGACCAAATTCAAAACTATACAAACTCGACTGAGGAGTTTGCGAAGATAGTCAACGATTACTGCAAAAAGAACAAAACAAGAATAATTTTCTTAATGGATGAAGTAGGTCAGTTCATTGGTGATAACACTCAATTGATGTTGAACTTGCAAACTTGTGTCGAGGATTTAGGAAAGTACTGCCGCGGTCAAGCTTGGGTTGTTGTTACCTCACAACAAGAGCTTAAGGCGATGATTGATTCTACTAAAGATAAGCAACAAGACTTTTCTAAGATTCAGGCTAGATTTGACACAAGAATCCTTTTGTCTGGCGCTGAAGCTGGAGAGGTTATTAAGAAGCGTATTCTCGAAAAGAAGGAAAATGCCGTTGATCCACTTAAGTCTTTGTATGATGGCAATTCGAGCAAGATTTCAAATTTGATTATGTTTGAAGGAACCCCATCATGGACTGGCTATAAGAGTGCTGACGAATTTAAAGATGTTTATCCATTCGTCCCTTATCAATTCGAATTATTACAAAAAGTGTTTACTGCCATACGTGAACACGGAATGTCAGAAGGCAAGCACTTAGCTCACTCTGAACGTTCATTGCTTAGCGCCTTCCAAGATTCAGCTAAAAAATACGCTGATTGCACAGAGGGTTTGCTAGTTCCGTTTGATAGCTTCTATTCAACGATAGAACAGTTCATCGACTGGGACATCAAAACTGTATTTACGTCTGCAGAGAACAAGCCTACTTTAAATGACTTTGATATCAGAGTATTGAGGGTTCTTTTCATGATACTCCATGTAAAGGAAATGCCTGCTACTCTTAATAGAATTGCCACATTAATGGTTGAGTCTTTAGACGAAGACAAGATGGAATTAAAGAACAAGATTGCCGAAAGTTTAAAACGTCTTGAAAAAGAAACTTTAATTCAAAAGAATGGTGAGGAATATGACTTCCTTACTAATGCTGAACAAGATGTTAATAAACAAATTAACCAAGTTGACTACAATGAAGGCGAAGTTAAGAGAACTATCCTTGAAATTGTATATGATAAGGTATTCGAATTAACTAAATTAAGATATAAAAATCGTTATGATTTCGCATTAAATAGATTCGTTGATGACGAAAACAAGGGCATAAATGGTGCGGATAATATTACAGTAAAAGTTTTCACTGGTTTCTCTGGCTTGAACGACGACTTTGCTTTTGCGGCCGAATCGGCAAGGACGGGCGCTTTGGTCGTGGATATGACTCAAGGCGAATATATCAGCGAACTCATTAGAGCCAATAGAATCTCCATTTTCAAGAGAAACAACAGTGCTTCTTTGTCGGTTGCAATGACCGAGATCATGGCTAAGAAGTCAGCTGAACTAAGCGAAAGATTAAGAAGAGCCGAAGATATCATTCGTGAAACTTTGCGCTCTGCTGGCATTTATTACAATGGCGTGAATCTGAACATAAAAGAAAAAGACGGCAAAGACAGACTTACCGATGCTTTAAATAAAGTAGTGGAACAGGAATATTATCAATTGGGCTTGGTTACTTTCTTCTACAACGAGCAAAAAGATATCTTGAATGTCTTCAACAACAATCAGGTCGCATTGCTTGGAACGGATATAACAAACGACTCTAACTATCCTGCATATGTGGAGATAATCAACAAGATTAAAAACGACAAGGCAGTTTATAAGAAGACAACCGTGAAAGCTTTGATCGAACATTTCTCTAAGAAGCCATTCGGCTGGAGGGACCTTGATATTTTGGGGATGGTTGCTTGCATGCTTAAGGCTGAGGCCGTTCAAATTTCAAGGCACGAGGTTCCAGTTGACATCAAGGACTATAATTTCAAAAACGACTTCGTTAAGAAAAACGGCCTTGATACCATGGTTATCCGTAATCAAGAAAAGGTCGATGACACGATTCTTTATCAGGTCAAGAAGATTATGAATGACATTTACTCTCTTTCTGTCTCTATGAAAGAGGTGGATATGAAGAATGACGTCCTTGCTTTCTTCAATGCCAAAAAGAAATTCCTATCGGAATTAAAGATTAAATATAGTGGCAAGCAATTTGCAGGAAGTGGCTGCATCCCATCTATTTATGCGGATATTGATGCAATTACCAAAACAAGCGATTCCGCAACTATCTTCAATGAAATCATTTCCCGAAAAGATTCGCTTGAGGATAATGCTGAAATCTTGGAACAATTAGAATCCTTCTATAAGGATGGATCTTCTCAACAAAAAGTTTATAACGAGGCCTTGCAAATTGTCAGATGGTATGACGATAACAATTCATTGTTTGGCGGCTTAGACGATCTTAGCGACGTAATAGTTAAAATGAACGCTATTCTCACTATGCCTGTACCTTTTGCTAAAATGGCAGAATTAGGCAATTTGGTATTCGAAGCGAACGACGTTAAGGACTCGATTTTAGAAAGCAAATATCAAGACGCTATACGTTCCATCAATGCAGATAAAGAAGAAATCAAAAAGGAACTTGAAGCAGCACTCAGCTCTAGTGTTTCTGATAAGAAAAAGCAGAAGATTCAAGATAAGTTTGATGAAATAGAACACACATATTTAAGTTGGAACAATACTCTTTCAAAGAAGACTTCAAATTTGGATTCATATGTTTTATCAAGTCAATCTACAGTAAAGAGTTTCAAGAAGTTCATTCAAAGTGTACTTGCCGAAAATGACGGACCTACAAACTCTACCGATTCTAGCAATCCGCCAAAGCCAGTACGACGCAAGAGCGTAAGAGTGATTGACTGCGTTCCTACCGCAAAAAAGAAAATCAAAACACAAGAAGACATAGATTCAGTAGTTGCTTACATTAAAACTGAGCTTGAAAAAGCTTTGAGCAGCAACGATGAGTTGAATCTTGATTAAAGGGGTGCTGTATGGATAAAAGAGCGTTACAAAGTTATGCTGTATGGGCGAAGAATAACCTTGAAAGCCAGATTGAGGTTTCTTTAAAGACATTAGGCATAAACTCAGAAAAAGATATAAAAGAAGCTAGAAAAGTCGGCGATTATACCATCATCGATGGCGATTCAAACTCATATCCTGGAGAACTTAAAGAAAAAAGAGAGTCGATTGTCAAGTTGATTATGACTGATGGTTATAAGCAAGTCATCGAGGAAATTGCGTATACTTGGTTCAATAGAATCGTGGCACTAAGGTTTATGGAAGTCCATGACTTTCTGCCACACGGATTCAGGGTCCTTTCATCACGGGATGGTGGCGTGGAACCTGAAATCATGAAACATCTTGGTTTGGTAAAAGATGAACTCAAGCTTGATCTATCAGTGATTCAGCCCTTATATGCACAAGGCAAATTGGATGAAGCGTATAGTTATGTGCTATTCCGCCAATGCCGTGCATTAAGTGGCATTTTGCCTATGTTATTTGATAGAGACCAGGATTATCTTGAGTTATTGCTTCCTAAAGCTTTATTAAAAGGTGAGACGTTTATCACTAAGCTCATGGAAATTGGCGAAGAAGACTTCTTGAATGATGTCGAGGTAATCGGATGGCTTTATCAATTCTATATTTCTCAAAAGAAGGATGAAGTGTTTGCTTCTAAAGAGACCATCACTAAGGATACATTGCCAGCTGTTACCCAGTTGTTTACACCAGATTGGATCGTTAGATACATGGCTGAGAATTCAGTAGGCCGTATATGGCTTGAAAGCTATCCTAATTCTTCTTTGAAATCAGAAATGAAATATTATGTTGAAGATGCTAAACAAGAAGCCAGCGTCCAACAAAAAATAGATGCAATCAAGTACAAGAATGTTAGCCCAGAAGAAATCAAAATCATAGAACCTTGCTGTGGCTCAGGACATATTTTAGTGTATGTATTTGACCTTCTATACAAAATGTATGAAGAAAGAGGATATCAATCACGAGAGATCCCGACCTTGATTCTTAAGAATAATCTTGTTGGATTAGATGTAGATAAGCGTGCGGCTCAACTTGCATCATTCTCTTTAATCATGAAAGCTAGAGCGATGAATTCTAGATTCTTTAACGACAATTATTATGTTAAGCCATCCGTATATGAAATATGGGACGCCAGAGAATTATTTCAAAACAATTATGAACAACAACTTGTTGATTTAAAAATTTTATCTAACGAGGAAATAAAAGAAGTTAAGTGGCTTGTAGAAACATTTAGATATGGCAAAACTATTGGCTCATTATTGAAGATAAACAAGAAGGATTTTTCGGTTATTGAAAGAGCTATTCAAACAATAAAAACTAAAGCTGTACTTACTATTTTTAATTCTAATTTATTGAATGATGGCGTTCGTTGCTTGGAATATTTACTGGTTCAAGCAAAAGTTATGTCAGTTAAATACGACGTTATGATAACTAATCCTCCTTATATCGGAATCTCTTCAATGGAAAAGCCTGTAAAGGATTATGCGTCAGTAGAATATCCAGATAGTAAAACGGATATGTTCGCTATGTTTATGGAAGTTCCATATGTCAAAAAGAATGGATTCAGAGCCATGATCAATATGCATTCATGGATGTTCCTATCTAGCTATGAAAAATTAAGAAAGAAAATCATCATGAATGAAATGATTGTCAATATGGTCCATTTAGGTGCGCACGCGTTTGAAATGATTGGCGGTGAAGTCGTGCAAACAACTACATTTGTTCTCAGAAACTCTCCGATTGCAACAAATGGTGTTTATTTCCGCCTTGTCGATGAAAAAGACAAAGAGGCCGCTTTCCTTGCGGGGGGGGGTATAATAATGAATATTAGTTCTTATAATAAAATCCCTAGCCGACCAATAGCTTATTGGATATCTTCTTCTATGATTTCTACTTTTGAAAATCCTTCTCTTTCAAAATATGCTGATGCTAGTGTTGGCATGATTTCTGGTGATAACGAAAGGTTTTTAAAACTTTGGTATGAAGTTAATTTTGCAAAAGTGTGCTTCGATGCAACTGATTATTTGTATGCTGTATATACTGGAAAAAAATGGTTCCCTCTTCAAAAAGGCGGGAATAGAAGATATTGGTATGGAAATCTTGAGTATTTAATCAATTACGAAAAAGACGGATACGAATTAAAAAACAACAACGATAAAAATGGCCGCGTAAAATCTCACAATTATAATGGCCCTAGAGCCTTCCAACCTGGAATTACTTGGAACAGTATCGGAACCAGCGATCTTATAACGAGAATTTCTGAACCTGGTTTTATTTATGATGCTGGCGGACCATTATGTACCATTAAAAAAAATGAAAATACATACTTTTTTCTCGGTCTGTTGTTCTCTAAAACTGCTCAAAAAATATATCAATTTATAAATCCTACTATTAATTATACTCCAGGAACTTTGCTTTCTTTACCTGTGATTATGACTGATCAAGAAGTAATTACAGAGGTTAATTTAATAGTTCAAAACAATATTGATCAAGCAAAAAAAGACTGGGATTCTTTTGAAACTTCTTGGAATTTTAAGAAGCATCCATTGATTTAGGAGGAAGCTATGCAACTTAGGTATGAATTTAACACTAATAATTTTAATCTAATACCCGGTTCACCATTTGCATATTGGGTGAGTGCAAAATTTGTTAAACCATTCAAAAACGGCTCATTATTAGTAGACCTAATTCCAGTAAAAAAGGGGATGGATACTGGGAATAATGAAAAATATTTAAAATTATGGTATGAAATTAACTATTCAAAGGTTGATTTATTCAATCATAGTAAAATGTATATCCCATATGATAAAGGGGGGGATTTCAGACGTTGGTATGGAAATAATGATTATGTTTTAAACTGGAATAATGACGGATATGAATTAAAGCATTCAAAGGCTAATTTGAGAAGTATGTACTTATATTTCAGACCATCTATTACTTGGAGTGCACTTACTTCATATTTATCAAGCTTCAGATATAGTAAATATAATGGTAGTTTTGATAGTGCTGGTTCATCTATGTTTCCTGAAAAGGAACGAAATAAATATTATCTTGGGTATTGCAATTCAGTGCTGGCTAATTACTTTTTAGATGTAATTAATCCAACACTGAATTATGGTGCAGGTTCAGTAGGCATGTTACCAATATTAGATGATATTTTTAAAAATAATGAAATTGATTTTCTAGTTTCGAACAATATTAAAAACTCTCAACAAGATTGGGATTCCTTTGAAACATCATGGGATTTTAAAAAACATCCGCTAATTTAATCTATAAAGGAGGGGTAGTGTGGCAGATAATTATAACCTAAACTCAAATCAAATAGAAAACATATCTAAATTACTTGGTGACTTGTTAACTGGAAGTGAAATATCAAAGATTTTTAGAGATATAAGCGTTACAGATAACAGTGGAGAATCAACTAAATGGAGAAGGTTAGATTATGTTTTTAAATTTATTCAAAATAGAGACAAATCAATAAACACAATTCTTAGGTTTATTAAAGAAGCATTATCTCCAGTAAGTTATATAAATAATCAAAGTGTATTTGAATCTATACGAACTGAATTAAATAAAATCTTAATGTTTAGTGGACTTGAATACTGTGTTGATGGCAATTTTAAAAAAGTTACATCAGCAACAACTATAACTGAAGTTCAAAGAAGAACTAATGACTTAAGAGATAAATTAATAAAAAGAGGAGTTCACCATAGGGTTTTAAAATATTGCAATGAAGAACTTCTTAAAGAAAATTACTTCCATTCTGTATTAGAAGCTACAAAAAGCCTATGCGAGTTTATTAGAGAACAAACTGGACTTACTGAAGATGGATCTGCTCTTATAGATAAAGCATTTTCGATAAAGGATCCTTATTTAGCATTAAACGCTTTGCAAACTGATTCAGAAAAGAATCAACAGGTTGGATTAGCAATGATGCTGAAAGGAATAACTAGTATGGCACGTAACGTTACAGCTCATACTCCAAAAATAAAGTGGATTATCGAAGAATCCGAAGCAATTGATATATTAATGACTATATCATTCTTACATAAAAACTTAGACAACTGCATAGTTGTTCCAAGATAATAGGAGGTCTTAAAATGGGAAGATTAATTTCCGATAAATACAAGCAATGGGAAGAAGAGTGCAAACAAAGATTCGAAACTTTAAAGCATAATGAAGAAGAATTAAACAGAATTTTCATAGACATCTACGGCCTTCAAGACGAATTGACTCCAGAAGTTGCGGATAAGGATGTTACTGTAAGGCTTGCAGATAAAGAAAGAGAAATTAAATCACTAATTTCTTATCTAATTGGTGTAGAGATGGGGCGTTATTCATTGGATGTAGAAGGCTTGGCTTATGCAGGTGGCGAATGGAATCCGATGAACTATGTCACTTACCAACCTGATGATGACGGAATTATTCCTGTTTATACACAACTAGGCATGTCCGATGGTCTTACAGCTCGAATCATTAAGCTGATCAAGCATATATATGGCGAAGACACCTATAAAGAGAACATCGACTTTATCGCCGATGCCTTAGGCAAGAAGAGCAATGAATCTTCTGAGGAAACATTGAACAGGTATTTGAACGAAGGCTTCTATGCGGATCATCTAAAGATATACCAAAAAAGGCCTATCTACTGGATGTTTTCTAGTGGAAAGAACAATGCGTTCAAATGTCTTATTTATTTGCACAGATATAACGAGGACACCCTTGCTAAAATCAACTCTAAGTATTTCTTGAACGAATCCGCAAGACTGAATGTCGAAGTGAACGAAACAAGGGCTCTTCTTGAAGCGGCCGATGGTCGCGAGAAGCTTCGCTTGGACAAGCAGATGAAGCTTCTTAATGCAAGGCAGAAAGAAATGATTGAATATGGTCAGATATTGGATCATATGGCAAACAAATACATGAATCTTGATTTGGATGACGGAGTTAAGGTCAATTACGCAAAATTCCAAGGCATCGAGATCGTTAATGATAGCGGAGCAAAAGTAAAGAAAGACTTATTGGTCCCAATCAAGTAGAAGGAGGTCAAAAATGGCGAGTATTGACTATCAAGGCGCTAAAGCAGAAATTGAATCAATCTTTGAGAAAGCGGATCTTCAAAGAAAGATCATCTTTTGGTATGACGCCCCTATGAATTTCAAGGAAGACATTTGCAGCGACGCTTTCAAGAACTGCAAATTGCTCATCTGCGATAAAAACGAATTTGAAATCAAAAGAACTATTGAGCACGATGACATCAAATCAAATTTCCTGGTTTACGTTCCAGCGGAAAGGCCAGCGGATACGGAAAACTGGCTTCTCGATATCTTGATGTACAGCGAGGAATACTACGCTGACACCGTTGCCCTAACCATGAGAAGGCTCAACATCAGCAACACCGATCTGAGAAAAGTCATCGAGAATCACATCAAGTTCTTCGATAGCGAGGCCAGAACAAAGAAACTTAATAACTACATTGCTGTAAATGACCACACTACAAGCACGGAATTAAGGCTTGCCATGATGAGCGTTTTGACGAAGGCGGCAGCGAACAGCATCGAATCGATTTTGATCGAATTGGTTTTTGACGATTCGGATCGCTCGAAGTACAAGGAACTGGTAAAATTCAGATTCGAAGATTATCTTTGGAACGAGATCTGCGATGCGTATAACTACGAAGGCGATTTAAAGATAGATGGGCTTGTCAAGAAGTTCATGTTCACTGCTTTCATAGAGGAGACAATCGGCCAGAATAAAGACGCCTCTAATCCCTTTGAGAACATGCCTTCGTTCTACAGCCAGTTCCTGATTGGAAACAAAGGCGTCAATGACGCAAAGTTCTTTGTCGATAGAATAAAGACCGACAAACGCTACGAAGAGCTGCAAAGTGAGCTGGCTTTGGATTTGAAGATAGAGGGACTTGTTGCCACAAAGGACATTGCTGCCATTCAATTTGCTGATGTATTCGAAGTTTTAGACATCGACATTATTCAAAAAATAGCTGATGGCTTAATGAGTGGAAGCCTTGAATATGATTCTTTTGAAAGAATCATTATGAACAGGGTGAACTCGATGTGGTTTGAGAAGCACTCCAATGAATATGGCGTATTGCTTTCGTCCGTCAGATTCCTTCGTGCAATAGACAGGAAAGTCACCATAGGATTGACCGCCAATGAATATATCCGAAAGTACGTCAATGAGTACTACAAAATCGATACCGAATATAGAAGGGCAGTCACTTGCTATAGGGCGATAGATAATCCATCCGTAGAGTTCGAAGGTTTGATCGATGTGATTGAGAATTCATACCAAATTAAATTCTTAGATGTTCTTGGTGCTGAATATAGCAAAGCGTTGCAAGTTAACGGAAGATGGGAATTTGTCGGATCTTGCATGTCCGATAATTTCTATAACTTTATACAAAAGAATCCTACAAAGAAGATGTTTGTTATCATTTCAGACGCATTGCGCTATGAAATCGGTAACGAAATCTATGAGAGGATCAAAATAAACAAGGTCCTAAAAGGTGGAGCGGAGATTGACTATATGGTCAGCCCATTGCCATCGATTACGTCTTTTGGAATGGCATCGTTGCTTCCTCACAAAGCATTGACATACTCAAACAAGCAGGTATTTGCCGATGGTATGCCTACTAACGGAATACCTCAAAGGGACGCTGTTTTGAAGGCTAAAAACAAGAGCTTTGCCGCCATTTCTTATGATGACATAAATAATATGACTCAAAAGGAATTGCGCCAATACTGCTCGGATAAGACGTTGGTCTATATCTATCATGATGTCATGGATAACGCTGGCGAGCATAATGAGAGCAAGGTCTTTGACGTCGCCGAAACATGCATCAATGAATTAGTGAACCTTGTCAAGAAATTATACAACAACCTTCAAATCTCTAATTTCTACATCACGGCAGACCATGGCTTTGTGTATAGAAGAAACGAGATTCATGAATCCAGCAAATATAACAACATTGTGTCTTTAAATGCTGTTGAGACGGCAAAGAGATATTTGATTGCCGATGACATGTCCTTAAGCGTGCCATACACTTTCGAGGTTAAGTTAGACAAGATTGCTAATGGCGATTTCAAATTGATTAGTCCATGGGGATACGATCTTTTCAAAACACAGGGGCCTGGAATCCAATATGTTCATGGTGGGGCGTCTCTCCAAGAAACAATCGTGCCAATTATTCACGTAAGTGAATTATTCTCAGGAAGGCTAAAGGATACGGTTGGGCCTGTAGAAGTTAGGTTGAAGAGCATAACAAGAAAAATCACCAACAGGAGCTTCACTCTGGACTTTGAGCAGATGGAAAAAGTCGGTGAAAACAAGCAGGCTATTACCTGCGAGACATATATCGTCGATGAAAGCGGCGAGAAGGTTTCGAACGAATACAAGTTCGTTGCTAATTCGTCCAGCGATGATTTGGATTCAAGAATCACCAAGATTAGATTCACTTTGAAGAATATTCAGTTTGATAGAAACAAGCCATATTTCTTAATCTTAAAGAATGTGGACAAGGATGATGAGTATATCGAAAGGGAGCAATTTAACATCGATATCATTCAATTCAAAATGTTTTAGGAGGACAAATTAATGGATAGTTTAGATAGAAAAGTATTTGATTTGTTTTCTGGCAGGGTGGTTCCAAAAGGCGCCACAAAGAAAATTAAAAACAGTGCCAACGTTCCGACATACGTACTTGAATATTTGCTAGGTACCTATTGTACGTCGGATGACGAAAAGGAAATAGAGCAAGGAATAGAGCAGGTTAAGCGTATTTTATCCGATAACTATGTCCGCCCAGACGAAGCGGAAAAAATTAAGGCTAAGATAAAAGAAAACGGGAATCACACTGTCATCGATAAGCTGAGCGTTAAGCTTAATGAAAGGACAGACCAGTTTGAAGCTGATTTCCTCTTCTTGGGTATTCATGGAATTTTTGTGCATCCTAAATACGTTAGAGAGTATGAGAAGCTTCTGTCTGGAGGTATTTGGTGCATTGTTGATTTGTCATACCTTTATAGCGAAGACGACAAAAGGCAAAGCCCGTTCATAATTAACGACATTACGCCTATCCAGATGCCTAACCTTGACAAGAACGAGATCATTGAGGCAAGGAAAGAGTTCACAAAAGACGAATGGATCGACTTGATCCTCCGCTCGACTGGCATTGAGCCTACCCAATTTGATTACAGGGTAAAGTGGCACTTGCTTGCTAGATTGGTACCACTTGTTGAAAACAACGTAAATCTTTGCGAACTAGGCCCAAGAGGGACGGGCAAATCTCATATCTATAAAGAATTGTCGCCAAACTCCATCTTGGTTTCTGGTGGTCAGACAACCGTTGCCAACCTTTTCTATAACATGAGCAGAAGGCAGGTTGGCCTTGTCGGCTTATGGGATTGCGTGGCGTTCGATGAAGTTGCTGGCATTTCTTTCAAAGATAAAGACGGCGTTCAGATTATGAAGGATTACATGGCTTCTGGTTCTTTTGCAAGAGGCAAAGATGCTATTCAGTCAAATGCTTCAATGGTATTCGTCGGAAACATCAACCAAAGCGTAGATTCTCTGCTTAAGACATCCCATTTGTTCGAGCCATTCCCTGAAGCAATGATAGACAGCGCATTCTTCGATCGTATGCATTGCTATATTCCTGGATGGGAGATTCCTAAGATGAGACCTGAATATTTCACTGACAACTATGGATTCATTTCCGATTACATAGCGGAGTTCTTCAGAGAGATGAGAAAGGTTCCTCAGACAGATGCGTTCGATAAGTATTTCAAATTAGGAAGATGCTTGAATCAACGTGATACCATAGCCGTAAGAAAAATGGTATCTGGATTAGTAAAAATAATCTATCCAGATGGTAACTACACAAAAGAGGATATAGAAGAAATCCTAAAATATGCAATTGAAGGCCGTAGAAGAGTCAAAGAGCAGCTTAAGAAAATAGGTGGCATGGAGTTTTATGACGTTCAATTGTCTTACATTAAATTAGACGACATGAGCGAGGTATTCGTTCCTGTCTTAGAGCAAGGTGGTGGACAGCTTATACCAGAAGGCGTTGGCAAGCCCGGACATATTTATACGATTGCAAACGGAAGCAATGACATGAAGGGACTTTTCAAGCTTGAGACAACGATTGCCGAAGGAAACGGAAAGTTTGAAGTGTTGGGTATGAGTTCATCTAAAGAATCAAAGGAATCCATCAAGACTGCTCAAAACTACTTCAGAGCAAATGCAAAGTCTATCAGCCAGTCAATCATGATTGATTCCAAGGACTACTTGATGCATATCCAAGATTGCCAGGGTGTTGGCTTGGATAGCAACATTTCGTTAGCCGCATTGGTTGGGTATTGCAGTTGCGCATTAAATAGGCCTGTATTGCCTCAAATGGTGATTCTCGGCTCTATGAGCATTGGCGGTACATTAAACAAAGTTGAAGAGTTAGCTGCAGTACTGCAGGTTGCTTTCGATGCTGGAGCTAAAAGGATTTTAATTCCTATGAACAGTGCAGCTGACATAGCAACTGTCCCAGCAGATTTATTTGCAAAGTTCCAATTAAGTTTCTATAGCAATCCAGAAGATGCTGTTATAAAGTCATTAGGAATATAGAAAGAGAAAAATACGAATATTTCATGTGCTAATAATTTTTTCTCTATTGTTTCTAATTTAAAAATGTCTTCAAATGAACTAATTCTAAAAAAGTAGACATTACAAAAAAAGACACCTATGATTCTCCAATAGATAATTCTTTTGGAGAATTTTTATGTTATGATTATCTAAAGTGGTGATAACATTCAAGCCAAAACTAATTCAATTGCATAAAATTAATTTATTTATATGTTAAGACTATATTAAATATTTTCATACCAATTATTCTCATTTTCTACTGAAAGGTATGGATTGGCAATTCTTTTAATATGCTTTATTACTTTATTGCTTATTATAAAAATCTTAATCCTTTTGCCTTTTATTCTATAAGCGATATTGTTACCATAAATATATATAGCATCAAATTTTTTATCAAATCTATTATTGCAATTAATTATCTCTTTTTTAAGATTTTTAATGTCTGGCTTTTGACATTTTTCTAACTCATCCATTATTATGAATAGGTTCATATCTTTCAGCATTACATAAGAAGTATTTTTTTTATTTAATTTTGCTAATTTGTCATTAATAGTATTCAGTACTTTTTTAATTAATATGTTCAATGCATCAGAGCATCTCGGTAATTCTCTTTCGATAACATTAGGATAATTATAAGTATCACCAATATATTTATCACGTAATCGTTTTAATTCTTCAATTTGTAATTTTTTGCCAAAGTATTCAGAACAGAACCTTGTTTCATCAGCGTCAAACACAAAACACCTTACAATTTCAACACCAATTGAATGATTGTTATCTATCCAATCAGGGCTTTGATTAGTAGAATGAGAAAACGAATTAATTATATGATTTTTATTTTCTAATCTGCAAAAAACACTTATTCCTAATCGTTCAAAATATTCTTTGTTTTTATATTGTGTACAATTAATATTCATTAATAGTATATCTCCTAAAATTATAAAAATTCTTGCAATTTTTCATCTATTTCTTTGTAATTAATTTCATTATTTTCATCAATTAAGTATGGTATTTGAATGATTTTTTCATTTGTTGATACTTGAATTATATCGTTTTCTTTTTTAAATAAATTTATTACAACAACTTTTTCCGCACATTTAATTTGTTTTAATTTATATTCTATTTTTTTACAATAATTCTCATTATCCACTATAAAATTATCCCAGTTTTTAAAATCAAAATATAAATTTCCACTCTTATAATCAAACAATTCGTATTCTTTAGTATTATTAATATTCTCCAATTCAAAGCCTGTGATTATTTCAACAATTATTTTACCAACAATTTCACCTAATGCTGCTTTATAAATTTGTCGATATAAAGACTGTGACAATATATATTTTCCTTTTCCAAAAGTACAAGCATAATGATTTTTAACAAAAAAGTCTTTGATTTCTTCAATTTGCATTAATCTACTAAGTCCGCAATCATCTTCTGAAACTTGGTTATATCCGGAATAATTATCAAAATATATTTCACTTATTTCATTATTAGCAAATCTATATGAGTATGCAGATCGTTCGTCATCAAATTCAAAATAAAATTGTTTATATTTATCTTTTACTAAATTTGTTGTTGGATTTTTCAAAACATATTCTCTTAGTTCTTTCCATTCGTTAATACGTTCATTATTACTTCTTAATTCCTTGGCCATTTTGGTAATAGTGTAATAACAATCTTTGTTGATTTTTGCATATTTTTCTATATCAAAATTTGCATTCAAAACTTCTATATCAAAAAGTTTTAAAAATTCCTTATTATACAAAGAGTTTTCATTTATTAATTCGTCGTGAACAGAATTCAATCTTCTAATAATTTCATTATCGTAAAATATATTAATAGTTTTATTTTTATTTCTTGTCCTACATATTCTTCCTATAGCTTGTATTATTAATTGAGCAGTGTGTAAATTAACATCTTTGCTATATAAATGCATAAAACCTAGTGTTTCGTTATAAAAAGTACGCTTGAATCCTGTTTCAATATTTTTTTGCTTTTGATTATAATTTACATAACCTTTTTTATACAAATACTCTTGTTCAAATATAAGTCTACATAGGTCCTCAGTTTTATTTTCTGAATTAAATGATATAACTTGAGTTAAATTAGTTGGTGTCGATAGATAAACTGCATCAAAATCTTTCTCACTATTTGCATTAATGTTAGAAGTGCAAATTACATTTTTAATAATATTATTATCATTTGGTATTTTATATTGTATGTTTTTTCCATTTCCTATTGTCTTATATGTACTAATTACTAAAACTTTTTTTCCATCTGCTAAGTCCGAATGAATTTCACTCAATTTTTCATCATAATTTTTGCTTTTGATTATATGCATAATTGGACTATTAGAAATCAATTCTTGATTTTTTAAATCTTGGATGCCATTATTTAATAATTCAAAATCAATAGCATTTTCATTCTGTTTTATGTTTTTAGGAAACGAATTTAAAAACGCTAACGTTGAATAAATATTGTCGCTTTGTGCGATGTATTTAAACAATTCTAATAATTTAAAAACAATTAAATCATAATAATGATTATTAGAATTATCTATTATTTCTAAGTATTTTTCTTTATAGCCATCTTTAAATAGTTTATTAACAATTTCAATACATTTTTCTTTATAAGAATAAGCCTTACTATCATTCAATGATATTGTATTAATAGTTATGTTTTCTTCATCATAAATCATTTGAGTTTTTAAAAAATCTTTTTTTAGTCTTTGAAAATCATTATCTTGTATTTTATAATAATTTTCTTTTAAAACTTTTTTCAAAAAATCAATATCATAGTTCCCTATAACCGTGTCTACAGATGCAGTCGCAGAAATACCAACAACTCTTGAATTTAAGCATAATTTTATTAGAATATCTTCAGGCGTTGTATTAAATCTAAATGCATGTGCTTTAGTTTGCAAATCATGATTATGATCATCTTTTATTTCTGTATATTCAAAACCATATCGCATAAACTTTTCATCATCATTACAATCGTATTTGTTGCCTATCTTATAATTTACATCTGCAACTATTACTTTTTCTAAAAGATATTGTCTAAATTCTGATGGTATGTTAAATGCCGAAAGTATAGTAAAAGTGGCCTCATCAAACGTATATTTTGCTTCTTGCCCTATATTTTTTTCGTTTTTGTATTCCATATAATTTCTAGACATATATGCAACTTTTCTAATAAATGAGTTAATAGCTTTATTTACTTCATATAAAATGGTATCAAATTTTATTCCATCATAAGATTTAATTCTCTTTTTTTCTGCCATTATAGACATATTATTTTCATCTTCATTAAATTTACTAATTAATATCATTTTAGATTTATCGTTATAAATATTTAATGAATAACCATCATTAAATATAAATGCTTTCTTTTTATTCAAATTTTTACTTTTAAAAAGCAAATTAAGTTTATGTGTATTATATAAATTTTTAAATTGAGTTTTCAATTCATCAATTAAATCTTCAATTTCGTCCCACTTGCCTTCTTCAATCTTTTTTACTCTATATTTACTTGATTTTTTCAATTCATTTGGGAAGTTGAGATTAGTCAATGAATTATATATATCTAAAAATAGCGAAAAAATATCAATTTCATACTTCAAACCATCACTGATAATTTGATTTAGTAAAACACTTTTTGTAGTATCAAATTCATCAATAAAAGTAATTGTGTTTTTAGTCAATTTATCTTCATTATATAAATAAAATGGCATTCTACAAAATATATCAGTTGGACTAAAAAATTTATTTGTAGTAGTGATAACTACTTTTATATCGTCATCTTTTATTCTGACTTGTGAATACAATTCGGATATCCATTTTTCTTTTTTTAATATTTTTTCTTTTTCATATGATGGCTTATTATAAAAGTAAGTTTTTTTAAGAAACTTTCTAAATTTTGGCTCAGAATCATTTTCTATTTTATTTTTATAAGAGTCAATTGCACTTTTTAATTGAGAATTTTTAGTTAATTCTTCGCTTTTTATTTCATCATTATTTGCTTTTTCACTTTGTTCTTCTAGCATTTTTAAAGTTTCTATATCTTGTCTCAGCGCGTTATATTCATCTGACTTTGTTATTTCAATAGCGTTAATCTTGACATTCTCAAAATTATCAACAACTGATTCCCAATATGGTTTTAGAATCAAACAATATTTATCATAGTCATTACCTAAAGCTTGTTGTAATTGCTCAATTGGCAAATTATTCTTTAAATTCGCAACAAAATATATTTTTTTAATATTAGAATTTTTATCTTCTAAATATGATTTAATAAATTTAACAACACTTGTTGTTTTTCCAAAGCCAGTTGGTAAATTTAATAGCATAAGTCCATTTTCTTTACTATCAACAAAATTTTTTATAGTCTTTTCCATATTCATTATCTCCGATTCACTTTACCATTTTAACATAATTTACAAATTATCTATATAAAATAAAGCGATTATGTTATCAATTATATCAATATAAGGCAAATTTTTCCCTTTTAATTAAAAATAGTCGCAAAATTGACTCGATTTTTTAACTCTTTATACTTTCATTTTGTTTTTATGTTACAATTAACTACCGAGGAGCTCTATTATGATTGAAAACAAAAAAGCATCAATATTATTAGTACTAGAAGTATTAAAAGAATATTCCGATGAAAATCATTATTTAACACAAAAAGATATTATTGATTTGATTTATAAAAATTATCAAATTGAATTAGAAAGAAAAAGTATTGCTTCTTCTTTATCTCTTTTAGAAGAATTAAATTATGATATAGATAAAGGAAGTAAAGGCGGCTTTGCTTTATTATCTCGAACATTTGATCCAACTGAAGCATCATTTTTAATTGATGCAATATTTTCTAGTCCAAGTATAAATGGAAAACAAGCTAAAAAGATTGCGGAATCCATATCAAGTTGCTTTTCTAAATATCAAAAAAATGATTATTCTTATATCTTTAAGTCTGAAAAAATAAGTAGAACAAATAGTAAAGATGTTTTATATAATATTTCTATAATTCATGAAGCAATTAATAAAGGTAAAAGAATTGGTTTTCAATATTTAGCTTATGATAAAAATGGTAATCCTACAACTAGGATGAATGGATATCAATTTATTGTATCTCCATATTATTTAATAAATAACTATGGAAGATATTATTTATTATGTAATTATCGTGAAAAATATAGTCCATTACAAACATTTAGAATTGAATATATGATGAATATTGAAATCAAAGAAGATTGGAATATTAAAAATATTAATGATTTAAAAGATGCTCCTAATAATTTTTCAATCACCGAATATATGAATGAAAACATTTATATGTTTGGAGGAAATATTGTTGATGCTAAAATCGAATTAGAAAATGAATCAGCAATATTATATGTAAAAGACTGGTTTGGAGAAAATGCTAAAATAATAAATGATAATGATAAATTATATGCTTCTATTAAATGTAATGAGAATGCCTTATATTATTGGATAATGCAATATTCTAGTGTTATGAAAGTTATATCACCTGAATCATTAGTTAATAAGGTAAAAGATGGACTTAAAAAAGCATTAGATAAATATCAATAATCATACTTGACACTAGAATTAAACCTAGTGTTTTTGTATGTACCATTTTTAGTACATCCATATTGCTATTATTTGAGTGTGAAATGAAGGAGAGCAAATTTATGAAATACTCAAATATTCATGTTGAATTCAAAAAAAGTGAAGAAAGTATTAAAACAAGTCTAGAAAAACTAGGCGCCACTAATATTGACATAACAAAAAACTGTTTAGGGCAATTAGAAATAAAATGCATTTTTGCTTGTCCAAAACCAGAAGAAGAAATTAAAGGTATTTTATCTAGTTCTGGCGCTAAAGACATACATAGTTATTCTAATTATAATGGAGCAAGTTTTGATTATAAATTAGATGATAAAACTGATGAAAGAGAATTCAAAAGGAAAGTAACTGATTTATTAATCAAATATGGTTATAGAGCTTTTTAAGCATTTAATAGTTTTTCTTCAACTAACAATCGGAAACTTTGTCAATTTTGTTTAATGTTTACTTTTATTGCTAATTATGTATAATACTAATAGAAAGTTATTGAACACTTTCAACTAGAGGCCCTCATAGTGGGCCTCATTTTTTTGTTTTTTATCTAGTTTCAACATCAAATACATAGTTACGCTAATTATAATAGACAAAGTTTTGATTATAAATCAGGCAATAAAACTGGTCAAAGCAGTCTTAAAAAAGGCGGTGCTGATATTAATCGAATATGGATATAGAGCATTTAAAGCCTTTGACATTACAGTCAAAAAAGGGTAGAATAATAAATGTAGTTGATATACGTTAATTTCTGTTCGTCAACTACTTTTTTTGTACTTTTTATTATAACTTTATTAATAAATGCACTTTAAAAAAAGTGCGTTTTTTCTTGTTGAATTATAAAACACATCAATTTTGTAATAGTTTTTTATTTTTAATACAAAAGCCATAATTTTTAGCATAAAATGCGCACTTTTTATTATTTGTTAAAAATGTTATTATAATTAAGCGTAACATTTTTAAGGTGTCGGAGGTCCTAATATGCTAGATATAGGAAAGGTATTATTAAAAGCAATAGTTAATAATTATTGGTGCAAAATTGAATATAAAAAAGATAATGAAGTGACCAAATTCATGATTGGCATTAACTACATTGATGAAAAGAATAGAACAATCAAATGTGATGCATTTAACTTGATGTATAGCGCCGATGTTCAAAAAAATTATGTGATTTACTTTGACAAAATTATATATGCTGAAAATGACGAAGGAACATATCATAAAACTCCAGATAATTTATTAGAATTAGTTAAAAAGCCTGATTTTTTTAGTTCAATGCTAAGATTAAATGTTTCTAATGATGATTTAATTAAATATTACATCGATTGTTTTAAATTAGATTCAACACCATATATAAGTAAATATGGTCTTATAAAAGGAATAGATGACGATGTTTTATTAAAAAACGGTATCTATCCTTTAAATGACGAGCAATTTAAAATATTAGCTAGCGAATCATTTTATAAAAAAGAAAGAAAAGAAAAAAAGCGTGAATTGAATTTAGAAAAAATCGAACGCAATTATTGTGTAAATGTTTTAGCAATAGAAATAGGAAGCAAAAAACAAAAATATATTTTAGCTTACCGACCTTTAGTATTGGATTTTGAACATAAATGCTTAATATCAGCCAGTGAAGAAGTATATAAAAATAGCGAATTTATTTTAGATAATAGCACTAATAATGTTAAAGAAATTATGTCCATAAATAAATTCATACCTGAAGATAAACAATATCTTCTAGATGATTTTTATCATAATTTAAAAGAAATAAAAGATGTAATATTAGATTATAATAACTGCAGAAATATGCCATATAATAAGTCAATTAAAATAGATGACCTACCATATATCATAAATCTTGAAAGAAAACTTGCTATCGATATTGACTATGAATTTGATAAAATTAATAAAGTAATAAGTAACGAAGAAGAAACTCCTTTACCATTAAAAGTATTTTTAGATGAACCTGATATTAGATTAACTAAAAGAATAAATTATCCTATTTTTACAGTTAATGATTTATATGATATTGATCAAATTAATGCTATTAATATAGCTATGAAATCACCTGCATCATATATTCAAGGTCCTCCTGGAACTGGTAAAACTCAAACAATATTAAATGCTATTTTAACCGCATTATTTAATAATAAAACAGTACTAGTTACATCAAACAACAATATACCAATGGATGGAATTTATAATGCAATTAATAGATTAAAATACAATGACAAATTCGATTTGCTATTTCCCGCAATTAGATTAGGAAGTATGGAAAATGTTGAAAATGCTATCTTAAAAATCAATCAAATGTATGAAATAGCAAAGAATCTTAATGTAAAAGAAAATCGTATAAAAGACATTAAAGAAGAACGTAAAGCAGCAATGAAAAATCTAGTAGATTTACTAGATAAAAATGATATCAAAAAATCATTAGAATATCGTATTGAAGCATTAGAAAACTTTACTAAAACACTTAATCTTGAATCTAATTTAATGTCAATATACGCTTCTGATAGTATTCAAACACTAAAAAATGAATTAAGTAAATATGAAAATATAACTGATGATTTTACTAAATATATGAATATAAATCACGCACAGTTATTTACCGCAATTAATTTTGAAACTGCTGGACGATTACAAAAATTATCAAAAGAGCGTTACTCCGAATTATTTTTAATCATAAGTGATGCAAATGAAGCAAACAAAAAAGAAAAAGCTAAACAACTAAGAAAGTTTTTATCTAATACTACAAACTTAAAATTATTTTTAGAAATATTTCCAGTGATTATATCCACAAATTTATCTTGTACATATTTAGGTGAACCAGGAACTATATTTGACATAGTTATGATGGATGAAGCAGCACAATGTAGCATCACTAATGCTTTAATACCTATTTCTCGAGGTAATCAAATTATGCTTGTTGGCGATGCTCAACAATTAAGTCCTGTTATATTACTTGATGAAAAGTTAAACAAAAAACTAATGAACAAGTACAATATTCCTGAAGAATATAATTATGTCAGTAATTCTATCTATACCGCATATACAAAAATTGATGTATGCAATAATGAAACACTTTTATGTTCCCATTATCGCTGTGATGAAAAAATCATTTCTTTTTCTAACAAAAAATATTATAACAACAAACTAAGATGCAAAAGAAAAGGAAATAGCGATGTGCCACTAGAATATCGTGATACATCAAAATACGAAGAAATAACGGATGAAAAGAACATTTCAACCGGTGAAGTCAAAGCTATTGAAACTTATATTAAAGAACATCCAAATGAGCAAATAGGTATTATTACACCATTTGTTAAACAAAAAGAATATCTTGAAGAAAATATAAGTAAATCATATCCCAATATTCCTATTGGTACTGTACATGCTTTTCAAGGCGATCAACAAAATGTAATTTTGTTTTCCACAGCAATTACAAATAAAACTTCAAAAGGAACATACAATTGGCTAAAAAATAATAAAGAATTAATTAATGTGGCGATGTCTAGAGCAAAAGATAAATTTGTAATGTTTGCTAATAAAGACAAAATTTCTAAACTCACGGATAATAAAGATGATGATAATATGAAAGAGTTAAGTGATTATGTTTATAGTAATGGAAATTATGTTGTTAAAAACATTTCTCCAGTATCTTATGCTTTAGGAACAAAGCAATTAAATACACCAAGCGAAAAAGATTTACAAGAAACATTTAATCAAATTTTATCAGTTATAGATAAAAATTGTATTATCAAATCAGAAGTACCCGTCAGTTCAATTTTTACACATTTTAAAGATGATAATTCATTATTTTATAAAGGTCGCTTTGATTTAGTAATATTTGATAAAACATATAAAGGTGAAGAAAGAGTAGTGGCCGCTGTTGAACTAAATGGACCTGAGCACTATTCCGAAGAGCAAGTCCAAGAAAGAGATAAATTAAAACAGCAAATATGCGATAACCATCACTTTACTCTTTATATAGTTAAAAGAGAATATGCCCGTGACTATCGACGTAATAAAGAAGCACTAATTGAAATACTTAATAAATCAAAATAATTAGTTTTAGAAAGCAGATGATAAAATGAAATTCTTATTTTTTGATACCGAATGCTCTAATTGCTTTGATGGAATTGGTAAAGTATGTGAATTTGGTTACATATTAACCGATGATAATTTTAGAGTTAAAGTAAAATATGAAATACCCATGTCACCTGGAAGAGGAAGTAATAATAAATTCCACTTAAGAGCATATGGTAAACATAAGCCTATTTCTTTAGCATTTGACGAAAGTTATTATTACACACAACCCGAGTTTGATTATTATTACGGAGAAATTAAAAAACTTATGGAAGACAAAGATACAATTTGTTTTGCATGGTCAAGTGATAATGATATACAACATTTATATAATTCTTGTATGAGATATAGTAAAGAACCAATTCATTATATTTGTTATGATGTACAAAAAATATTTGGTAAATATATTGAAACATCAAAGCAAAAAAGTTTAAAAGAATCTTGTCTTCATTTAGTGGGAGCCACTAAGATGATGGATATTCAAGAACATCTTTCAAGTGATGATTCTAAAATGGCTATGTTAATATTAGAAAAAATATGCGAATTGAAAAATATAGATGTATTAACTTTACTTCAAGAATCAGATTATGCTAAAGATGATTCAATTGAATATATGAATAACTTTAATAAGCATAAAAAAGAAAAAGAAATAATCAAAACAAATATCGCTCTTTATAGACGCATAGAAGAAGAAGATAAAGCAAAATTACTATTACCAGAATACGAAAACAAAAGATTTAGGATATATAGTGATATCATTCATAAAGAAATTGATTTACCTAATATTATAGAAACAATCCATAATAGAGGTGGAATATTTGTAAGAGATTTAAAATTAATAGATTTCTTTATTATATATAAAGATAATGAAACATTAACAATAGGGGAAGAGGCTTTAAAACAGTTTAAAGGTCAATTTATCTTTTTAGAAGATTTAATTGAAAAAATATATAGTTAGTTAATCTTTAATTAAGTTATTTTGACTTAAAGAATATTCAAACGAGTAGTGATTAGCGGCATCTCTATAATCTTTTCTCATTTTTTTGCTAAGTAAGTTAGGATACATAACATATGCTTCTTTACCAAAACGGAAGAAATATTGATATATTTGTTGATAACTACATTTAAAATAAAGAATATTATCTTCTTTACGATCAATTTTAGGACGATGAATATATATTTTTTTAAACATTTTTAATCCTTTATCTGTTAATTTAACAGCGTATTCATGAACACCAGTAACATCAAAAGCATATTGAGGTCCCATTTTTATTAATACATCAAGCTTGTTTTTTATATCTGCATTTAAGTCAAATTTTTTCTTAGTATAAACTAATCCATCAATATTAGATAAACGTAAAGAAATAGGTTTATTAGACTCATCAAAACAAATCAAATAATTAAATAATTCTTCACCACTAAAAATTAATTTATAAGGAAATATAAACACTCTCTTATCATTTTGCTTTAAAGACAAGGCGTGTTTATTTTTTATTGCATCATTAATTAATGACACTTTATCTTTAAATATAATCCTTTCACGATTATATTGTGGCTTCATTGCATAAGAAGAAAATAAAATACGGAAATATTTAGAAAAGCCTATTTTATTAATAGATGATTCAATATTAAGAAATGCCTCTTTACTAACCGCTGTTGGTTTAAAAGAAATAGAAGTATCAAATAACTCGTCTTTGAATTTGTATTCTAAAAAGTATTCAGCAATGATGGATGATAATTCTTCATTTTCATCTTGCCCATTCTTTTTAATGATAATAGCAATATCATTAGTTAATTTTTCTTTCTCTTCTTCAATTAAATCATAGTAATTAGCAATTAGAGTATTAATAAATTTGTTTGTATTAATATCATCTTCACCCTTAAAAAAGCCAAATAGTTCCATATCTTTTTTTAAAATATTAGTCACAGAAGAACTAACATTTGCTTTAATTTTTTCCATAATGTCACCACCTCTTCAACCATATAGTACACCTTTGGTGGTATCTAAACAACAATTAATATATAAATAATCAAGTATTTATCGTATAAAAGGTGGTCAAAAAAATATTTTAATTTGAAAACTTTTTTTATTATTTTTTTGGTTTTAATATATTTGTGTCACCAAAAAAGTGACAAATTATTCTAAATAGCTAGCAAACCATGTGAATGAAGTAGGAAAACTTGCATGGATGATAAGCTTAAAAGCAGAGTATGGTTATATGACGGATACGTTATATAGCTATATCGATTTATTAGGTAACTATTAAGTCAGAAACTAGAAACTAGCCGTCTGTGCTTATCAGTGCATGCTATACATCTTTATAAGTCATATTTCTTGTCGTGGAGGTAATAGACGCCAGTCAGGAATAATCCTTATATCGTAGCCTGGTAAACTACATAAATATAAGGAACGCTAACAACTCCATCAGATTTGAAGACTTTGAAAAAGGTCTATAAGGCAAGTTTATAGTGCGAGTAGCCAAATCATCTAGAATCCTAATGGGAATATGCATGTTTTATGTCAGCACGAATGTAGCATTCTGAATGCTTGGTAAAAGTTATAGGTATTAATCCTATCATGGCTTGTTAACCTAAGAAGTATATAGGTGGCTCCTATATGCTCAGACTTAGGTTCCATGTGGACGAATAATAATTTTGTATAGAAAGAGACATTATTTGTAGGGAGAAATTCCTGCTAGTTATTAAGAATAATAAAAACTAATAGTGATTTTAATTATGAACACTATAACCCTGTGAAGAGTTATTGCCAATGGCAGGGATGTAGTTGTGCATGAAAAAGAGCGCGTTAATAATTATGAGATATTGTAATTGTTGCGTTTGTTTATTTAGTAATTTATAAACAAGAATCCAAAAGGAAACGCTGTTAACTATAGTGCTAATCATATACGATGTTAAATCTAGAAACGTGTCGGAGCGACAATAGACGACTCAGTGAGTAACAACCTATGATGGAATGGATTTGCTATCCAAAAACCTAATAGGAATACCAAAATAAGCTCTTTGGGGTGATGTCTAGTAATAGACTATAAGACATGTCTTCTGATCGAGTAGCCAAACCCTAAATGTTCAAGTCCTGGTGAAAGTTATAGGTATAATTCCTATTTAAGATCAAAGGGTAAAAAGCAGATTCGTCGCTAGTTTCTGTTCACTTTATCTGCTTAGTGGATGAATAAACAAATATATATGATCGGTAAGAAGAAATTCTATAGTGTTCATAATTAAAATTATGTTTAGGAGGTAATTTATTATGGAAAAGGAAATTTATACAATCGACGATATTGCAGGATATAAAGAAGAGAAAAAAGAATTAAAGAAGATCATTGATATGATAAATAATTATGATAAGTACAAAGCAAAAGGTGTGTATTTATCAAAAGGATTAATATTATCTGGAAAGCCAGGTGTTGGTAAAACTCTTTTTGCACGCGTTTTAGCATCACTTATTAACGCTCCTTTAATTACAATTGATGGTACTGATTCAGATAATGAACTAGGTGTAGCCAAAATTCAAGAAGCTTTTAAAAAAGCTAAAGAAAAAAGTCCTTCAATGATTTTTATTGATGAACTTGATTCTTTAGTGGGTGATTATAGTTATGAGACAGATTATACAAGAAAAAATTTATCTTGTTTATTAAAAGAAATTGATAGCATTAAACAAAGTAATGATATTTTTGTTGTTGGGGCAACAACTAAAAAAGATGAAATTGATAGTGCTTTGATTAGCTCAGGAAGAATGGACAAACATATTTGTATTAGTTTACCTGATAACCAATCAAGAAGAGAAATATTCAAAAAATATTTAAACACATTATCATTAGATATAAGCAAAGTTAATATACGACAAATTGTTGAAGAATCCGATAATTTAAGCGGTGCTGACATTAAAGCTGCAGTTAATGAGGCCACTATTACAACAATTAGCAACCATGAGTCACAGTTAAATACTCATTGCATTATTTATGCTATTAACGAAATTAAAAATAAAAATCGTATTAAAGCAGTTAACAAAGAATTGATTTATCATGATTTAGGGCATTTAATTGTCTCACATGTTCTTATCAATTATTTTGATACCATATTTGGAACAAGTAGCATCTATGATGGCAATGATTCTATTGTATACTTAAAAAACACTACGGAATTAAACGAGTTTTTAACAAAAAATTATGAATATAATTATGATGAAGATTACATTGATTGCATAGATGAATACGAAGAAGAATTCAAAAGAGAAAAATATACAACCGATTATAAAGAGCCAATTAATTCAAATAATGCACTTAATATTGTGGCAATCTACTTAGCAGGATTAGCTATTGAAAAAATTAGAAGTAGCATTTCTACTAATAACTTTAAAGATATAGACTATGCAACCTCCGCAATATACATGATGATGAATTCTGGGTTTTTTGGATTAGAATATTCTGCTTTTCATTGTCTAGATAAAAAGCGTCCTTTTGTTAGTGCCAAAGCCGAAAAAATTGAAGCAAAAAAAGATGAATTATTAAATGATGCACTAAATTTAGCAACAAAAATAATTGAATCAAACATGCACACAATTGATTTGCTTTATAAAAAATTCAGTGAAAAAAACATCTTAATGCGAAAAGACGCATTAACGATATTAAGCAAAAAAATAATTAAATAATTAGTTAAAGTATTATATCAGGAGGTAATTTTATGGATAATAATAGTAACAAAAACACAGAGTTTAAAGTTCTAATCATAATCGCGCTAGTGGTGGTGGCTTTAGAAATAATCTGTGCATTAGTAATATCTAATGTATTCTCACCATTTTTATTCTTAGTTAGTTTAGTTGGCCTTGTGTCATTATCTTACATATCTAGCATAATTTCATACATTTCAAATTATAAAAATTTTTATACCTGTGATAACTGTCAATATTGCTATTACATATTTAAAAATAGCTATATAACTATACTAATGATAGTTTATTTAGCAGTGGCAATAGCTAATGTAGCATTAACTATATCTTGTTTTAATGCTTTCGAAATTTATTCGCCAATATCTTTAATTATTGTTGGAAGTATTAATTTAGGATTTCTAATTTTAACATTACCAGTAAAATTTATATTTTCGAAATATAATTTAAAATTGTTAAACGTTGAATATTTACATCAAATTAACAAAAAATTAAGCAATATGTCCAATAACAAAAATATTGATTTTTAGTGTTTTTTTTTGTTACTAAACTGCTATAATTTTCATTGGAGGAAATATAGAAAATGAAACTTAAAAAATTATTAGTCGCATCCTTATTAGCGTGTTCATCATTATTTGCATTGAGTTCTTGTAATAGTAATAATTCCGCTATTCAATATGAAACAAAATATATTAGAAACAACGATTTTTTTGCAGAAAACAAAAACGATGATGATTGTGAATATATTATAATTTATAAAAATCATAAGGCTATTTGGCATGATAGTTATTATTCTGAAACCAATGAATATTATTGGGATTTTCTAAATAGTAATCAAATATTAATTATGAAAACAAATAATAATGCAGCTTACAAATTTAATTATTCTAAATCATTCTTAGCATATGGCGATGTTACATTGGGTGATATTACATTTATTGCTGAAAACTATAAAGTAAAATAATGAAATTTAAAATACACTTTTTGGAATAAGTGTATTTTTTTATGCCTAATTTAATAGGAAAAGTGTATTTTTGATTGGTTGTTTTTTATAGAAAAGTGTAAAACAAAACTAAGAGAGCGAAAAAAAGCCATTAAGATATTTCACCTAATGGTTTTTTACTATTTAATTATTTTGCAGCATCAATCATTAATGCACACATTTTATTTGAGAACTCAACAGGATTTTCAATGTTCATGCCTTCCATAAGCATTGCTTGATCAAATAGAAGTGTCGCATAATCATTTAATTTATCTGGATGATCTTTATAGACTTTTTCAAGTGCTTTAAATAAGTCATGATTTGGGTTAATCTCAAGAATACGATCAGCCTTAATATCGCCTTGATTTGGCATTTGTTTTAAGACACGTTCCATTTCAAAACTTACACCATCACCAGATACAAGACATACAGGAGAAGATACCAAACGAGAAGAAATCTTTACATCATTAACTTTATCTTTTAATGCTTCTTTAATTGCGTCAATTAAAGGTTTCTTTTCCGTTTCAAGATTTTCTCTTTCTTTCTTTTCTTCATCATTTAATAAGTCTAAATCGCCTTGATTAATTGATTTAAATTTCTTACCATCATAATCTTGCATCATTTCAAGAGTGAATTCGTCAATATCATCCACTAATACAAGAACATCGTAACCTTTTTTCTTTAAAGCATCAAGTTGCGGCATAGCTTCTACAGCTTCTTTAGATTTATTAGAAGCATAATAGATAGTATCTTGTCCTTCCTTCATGTTTTCTACATATTGTTTTAAAGTAATGTATTTATTTTCATTTAAACTATGGTAGAGTAATAAGTCTTTAAGACTATCTTTTCTTTGACCATAAGATTCATAAATACCATATTTTAAGTTAACACCAAATACTTTAAAGAATTCTTCATATTTAGCAAAGTCTTCATTTTTCATTCTTTCTAATTCAGCAAGAATTTTCTTTTCAATAGAAGTAGCGATTTTCTTAATTTGGGTATCTTGTTGAAGCATTTCTCGAGATATGTTCAATGAAATATCACTTGTATCAACAAGGCCTTTTACAAATCTCAAATAATCTGGAATAAGTTCCTTACACTTATCCATAATGAAGACACCTTTAGTATAAAGTTGTAAGCCTCTTTCATATTTATCAGAGTATAAATTATAAGGTGCTTCTTTAGGAATAAAGACTAAAGCATTATAAGAAATTAATCCTTCAATCTTAATAAATAGAGATGTTAATGGATCTTCAAATTCTTGGAATTTTTGTTTATAAAATTCATTTAATTGTTGTTCACTAACTTCAGATTTATTTTTCTTCCATAAAGGTACCATTGAGTTAAGAACTTCAAGATGAGTTTCATCATGAAACTTGCCTTCAATATCTTTACCATTCTTGTCTTTATCATTAACAGATTCAGTAACCATCATTTCAATTGGATAACGAACATAATCAGAATATTTCTTTACTAAGTTCTTAATCATCCAATCAGATAAGTATTGGTCATAGTTTTCTTCTTCTGTGTTATCTCTTAAATATAAAGTAATAACTGTACCATGACTTTCTTTATCACATTCTTCAATATAATAAGTATCCGATCCGCTAGAAGTGAAACGATATCCTTTTTCAGAGAATGGCGACTTAGTTTCCACAACTACTTTACTAGCAACCATAAAAGAAGAATAGAAGCCAACACCAAATTGACCAATAATATCAATATCTTTTTGATCTTTACTTTCATTTGCTTCTTTTAATTTTTCCATAAATTCAAGTGAACCAGATTTAGCAATAGTACCTAAATTATTATTCACTTCATCATAAGTCATACCAATACCATTATCTTCAATAGTAATAGTTCTTAAATTCTTATCATAAGATAAGAAAACATGATAATGATCTTCTTTCTTTAATTTATCATCACTAAGTGATAAATAGTGATATTTATCGATTGCATCTGATGCATTTGAGATTAATTCTCTTAAGAATATTTCCTTATTGGTATAAATTGAGTTAATCATCAAATCAAGCAAACGCTTTGATTCTGTTTTAAATTCTTTTGTTTCTTGCATAATTTTAATCCCCCTTAAACAACTACAATAACATTATAGTTCACTTTTTAGCACTGTCAAGTGTTGAGTGCCAATTTTATTACTTTTAGTCAAAAATAAAAAACAACCAATGTACAAATGGTTGCTTATAATTATATTAAAATGTAATAAATATTAGACTAATTGTTTCTCTATATCTCTGCCAGAGTACAATATTCTAATTATTGTTACAATTTTTGTATTAACATTGGGAATGTAAAATATTACAAAATTATCTACTGGTAATATACGAAATCCTTGACTATGCCATGGCTCTTTGTCATATGATTTGTACCTTTCTGGCATAGTATCTAAACTTAAAATTCGACTTTCTAAACGGCGCATTTGATTTTTTGCATTTTCTAGTTCTTGTAATTCAAAAGCAATATATTCAAAAATAGATTGTAAATCTTTCTTTGCCGCTTCAGTCATTTCTATTTCATATATCATATTTGATAATCCTTATTAATATTAGCGAATACTTCCTTTGCTTTTGTTGTTCGACCGCATTTCATATCTTGATATCCTTTATCAAGCTCTTCATCAAGATCAGAATCAGATAATTTAGTGATATCTACAAGTGTAGTAGAAGGAATTTTTACATCAAATGGAATTCCTTTTTGTAATATGATTTGTTTATAAAACATATTAATTGCACCTGAAACAGAAATGCCGAGTGTTGCTAAAATACTTTCGGCTTTTTCTTTGACTTCTGGCTCAATTCTAGCATATAGATTCGATGTTTTTGCTGCCATATATAAATCTCCTTTACATTTTAATTAATTTTTTATATAAATTTCAAATAATTTATCTATATCTATTATATATATTTGTATTCACAAAAGCAATACAATTACATATTTTATTTTTATACAAATGGATTTGACGCAAATCAATTTGCGTAATATTTTTTCAATGTTTCAAATTCTAAATATCAAGTAATTGCATAATAAATACATTGAAAATGCTGGAAAATTATAACATTTTCAGTCTAATTGTTGACAAATAGGTTGTTTTTGATGCTTAATTAATATAAGGAGATAGCCTATGAAAAACATTATTATTGTGGAAGACGATAATCTTGATGCCAATAATTTGATATCTTGTATAAATAAATATGGAGAAGAAAAAGAAGAAGAGTTCTCAGTTACTCGTTATTCTAATGTTCAATCTTTTATTGATGCTTATAATGGCGCGGATATCGTATTTTTAGATATTGCTATGCCTGGAATTGATGGAATGACTGCAGCAAAGATGCTCCGTGAAAAAGATAATGATGTTACAATTGTTTTTGTTACCAATATGTTACAAATGGCAATTAACGGTTATTCTGTGCGTGCTTTTGATTTTATTATTAAACCAGTTAGTTATAAAAATTTTGCAATTCGTTTTGCTAATATTTTAAAAACAGTTACCAAAAAGCAAGGAAAAGAAATATGGATTAATAACAAAGATGGAAAAACACGCATTAATACTTCTAAAATTAGATATATTGAAATAATGCAACACATTTTAATCTTTCATATGGAAAATGGAAACGAATATCGTAATACAGGTACTCTAGTGTCATTACAAGAGTTATTGAAAGACGAACCATTTTCTATGTGTAATCGTTGCTATTTTGTAAATTTAGCATTTGTAAGTTCTATAAAAGGAAATGTTGTGATACTAAATAACATTTCTTTACAAATTTCTCGTGCTAAAAAGAAAGGTTTTATTAAAGATTTAAATGACTATATTGCCATGTATGGGACTGGTGAATAAATGACTTACATTGTTTTTTATAAATTTTTATTTGTTATTGAATTAGTTATTGCTGAAATTTTATATAGTTTTCGATTAAAAAAACGAAAAATGTATATTTTAAGATTTATTGGATCATTACTAATTTTATTTTTAGTTGCCGCAATTCCGTTTCCAAATAGCACATTTTATTTTAGCTGTCTTAATTTCTTTATTATTTTTAGCATTTCGCTATTATCTTTATGGTTTATCTATGATGAACCATTTATAAGTGTTTTGTTTTGTGCTTTAGCAGCATACACAACTCAACATTTAGCTTATGAATTTACTAATTTAACTTTTTCAATTGTTGAACAAGGTGTTAGCCCACTTTTAGGAATGTATAGTAATGCAATTATTGATTTTTCAAATTTTGATAAAACCACTTTATTTGCCGCAACATTATATTTAATTTGCTATTTTATCATTTATTGGATAGTTTATATAGCATTTGCTAAGCAAATAAAAAATGGCACTGATTTAAGAATTAAAAGTATATCAATGCTTGCTTTAATTGGTGCAGGAGTTTTAATTAATATTGTTATTAGTTCGGTTATTACTTATTACCTTCAAGAAGATTCTTTAGGCGCTGCAATTAATTATGCTACAAATACATTATGTGGAATTTTATTACTTGCTTCACAATTTGGGCAATTATCCACAAAAGAAGCAAAACGCGAACTTGATATCTTACAAAAATTATGGCTTCAAGAAAAAGAACAATATCAAATTTTACAAGAAAACATGGATTTAATTAATATCAAATGCCATGATATGCGTCATAAAATACGCACTATTGCAGATGGAAAAAATTTAACAAACGAAGAAATATCAGAAATTGAGCAATCAATTGCTATTTATGATAGTTCCGTTAAAACTGGAAATGAAGCACTCGATGTAATACTTACAGAGAAAGGATTTAGATGTAATGGTAAAGGCATTAAATTTACTTGTGTAGTTGATGGTTCATCTTTATCTTTTTTAAGCGAATCTGATCTTTATTCGCTTTTTGGAAACATAATGGATAATGCAATTTATGCAACTTTAAAAGTCAAAGATCCTGAAGAGCGCTTAATTAACTTAAAAGTACATAAAGCAAATGGCTTTGTTTCTATTAACATTAAAAATTCTTATGAAGGAGAAATCACATTCGGAAAAGATGGATTACCAATTACCACTAATCCTGATAAAAACTATCATGGTTTTGGTATGAAAAGTATATCTTATATTGTTGATAAATATAACGGTAACTTATCTATTGCTGTGGAAGATAATGTCTTCAATTTGAATATCTTGTTTTTACGAAATGATGTGTAGAATAAGTAATTGACCATACGGAATAAGTAATTCGGTTGCTAATGTTATATTAATAATATAACTTTTTGATAGGGGTTTCATTATTAAGCATCCCCACCTTAAAGGAGGAAAAAACATATGAAGACTAGCAACAAAAGCCAATTGCTTAACAAAGTAAACAAGATGCCCCTAGGCATCATAAGTGGAGCAAGTGGCATTGTCGCATTTTTTAGCATAATTGGAATTATTATTGCTTATGTTATTTCTAGTGGTATTGCTGCACAAACAAATAAAACTGTCACAATTTTTGAAACATGGTGGCAAACATTATTATTTGTTGTTGCTTTAATATCAGTGGTTATTGCTATAGGATCACTAGTTCTATATTGTCTAAAAAATAGTTCAGAAAGTAAAAAAGAAGATAGCAAGAAAACAACAAAAACAATTTATTCTTGTTCCGTTTGGGTTATGCTTACAATATTTTTCTCATTACTTTCTACATTTTTAGGAGTAGGATCAAGTATTGCTAAAGATAACGAAGCACCAATTAACAAAACACTTGGTGTTGATCCTTATGTAAAAGTACAAACTGGAGAAGGAGCAGGAGAAAAAGCGGAAAGATACTCTTCAGAATTTATTGAAAGAAATGCTGATGGTACACCAATTTATCAAACTGATTCTAGTGGTAATAAATCCACAATCAAAAATAATAAAACCATGCGCGAAAACTCCAAAAAAGTTTCCGAACAAGTCGCTGTAGAAGGAACAGTTTTATTATGGAACAATAATGAAGCTTTACCGCTTCAAACAAGTGAGAAAGTTTCTTTATTTGGTATCGCTAGCGCTAAAGGAAAATATGCCGTTAGCGGTTATGGTTCTGGCGAAGTAAAAGCTGATCCAACTGAAAGTAAATTATCCAACGCTTTAAAAACTCGTGGATTTGATGTTAATGATAAATTAGATCAAAAATATGAATATTTTACTGACGAATCAATTAAAAAAGGTAACTTTGCTTATGGCTTACATGCTGGTAGATGGCCAAATAGTAACTATAAACCAGTATATTGTGTAAACGAAGTCCCTTGGAAAGAAGTCGAAAGTGTTGTTAATGAAACAATCACAACTTATGATACTGCTGTTTATGTAATTTCTCGCCGTGCTGGTGAAGACCAAGATATTATCGATAATGTTGAAAACAATGAAACTGATGTCGACGGCGGTATGAATCACCTTGAATTGACTAAGGATGAAGCCGAAATTCTTAATAAACTAGCAGAAAAGAAAGCTCAAGGAAAAGTCAAGAAAATTGTCTTGTTACTTAACACCGCTAATCCATTACAATGTAAAGAAATTGTCAAAGATAAATACGCAATTGATGCTTGTGTATGGACTGGTATTGGTGGAAGTGAATCTTTAGTTCAAGTAGCGGATGTATTATCTAATTCTAATTATGTAATGTCTGGTCATGCTCCTGATACATTATTAATGAATAACCATCTTGCACCAAGTAACGCTAATTTTGGTGATTACACTTGGACAAATGATGATATCAAAGAAAGATTAAAAGATATTCCTTATTTAAATGATGAATATAAATACTATTATCAAACACATAACTTAAAATATATTGCTTATCAAGAAGGAATTTATGTCGGTTATAAATATTTTGAAACTCGTTATGAAGATTATGTCTTAGATCGCTATAATGCTAGTGGAAGTAATGGTAGTTTTGATGGAACATCTTGGAACTATAAAAATGAAGTAGCCTTCCCATTTGGTTATGGTTTATCTTATACCGAATTTGAAAGAACAAATCCTACATTTAGCGAATCTGATGACAAATATGTTGTCACTCTTGATATTAAAAACATTGGTGATAAATATGTTGGAAAAGATACTCTTCAAGTATATTTGTCTAAACCATATACGGAATATGATCAAGCAAACAATGTAGAAAAATCTGCGATTGAATTAGTTGGTTTTGCTAAAACTAATATTCTTGAAGTTAATAGTGAAGCACAAACATTAAAAGTAGAAATTGATAAAGAAGATTTACGTACTTATGATGCTTATGGTAAAAAGACTTATATTTTAGAAAAAGGTAATTATTACTTAAGTATTGGTACTGATGCACATGATGCTTTAAACAATGTTCTAGCTGCAAAAGGATATAATCCTACTAATACTAATAATCGTATGGATAGTGTTGGTGATGTTAATATGACATATAAAATCACTATTAACGAAGATGATTATACAACTTATGCAACTTCAGAAACTGGCGAACAAATTACTAATAGATTTGAAAATGCCGATTTAAATTTATATAGCGGAACAAAAGATGATCAAAGCATCACTTACTTATCACGTAAAGATTGGCAAGGTACATATCCATTAAGTGAAGTTAAATTAGAATGCAAAAACGACACAATGGTTTATGATATGCAATATGGTCATGAAGTAGAAGTTAATAAAGATGATAAAATGCCAAAATATGAAACAGTTACTTCATCAGTTGGTGCTTTAAATCTTGCAATGATGGAAGAGTTAGAATATAACGACCCATTATGGGAAGATTTATTAAATCAAATGTCTTACAAAGAGCAAGTCATCATGATGAATTATGGTATGGGCTTCTTAGCAGGTGCGGAAAGTATTGGCGCTCCTGGACTAAAAGCTACTGATGGACCTCAAGGTATTTATATTACTAAATACGCTTTCCCTTCACCAGTAATGAGTGCTGCAAGTTTTAATGAAGAATTAGTTAAAAATTTAGGTGATGCTTACGCTCATGAAGCATTGCATGCTGGTTATTCTCTTGTTTATGCACCTGGAGGCAATATTCATCGTAGTTTATATTCTGGCCGTAACTTTGAGTATTATTCAGAAGATGGCGTATTAGGTGGCAAAATGCTTGCAAGTCAAGTAAAAGGCATGAATAATCGTGGTATTATTGTTTGCTCTAAACACTTTGCATTTAATGATCAAGAAACTAATAGATATGGTGTTGCCACATTCTTTAATGAGCAAAGCGCTAGAGAAGTATACTTAAAAGTATTTGAAATAGGTGTTCGTGAAGGTGGAATGAATGGTTTAATGTCATCATTCAACCGAATTGGTACTACCTGGACAGGAAGACATAAAGGCTTACTTACTGACATATTAAGAAAAGAATGGGGATTCATTGGTATTGTAGAAACTGATGCCTGCTCTGGTGCTGCTATTACGCCGCATATGGAAGATAAATGGGCTGTAGCAGAAGGCTTAGTCGCCGGAAACGATGTTTGGATGTCACGTGGTTCAGAAACAATGCTAGATGATAGCAAGAACAATCCAACAGTAATGCTTGCTTTACGTGAAGCTTGCCATCGTGTCTTATATACTCAACTTCATAGTGCCGCGATTAATGGTGTAACTGTTAATACAAAGATGGTAAAAATAACACCATGGTGGCAATCAACACTTAATTTATTAACAACTCTAATGATTGTGGCTTTAGTCTTATCATTAGCCATGGCAATATTAAGTTTTGTATTTAAAGCTAAAAATATTTTTGCTATAGAAGGAAACACTGATAGCGGTAATAATACCAATATTAATAGCAGTATAAATAATAAAAAAATAGTTAATGAAACATCAAATAGTCCTAATGATAATAATGATGACAAAGAAAAAAAGAAAAAAAAGCCAAAATTAACTATTAAAAAATTAAATGCAATCACGGCTGGAAGTTTAGCATTTGTATTTATAGTTAGTACTATTATTTCTTCTTCCGTATTCTTTGCTAAAGATCCAGCGTTAAAAGGATATGATGGAAACGGGGAAATACATATATGTAATCACCACTGTCCTGTATGTGGTAATTGCGTAGACTTAACTTGTGATAAGCCCGCATGCGCTATTAAATGTAAATGTACAACAATAACCATTGAAGCTGAATCTGAATATGTCGAAAGAATTGATGGTAAAGCTTTATGGGGTAATATGCATGTTGGAAAAGATGAAGAAAGAGATCTTTCTTATATTGGCGGCTTAGATGGTAATAGTGGCGCAAAACTTAACTTTAAATTCTTGGCTAATCAAAAAGGAAGAGCTTTACTAAATGCCACTATTAGAAGAAGACCTTGGAGTTTTGATATTGATGAGTTCGTAAATGTTTATATAAATGGTGAAAAAATCGATTACGAACAAACGCTTAAAGGAACAGTGGAAAATGGTGACTATCATAGTGATGATGGCAGTGACGGAAAAGGTGATTTCCAATCATTCGATATTCGTAACTTTGAAATTAATGAAGGTTTAAATGTTATTACATTCGAAGTTGGCGAAAAAGCCGGTGGACAATGTCCTAACTTTGATAAAATTACATTAATTTCTAATAGTGTCATTAATGAATATCAACACTTATGCCATAGTAAGTGTCCAATATGTGGAAAATGTACAAATAAAGATTGTGATGATCCAATTGTTTGTAAAGACAAATGTACTTGTAACTCAATTAGTATTGAAGCCGAGTCTGAATATGTCGAACGCAAAACAAGCGATGATAAACCATTAAATATCGGAGTTGACGAAGAAAAAGGCATTAGTTTTGTTAAAGACTTAAATGGCAACGCTAATGCAAAAATAAGTTTTAAAGTCGAATCTAAAGAAGCTGGCAAAGCAATGCTAAAAGCGACATTTAGAAGTATGCCTTGGGCATTCCCTCTTCATCAATATGTTGGTATTAAAGTTAATAACGAAGAATATGAATATAACAAAATGTTACCAAAAGATGAAGATGAAACACATGATCAACCTTCAAAATGTGACTTTGTAACAGTTGATATTGGTATCATTGAATTAAAAGAAGGCTTAAATGATATTACAATTTATGTTAAAGATGGCTCATATCCTCAATGTCCTGACCTTGATAAAATTTCTTTATTAGGAAGCATTGATATCAGTGAAGTCAATCATACTTGCGAAAGTAAATGTCCATTATGTGGAAAGTGTTTAGATAAAGACTGTACAAATATTGTTTGTAAAGAAAAGTGCGAATGTAAAAACACTTCAATTGAAGCTGAATCTAATTTTGTTGAACGTAAAACAAAAGATGGAAAAGAACTTAACATTGCCACTGATGAAGAAAAAGGTATTACCTATGTCAAAGATTTAAATGGCAATGGCGGAGCAACATTATCATTCATCTTTAATTCTAGCGAAGAATCTAAAGTAATTCTTTCATTAACAGTTCGTTCCTTACCTTGGGGATTTGAACTTCATAAATATGTAGGCATTACAATTAATGGCGAAGAATATGTCTATAATAAAATATTACCAAAAGATAGTGATGAAACACATACAAATCCAAATGAATGCAGTTTCGCTAGTGTATCTATTGGAGAAATCAATTTAGTAAAAGGCGTAAATATCATTAAATTCACTGTTATTGAAGGAGCTTATCCTCAATGTCCTGATTTTGATAAAATCACCCTTACTGGTCCAACTGAAGTAAGTGAATATACTCATGTTTGCGAAAGCAAGTGTCCAGAATGCGGAAAATGTCAAGATTTGAATTGTCAAGATCCTATCAATTGTAAAGATAAATGTGAATGCAAAATAACAACTTTAGAAGCTGAGTCTAGTAGCGTAACTATTACTCAAGCAACTGAACCAAAATGGGGTGGAGTAAGTAAAGGTAATTATGAAGCCACTAATACAGGTTACATTAAGGTTGAAAATGATAATGGTGGTTCAAGTTTCACATTCAATATTAATTCTAATCAAGACATAGATGTTGCAATATATGCTTATGTAACACCTAAAAAATATATTGACTATGCCTTAAACGAACAATTTGATTTAATCGTTAATGGCGAAACAATTACTTATGAAAGTGAAAAAGCTCTAAGAGATGAATCATTAGAAGATAATCATTGGGCTGAATACTTTGTAAGAATCAAGTTAGGTGTTATTCATCTAAATTCAGGCGACAATACTATCACATTCCAAGCTAAAGGATGGCAAGGATTAATGATGGATAAAATTGAATTATATGGTAATGCCAATATAATTGAAAAAAACATCTAAAAGAAAGAAGGAAAAATTTATGAAAAAGAAATATGTCGAACCTAAAATAGACGAAATAAAAATAGTTTTAGAAGATGTTATATTAGTATCCGCCGTGGAAAATAATGAAATCACTGGTGGATTTGACGAAGAAATGTAGGTGAACAATATGAAAAAAATATTTGGATATCTTTTATTAAGTGCTTCATTATTATCTTTAGGAGTAGTAAATAAAACTAATAAAGACTTTCAAGAGACTACATTATTAGATAATGAAGACTATGTAACACTAAATCATGTGCGTAAAGCAAGTGAGAATAATGGATTATTATACTCTAAAATGTTTTCTCAAGTTGCTTATGATGAAGTAAGCGAAAGTTATTTCTTAAGATTTGCTACTGCAGTTAAAGGTGATATAAGCACTATTAATTATTCAAGAAAAGTAGAAGGAAAAGATGATAAAGAAGTAAGTTCTAGTGTTGTTTATTATGGAATAAGCGCAAACGGAGAAACCTTATATTATGATGGCACAAATAAGGTTGCTTCTAGTGATACATCATTAAGAGGCGATTATTATTGGACTTGCTATACAATTAAATTTAATAAAGGTAGCGAATTTATTAATAAAAATATTAGTCTTACTTTAAAAGTAAATGGTACTGAAATTGCTAGCAAAACTACATCAGTTACTGATAACTTTAACAAATTAACGATTGAAGCTGAATCTGACTATGTTGAAAGAATGACAGCTGATGGAAAAGCACTTAATACGGAAACATATAATGGTGTAACATTTGTTAAAGACATGTCAGGCGATGGTAGAGATAATACACAAGATTATGGTAATGCCTATTTGAAGTTTGCATTTATTTCTTCAACAGCAGGAGAAGCTTCTTTAAATGCCACATTGCGTCAAATGCCATGGGTATTTGAATTAAAAAAATACGTTAGCATTGAAATTAATGATGTTAACTATGAACATAATAAGAATTTACCAGCAGATACAAATTCTAATAACGACACGCCACATAACCAATGGGCGTTCATGAATTTAGATTTAGGTACAATTAATATTAAAAAAGGTTATAACACAATTAAATTCATTGTAAATGATGGTGATGGATTATATTCAGCTTGTCCTGACTTTGATAAAATAACACTTACTAGCGTTGCTAGCATGGAAGAATATACTCATAAATGTTTAAGTGTTTGTCCTATTTGCGGCAAATGTCAAAATTTAACTTGCGATGATGAAGTTGTTTGTAAAGATAAATGTGATTGTACAACTACAGTTGTTGAAGTAGAGTCTGATAGCGTTGAACGCAAAAAAGCAGATGGCAGTTCTTTAACTTTATCAACAGATGAAAATGGTAATACATTCACCAAAGATGTATATAATTTAGGAAATGCTTATATAATGTTTAATCTAGAAGCAAACGCAAAAGGAAAAGCATTATTGAAAGCAACATTTAGAATGATGCCTTGGGATTTCCCACTACATCAATATGTAGAAATTAACATTAATGGCGTAACTTATGAATATAACAAAATGTTACCAAAAGACCAAAATGAGTCACATGATGCGCCATATAAATGCGATTTTGTAACCATAGAATTAGGAATTATTGAATTAGAACAAGGCACTAATACTATTAAATTTATTTCTAAAGATTGTGCAAATCCTCAATTCCCAGATTTTGATAAAATCGAATTATTCGGTCAAACAACAATTCAAGAAGTCAAATAATTAATCCTATTAGCACTAGCGCTACATGATGCTAGTGCTTTTTTATGTTTTTAAACAACTTACACTTAATATTTAGTTAAAAATATAGTATAGTAATATCGTTGTTTTTAAGGAGAATACCAATGAAAAAGAAAATGAAATTTATATTCGTCACTGGCGGCGTTGTTTCTAGTTTAGGTAAAGGAATAAGTGCTGCAAGTATTGGAAGATTATTAAAAAGAAGAGGATTACATATCTTCTCTATGAAACTAGATCCCTATTTAAATATTGATCCAGGAACCATGTCTCCTTATCAACATGGTGAAGTTTTCGTTACTAAAGATGGTGCAGAAACTGATTTAGACTTAGGTCACTATGAAAGAATTATTAACACTTCTTTAACTAAAGAAAGTAGCGTTACTAGCGGAAAAGTATACATGGCTGTTTTAGATAAAGAAAGAAACGGAGAATTCTTAGGTGCAACAATCCAAATTATCCCTCATATCACTAATGAGATTAAGAAAAGAATGTATGATGCTTTTAATGCTAAAAGCGATACAGATGTATGTATTGTAGAAATAGGTGGCACTGTAGGTGATATTGAATCTCTTCCATTCTTAGAAGCCATTAGACAAGTAAGAAGAGAATTAGGATATGATAATACCTTCTTTATGCATACCACTTTAGTTCCTTTCTTAAAAGCAAGTGGAGAAATTAAAACAAAGCCAACACAACATAGCGTAAAAGAATTAACAGCTTTAGGAATTCAACCTGATGCTTTACTTCTTCGTTCTGAAGTTGATATTGATAAAAATAGTAAAAAGAAAGTTGCATTATTTTGTAATGTTAGTGATGAATCTGTTATCAGTGTTAAAAACGTTGATATTATCTATGAAGTAGCGTTAAATCTAAAGAAGCAACATTTAGATGACTTAATCGTTAACCATTTACGTTTAGAATGTAAACCAGAAGCGGATATGGCTGATTGGATTGCTTTAATCAAAAGAATTAAAAGTATAAAAAAAGAAGTTACTGTCGCGTTAGTGGGTAAATACGTACAACTTCATGATGCTTACTTATCAGTATATGAATCACTTAAATATGCTGGATATGTTTTTAATACTAGAGTTAATATTAAATGGGTTGATAGTGAAAAACTAGAAAGTGAAAATCCCGAAGAAGTATTTAAAGATGTTAAAGGTATATTAGTCCCAGGTGGATTTGGTACTAGAGGTACAGAAGGTAAAAAGATGGCTATAAACTATGCTAGAACTCATAATGTACCATTCTTAGGATTATGTTTAGGTATGCAATTATCATTAATAGAATTTGCGCAAAATGCCTTAAAATTAAAAGATGCTAATTCAACAGAATTTAATCCTGATACCACTAATAAAATTATAGATTATTTACCAGATCAATATAAAGGAATTAAATTAGGTGGAACAATGCGCTTAGGCGAATATGACTGTAAATTATTGCCTAATACGCTTGCTTACTCTTTGTATCAAAAATCGCTTATTAGAGAAAGACATCGTCATAGGTATGAATTCAATAACAAATACAAATCTTTATTTGAAAAAAATGGTGTTGTATTTAGTGGTATCAATCCTCAAACAAAACTTTGTGAAATTATTGAATTAAAGGATCATCCTTTCTTTATTGCTTGTCAATTCCATCCAGAATTTAAATCTCGTCCTTTAAAAGCTCATCCTTTATTTGTAGGATTTATTAAGGCTGCTTTAAAAAAATAATTTAATTAAAGAAAACTTTTACATCAAATTTGTAAAAGTTTTTTTATATTTTACACACTTTGTTTGTTTTTTAGTTCACTTAATTTTTCTAATAATTCATTTTTGGCAAATAATTTTACATGTCTAGTTTTAGCTAATTCATATGCTTGACTAGTAAAATATGGAGCGGTACTAACTACCCATCCAATATCAGCATGATAATAGTCCATAGCAGCAATGATTTCTTGAACGGAACGAACGCCTAGTCCATTACTATATTTTTTGCAACTAATCGCATATTTAATACCTCCACGTATAGCAATTATATCTGCACCAAAGTCTCCACTATACTTTGTATGTTCTGCAGTAAATCCGTTATCATTTAAAAAATCTGTTAACCAGTCTTCAAATTCATATGGAAGCAACTTATCTATTTCTTCCACATTAATATTATTTAGTTTTTGCTTGACTATCTTTTTTCTTTTACGCTCTTTTTGATATTTAATTGCCATAATAATTCCTATTATCAATAGCATAATTGCAAGTCCTAAACAAAATATTGTAAACCAATTAAACCCTATAGCTGTAATCAAAATAATTGTTGATGCAAATAGAAGTAAACTAAACACAAAAGCAGCAATAATAGGATGTTTATCCGTAAATTTATCTATCCATTTTTGATATGTTTTTCTTCTAGCCATACTCTTATCAATCCTTTGTTAAATATAGAATAGCATAAAAATAGTGCAAATATCGTCTTATTTAGCAATACATTATCAAATTTAACAAAAATATAAACAAAATTCTATATTTAATAAGACAACATTATATAATGACATTAGAAAAATCTCTTAATAGAGTTCATTCAAAAATTTATTATCATAATAGGATTGGAAAAAAATCAGTCAAAATTAATTTATATAAAATAATAAATAAAACATATCAATGCAATTTAAACATATCACAGCATGTTAAACTAAAATAATTATAATATATAACTTATTACAATACGCTTGCATTTGTTTATAGACTTTAACTAATTATTCATATACAATTATCTTTGTAAAAGGTGAATTATTATGAAAGATAACTATAAAATAAATTTCGAGCAAAATAAGCGTCAAATGGAATTATTAGATAAATATTATGGCGTTAATAAAGAAACTAAAACTATCAGTGTTTCTCTTCATTATGAAAAAGCAAGTGATATCTTAACGACAAATGTTGGCAATCCTAAATATCCTCAATTTTCTAATGAAGCACTAGATAAAGTAAAATCTATAACTGAAAATGCTCCTACTGGATATAAAGTAGAGATTAATTTTGAAATTGAAGATTATGAAGACTATAAACCTAAAGATATGATTGAAGCATTTAATGATACTTTAGAGTTAAGCCAATATAATGCTCGTAAACGTAGACAAGGAAAAGAATTATTATCATCCATTTTAATTTTAATAGGTGTAATCATCTTATTTTTAATGGTTGTAGGAAACTCTGATGGCTGGTTTGGAGAAGGAGTTAAAGCTGACATCATTACTGAAGTTATTGATATCGCCGCCTGGGTATTTATTTGGGAAGCAGTTACTATTTTATTTTTAGAACATTCTGAACAAACTAAATTTGCTTTAAGAATTAGACAAAAAGTATCACAAATTGCCATGTATAAAAAAGGAGAAAAGAAGCCTTTAGCAATTGAAAAATCCAAAGCAATATTTGGCAAATGGGAAAATGAAGAAAAAATAAAAAGAGTTGGTAAGTACTTTATGTTAATATCAAGTTTTGCCTTTATATTTATGTCTTTTTATTCTCTTTATGCTTTATATAAAGGAATTTCTTCTGGAACAATTGAAACAAATTCAATGGCAACATTTATTATGGTAAGTTTCTTATCTGCGATTGTATCTTTACTTGCGGGATTAGGTGGAATATCGCGTTATTTAGGTGGAAATGGTAAACTCGGAAAATTCGTTGGACCCTATGCAATATTTTTAACAGTTTGCTTCATCGCCTTAATTATATTTGCTATTTCAATAAATGATGTTTCTTCAATTATATCAGTAAGTTCAACATTTATTATTAATCTATTTTATATTGCTGGTTATTATATTGATCGTTACGTTAAATAAATCTGGTGTAAAATCCAGATTTTTTTCTGATTTTTAAAAATCTATAACTATATTATTAATGGTGAATGTTATGGATATTTTTGAAAAAGTAATAAAAAAACAAGTCAAATTAAAATACTTAAATATAGCATTAAGAGATAAATCATATGTAACAAAGTATTATGAGATTTATAAAAAGCCACTTTTAATGCCCACTAATAAAAAACTATCAACGTATGGAGATTGTATTCTTAATTGGGCTTGCGTAATTTTGTTTATTAAATTAAATAAGTGCGGAGCGGAAATAGCCAAATACCGTTCTAATAAATTTTTAGTTGAAGTGGTGGCAAAATATTATGACCTAGATAAATATATTTTAAAAATTGACCAAAAAAAGCCTAATAACTACATTTATATTGAAAACAAGAATAAATATCTTGCTGACGCTATCGAAGCTATAATTGCAGTAATATTTATCAATCGTCATGACATAAATGAGATTGTGGAATTATTAAGTTTTTGGGTAAATAATCATAAAAACACCTAATAAACTCAATATTAAAATAATTGAAACTTACTTTCTATAAGATTATAATCTTATTAGAAAGTAGGTACCCATGATTAATCAATTTTCTAGAACTGAATTATTATTAGGCTCTAAAGCCATTGAAATACTTAAAAATGCTCATGTAGCAGTTTTTGGTATTGGTGGAGTTGGAGGATATGTTGTTGAAGCATTAGCAAGAAGCGGCGTTGGTCATTTTACTATTATTGATAATGATAAAGTATCTTTAAGTAATTGTAATCGGCAAATAATTGCCACTACCAAAACAGTGGGATTAGATAAAGTTGATGTTATGAAAGAAAGAATTTTAAGTATTAATCCCGAAGCAATTGTGGATACCTATAAATGCTTTTTTCTTCCAACAACCCAAGATCAATTTGATTTTACGCATTTTGATTATGTGGTTGATGCCATTGATACAGTTTCTGGAAAAATTGCAATTATTTTAAAAGCCAAAGAAGCAAATGTGCCAGTTATTTCTTCAATGGGAACAGGTAACAAACTTAATCCAATGGCATTCATCGTTAGTGATATATATAAAACAGAAATGGATCCATTAGCGAAAGTAATGCGTCATGAATTAAAAAATCGTCATGTAAAAAAACTAAAAGTAGTTTATTCAAAAGAAAAACCTATTGAGCCTTTAATTAACGAAGACACCAAAAAAGAAATCGCCAACACTTCAAGAAGAAGCGTTCCAGGAAGTAACGCCTTTGTACCTCCTGCTGCCGGACTATTAATTGCTTCTGAAGTAATTAAAGATTTAACAAGCGCAAAAAAGGAAGATTAAATTATGATTTATTTAGATTATTCGGCAAATTTTCCCGCAAATACTGAAGTATTAAATTATCTAAGTGAAGTAGAATTAAAATATTATGGTAATTATAATTCATCACATAAACTAGGATTACTAAGCAAACAAAAATATCAAGAAATGGATAACAATATCAAAAACATTTTAAATCTTGATGATACTCATGAAATTATATATACGAGTTCTGCAACTGAATCAAATAATCTAGCAATTTTAGGAGTCGCGGAATCTTACTCAGGATTTGGTAAAAAAATATTAGTTAGTGAATTAGAACATAGTTCTATTAATGCCACTTTAGGATATCTTAAAGATAAAGGATATCAAATAGAATTTATTAAAACATTAGATTCTGGCTTAATTGATTTAATTGATTTAAAAGAGAAATTAACTAAAGATACAATTTTAGTTATCGTAACTCTCGTTGATGGAGAAACAGGTATAATTCAAGATTATAAAAGCATTGCTAGTATCATTAGCACTAATCCTAATACACATTTTTTAGTTGATGCCACGCAGGGAGTAGGAAAAATCGATATTGATTTTAATGTCATCGATTTAGCATCATTCACACCACATAAATTTGGTGGGATTGTTGGTTCTGGTTGTTTAATTAAAAAGAAAAGCACTGTTATTTCTCCATTATTCCATGGTGGAATGAGTAATACTATTTATCGAAGTGGTTCCGTACCTCTTGGTATCATAGCTAGTATAGAAAAAGCGCTTGAATTAAGATTTAAAAACATGAAAGAAAATAATCTTAAAACAAAAAATATTAATGAATATTTATTATCCAAACTAAAAGAAATGGATAATGTAATTATTAATTCATCTAAGTATCCTTATATTGTTAATATTTCATTAAAGAATAAATTAGCAAAAGATAGTGTTAACTATTTAAATGAGCATGACATTTGCATAAGTCAGAAATCTGCTTGTTCGATAAAAAACACACCATCAAAAATTATTATGGCTATTTATAAAGATAAGAAAAGAGCTTTATCATCATTTCGCATTTCTTTATGTGAATTAGTCACCAAAGAAGAAATAGATGAGTTTATTAAAGTATTAAAGGAGTTGTAATTATGGAACATAAACCAATTGATGAATATGAAAGATCCATTACTGTTAAATATCGCGCTAAAATATGGTCTAAATTTGTAGCCGGTATTAAACAATATAAATTAGTAGAACCAAATGACCACATTTGTGTTTGCATTAGTGGCGGCAAAGATTCAATGTTAATGGCACGTCTTTTCATGCAATTAACTAAACATTCGGATTTTGATTTTAAAGTTAGTTACCTAGTTATGAATCCAGGATATAACGAAATTAATCTTCAAACCATTAAAAACAATTTAGAAAAGTTATCAATTCCCGCCAAAATTGTTGAAACGGATATTTTTGAAATTGCAAATTCTCAAGATCGTAGTCCCTGCTTTTTATGCGCTAAAATGCGCCGTGGTGCCTTATATAACTTTGCTCGTGAAATGGGATGTAATAAAATAGCTTTAGGCCATCATTATGATGATGTTATTGAAACTACTTTAATGAATTTATTAAATTCTGGTAGTTTTCAAACAATGTTGCCGAAATTAAAATCCACTAATTACCCGGGAATGGAATTAATTCGTCCCATGTATTTAATTAGAGAAAAAGATATTATTTCTTGGAAAAACTATCATAATTTAAAATTCATTCAATGTGCATGTCGATTTACGGAAAATTGTGCAATTTGTGATAATGGCGGTGGCGGATCGCAAAGATATGCCACCAAACAACTAATTAAAGATTTAGTTAAAAACTATAACCCACAAGTAGAGAAAAACATTTTCAAAAGTGCTGATAATGTCACTATTGATATGATTTTAGGCTATAAAAAGAAAGGAAAACATTATAGTTATCTTGATACTTATGATAAAGATGAAGATAATGAAGATAAATTTTAATTATGGAAATAAATGATTATCAAAAACTTGCTCTTAAAACCTTAAATAAAAATCTTGATAAAAAAGAAATTTTAATTAATAGCGTAATGGGATTATGTGGAGAATCAGGAGAAGCTATTGACTTAGTAAAAAAACATCTATATCAAGGACATGAGTTAAACAAAGAACTCTTTGCTAAAGAATTAGGCGATATTGCTTGGTATTTAGCGGAAGCCGCTCACGCAATTAATATGGATTTAGATGATATTTTTAAGATGAATATTGAAAAACTAGAAAAAAGATATCCAAATGGATTTAATCAAAATAATTCCATTAATCGCGATAAAAAAGATTTATAAAAAGAGGTAATAATATGGATTCATTAGAAGAACTAAAAAAAGAAATTAAAGATTTCGTTGATCAAAGAGATTGGAATCAATTTCATACACCAGCAAATTTAGCAAAATCAATATCTATTGAAGCAAATGAATTATTAGAATGCTTTCAATGGGATGAAGTTAATTTTAATATGGAAAATGTTAAAGAAGAACTGGCCGATGTAATAAATTATTGCATCCAAATGGCCACTATTTTAGATCTAGATATAAAAGATATTGTTTTAGCTAAATTAAAGAAAAACGCTTTAAAATATCCTGTTAATAAATGCAAAGGTAAATCAACAAAATATAACCAGTTATAACTAATAAAAAATGAGTAGCGGCGCTACTCATTTTTATCATTATCATCTTTATCGTCCTTGTCTTTGTTTTCGTTATTATTCTCTCCATTAATCACATCTTTTAAGTGATTAATGAAATTATCTAATTCTTGTTTTTGCTCTTCTGTTAAATTATCACTAGAACGCATTTGCTTATATATTTTATTCATATTGGTAAAATTACTAGCACTTAATTCATCAAACATCACTGCATATGTATTTTCTTGAATAAGTAACAAATCTGGAAGAAGCATAGCAATTCCAATTACGCTTAAAGCACAACTGACTGGAATAGCAAAATTCAACAAATTAGTAAAGTAACATAATACAACACCGCCAGCAAATAGAAGAGGTATTAAAATGATCTTATACCATTCTTTACTAAAAACAATTTTATAATATTGCTTTTTATAATGCGGAAATACATCTTTAAATATTGGCTTATCTTTGCCATTAGGAAGCGAAGCACTTACACGGCATAAAGCATATAAAGCATTATGAAACATTTTATAAACAAAAAACATAAATCCTACACCATAGCCAATTGTAGTAGTCAAATACATTACAAAGTTATAAGTTTCAATGTTACTATTAGCAAATGCACTGATATTGCTATAAATATTTTGAGCATCAGAATTTTGAATTACCAAGATAAGTTGAGAAATATACTCGTTATAACTTGGGGTCAAATATAAAATTCCTAAAGTCAAACTACTAACAAGAGCATAAATCAATAAAGCAAGCAAAACGTTAGCTAATGTACGAAATGGAATACGACAATTAGGAAAAAAACCTAAACGCATCGCTGAATTGAATGTTTTACGATTGAATGGCAAATTGTCAAGTTGCATAATTGTCATTTGCATAGCAATAAAATATGGTAATACCAAAAAAGGAAATAAAATAATTGCCATATAGCCAAATAAAGTATCAAGAAAAATAGTAATAAAGCAAGTAATAACAAATCCAAAAACCATTGCATAAATTGGGCCACGATATTTTACTTTCTTTTCTTTTACTTTTTCAAATATTTCATCCATAAAATAACCTCGATTCGAACTATAATATAAATTATTTTTATATTATAATCAAGTAAAGAAAAAATATTTTAAAAGTCATAAAAAAATCTCCAATTTTAACTGGAGACTTAAGTTTAAATAATGATGTTAATATTTATGCTTTTACAATAAAGAAATATTCATAATTATCCAAATAACAAATTTTTAGAATTTTTCTTATTTTTTTGCTTGTTTTTTAAAAGGTTATTTCTTAGTCAATTAAAAAAGTTGCGCCGAAGCACAACTATTTCATAATGCTATATTCCATACCTTCTGCAACTTCAATTTTTTCTGATATTGTCAAGTCTTTAGAATAAATCGAATATTTAATATTATTTTCTACATAAATTAAGTAATTGTTTTTAGAATATGCGACACCTGTGAGAACACTTTCCAAAGTACCATCTATTTCACTTACAACCATCTCTTTATTTGGTTCAATGATTGATTGTACCACTGTAAAGGCATCTTCGCCTTCATATACTAATATAACTACTTTGCTACCATCAATAGTACTTGTTGTTTCTTCTTTCATTGTAGCGCTAATATTGGCGCCCGTTGGATACATTGGAAATTCTTGATTACCTTTAGAAGTATTTTCAGTCAAATTACTTCTGGATGTATCCATATTATTTTTTACTTCAAAATAACCTTCCTCAAATTTTGGACTAAAATCAACTTTAGAGAAATTAATTTTCACTAATGCTTCGTTATTAGCGCCATAGATATTAATATATTGTGGAGCTAAATCACTAGTGAGTTTTGTGTCTTGCTTAATCCAAGTTGGATTATTTTTATAAGTTGGATTTGTAGATAAAATATAACCATCATCAACTTTTTTTATATCATGTTTTGTTTCAAAACCACTTAATATAGATTGGTATAAATATGGTTTTGGTGAATTTGTCGGCCAACCGCTATTGAACTTATAAACTTGATTTAAAGTTGGTGTTAAAACAAATACACCATCTTTGTTTTTAATAATGATTTGCTCTTGGCTAATATTTTGATCCTTAATAGAGACACGGAAATTCTCTCCATCATCTGTTTTTTGATAATCAGTTGTGACAAAGTAATTTCTTGTATTATCGCCATTTTCCATATCCATAGTTAATTCCATGTGATAACAAGTTAAATCACTAGTCTTTTTTTCTAATGCTGACGAAATATCACTTTTCGAAAAGAATAGTTTCCAGCCAGCTAAAACAATCACTCCCAATACAATAACACCTATAACAATTTTCTTTAACATAATTCCACCTCCTTATTATTTATGATGTTAGTAATTAAAATAGAATGAATAATTTTAATTTTTTTGCACATATTAATAGTGAATTGGAGGTTAACTATGAACGTCTTAGAGAAAATCGCACTTGTTTTTACAATTATTGGTGGTATTAACTGGGGATTAGTTGGAATTTTTGACTATAATCTAGTAGAAGCGATATTTGGAGCCGGAAGTGTTGTTACAAGAATCATCTATATCGTTGTAGCGGTTTCCGCTCTCATAAATATTCTCTTATTATTCATGCCACTTGATGAAAATCGTGAATATGAATATAAAAATGATGATTATCCAAGAAAAAGAGCCACTAATTAAAAAACTGCTCAAAGAAGCAGTTTTTTTAAAACTTAATCTTATTTAAATCAAATATAGCTTTTTGAAGTTGTTCTTCATTGATTTTTCCAATATCTTCATTTTCAAATCTTGCAATCGCTTTAGCAAGATTTTTTTCTTTAACAATAATGTTATGTTTATTAAATTCAATACTTTCATTTACGACACAATCATTATTAACAATAATAATCGAAACAAACATATCTCGCTCAATGCCGCTTATAAGAGAAAGTTTTTCTTCTCTTATGTCATTTTTCAATAACGGATTATCGATATATGTTCTTTTATCTTTCGTTTTACATAATAGCCACGACTCATCACGCGGTTTTCCCACTATTCCCATTGTCCAGTATTTGTCAGTTATGCAATAAATATATTTTTCACCAAACAGTAGATGATCAAAATGCGCTTGACTATTTTCATCTATTTTAAAATAGAAGTTATTAATAAGGCGATAATCTTTTTTATTAACGATTTTATAAATAGTACGATAATATTTATAGCGAAAGAAACGACGATATAAATATTTATTAAGCGGATAAGATATTAATAAATAAATCGCTAATATGATTGCAATAACAATTAAAGTAATTGTTAATTCCGGAGTCATAATTATTCAGCAATTTCTAAAGCAATCTCAATCATTTTCTTAAGATTTAATTGACGTTCTTCAGCAGTTGCTTTTCCTTCCTTAATAAAATGATCGGTAACACTTAATAAACATAATGCTTTCTTGCCTAAATTTGCTGCTGTGGCATATAAAGCATAAGATTCCATTTCAACACCCATGCAGCCCATTTCTGCCCATTTTTTCCAAGAGTTATCATTATAGAAATTATCACTTGATAAAATATTGCCAACATGAACAGGAATATTAAGTTCTTTCGCTTTATCATAAGCCGCTTTAGTTAATTCAAAATCTGAAATAGCGCTATAAACGCCATCAATTCCATATTGTTTAGCCCAACTAGAGTTTGTACAAGCTCCCGAACAAATTAACACATCAAATAAATTGATATATTCTTTGTAAGATCCACAAGTACCAATACGAATAATAGTCTCGACATTATAATATTTATAAAGTTCATAAGCATAAATTCCAATTGAAGGCATTCCCATACCAGAAGCCATAACTGAAACTTTTTTTCCTTTATAGTAGCCAGTGTATCCAAAGATATTTCTTACTGAAGTTACTAATTTAACATCAGTTAAAAATGTGTCAGCAATAAATTTTGCACGTAAAGGATCTCCCGGCATTAATACTGTTTTTGCAAAGTCATTCGCGTTCGCGCCAATATGTGGTGTAGACATAATATTTCCTCCTATAAACTACTATTAGTTTAGCATATAAAAGGTGTTTTATTAAGTGATTTCTATTTTTTCATCGCAATAGTTTTTAATGATGAGCATTCATAATTCGTAATTAATGTTCGTTTATGATTATATTCTTTTCTAGCAATATCGCATAATCTATTGATGATATCCACCATATTTATCTTTTGATTCTTAAATAAATAATAACTTAACGATCCAGGAATAGAGTTTATCTCATTTAAGTATAGTTTCTTGTTTTTAGTATCATATAAAAAATCAAATCTTACTACACCCAAGCAATTAAATTCTTTAAATGCTTTAGTGGCATATTCTTTAATTTCATTTTGAAGATTTTTGGTTATTTTAGCTGGGATGATATGTCCTGAATACTTTGATTGAAATAATTCATATTTATCTTTAAAAGTTAATATTTTATCCTCCATATTTACTAATTCTATATCGCTAATAACTTGTTTAATATTATCACCTAAAATAGCAATATTTAATTCTTTTAAATTTTGCACAACTTTTTCAACAATTACTTCTTCATCATATTCAAAAGCCGTATTTAACTGACTTTGATATTCATCATAATTATTAACTTTTTTTACACCAATAGAAGATCCTAAATGACTTGGTTTTATGACAAGTGGAAAATCAAATCCATCAGGTATAACTATATCTTGTGCTTTTGATAACTTAAAACAATCAACAACTGGTACACCTAAATTACGTAAGATAATTTTTGAATAATATTTGTCTTGAATTAAAGCCGAAGTTATTACACTTGAAGAAGTGGATGGAATATGCATAAAATCAAATAATGCTTTAATTGTTCCATCTTCTGTCCCTGCACCATGAAAACAAAGTAAAGCAACATCAATATCTTCATAGTGCAACCCACATTTAAACTGATAATACCCTTGGCGAAAAACAAATTCACATTTAATAAACTTATGTTTATTTTCATAATTATCTTTATTAAATAATGCTTTACCAGTATAAAAAATGTTATCATGACTAATGTAGATAGGTATAAAAGGTATTTTATGCTTAGTTAATTCTTCCATTACAAATAGACTAGTTACAATCGAAATATCATGTTCTAATGAATCTCCGCCATAAACAACCGCAACTTTTTTCATATTGAAAATCCTCCTATTTTAGAAAATCTTTTTCCGCTCGTGAACAAAGCAAAACATAATTTAACTTTTTCTTTTTTAAAAATAATAAGCCTTCTTGATATGTGGCACATTTCTTATATTTCTTTTTAGATTTTTCTAATCCTTCTATTAATTTTTCATTGCTTGAGGCCAAAACAACAATCTCATCAAATGTTTTAAGCATTTGACCAATTTCATAGTTTTGTTTCTCCCCACTAGATCCTGCTTCAATTATTCCATTTAAAATAATTCCTTTTTTACCGCTAAGAGATCCCACAATATTAATTGCTTCACTTAATCCCAAGTAATTAGCGTTATATGAGTCATCAATATATGTAGTGCTATTTGTTGAAGTAATACTCATTCGATGTTGTTCTGGTCTAATTAAGGAAAGCCTTTTAAAAATATAATCAAATGATAAACCAAGGTATTCGGACACTTTTATTGCCCCAATTAAATTTGTAAGTTGATATTTGCCTAACACATTAACTGTACATTTGTTATTTTTATATATAAACTCTGTTCCATTAATAGAATAAGTTATATCACTAACATCATTAAGACTATAAGGATGTGCTACTTTTTTATAATTTTTATCTAATTCCATATATGGTGAATCCTTATTATAAAACATACCATTAGGATCACTTATTTCATCAAATAAGCTTAATTTTTCCTTTTGAATATTTTCAATAGTTTTAAATGTGGCTAAGTGCATTTCTCCAATCGCGGTAACAATACCAATTGTTGGACGAAACATTTTAAAGAACTTTTTCATTGTATTAGGAGCATCAACTCCTAATTCTAAAATCAAAATATCTTCATAAGGCGTTAAATTATTGTTAATAAATTTACAAATTCCTAAAGGTGTATTAACTGAACCAGGTGTTTTTAAAACATTATACTTACCACATAATATATAATACAAATAGTTTTTAAATGATGTTTTTCCATAACTACCGGTAATGGCAATAATTTTCAGATTTTTAGCATTATTAATTTTTCTTTTAACTTGTCTTATATAGTGAGAACGAATAATTAATTCTATTGGTAACAATATATAATTAGAGAGAATTGTTAACGATGATTGAAAAACAATTAATAAAACCATTAAAGAATAAGCAATATAATTGATATTTATTAAAGAAATAAGTGGGAGTAAAGAAGAAAATATTAATAAGGTTATACTTCGCCTAGTAAATTTAAATAAAATCTTTTTTAATTCTATTAATTCAAATGTCATCGCTACCAAAACTAAAAAATTTGCTATTAACGAATTATAAAAAATAAAGCCAAAAGAAAGAAATAAAAAAGAAAATGGCAAAAGTTTTAAAATATTTGTATTCCATTCTTTATACCTTTGTTTTTCTAATAATATCATTCGATGAGCATCATAATACTGGCTTATAAATAAACTAGTTTTAAAATATAAAAATCCAATCATTACAATATAAGATAAGACATATATTAATATTTTCATTTTTAGCAAGTCTCCCTTATGATAGCTAATATTAAATTAGCAATAGCATTTACATTTAAAAGATAAGCAAAATGGTCACCATTAATGACTATTAAATGAGAATTAGGACAATATTTATTTAATTTTTGCATTTGTTTATAGGTTATCTCTTGATCACTATTTCCATAAACGATATAAACTTCATTTGATAGAGAAGATAATTTTTTCTTATTTAAATAAGAATTTACAATATTCAAAAATGTAAGGCGATTAATTCCGCTTGTTGATTGATAATCGCGGCTTCCTTTTAAAAATGCAGGAATATTTTTTATTATTTTTACTTTTTTTAAGTTCTTAAATATCTTATATAACATTATTTTAAAAAACTTTTTTATACTAAAACTAGGTTTTACTATGCTTGGAGCAAGAAGTAATAAAGTAGTGGGATGTTTTAAAGCATAGAAAGTCGCTAATTTACCGCCAAAAGAATGACCAACTATAATATCTGGAATAAAGTTTTCTCTATCCAATATCTCTTCAATATAGGTGACATAATCTTTAATAGTATAAGGCTTGCTTAGGGGATTATTTTCATTACCTGGCAAATCTATGATTATATAATTCGCAGTATTTTTTACTCTTTTTGCTAATGGATACATCATTTCTTTATTTTGACCATAACCATGAAGGAATAATATATTTGCTCTACCTTTAAGTTTTTGCTTATGTTTTATAATGTTTTTCATGTGCATCCTCCAATATACTTTTAAGACAACAATAAAAATGATATAATATACAAAAGTATATGAGAAAGGAGTGAGCAAAAATGATATTGAACAAGTCTTTAAGTATTAATTCTCTTTATATTATTGCTCTTGTTGCGCTTATTATTGGTGCTTTACTTTTTTTCTTTTCTTGCTTTATCCACGTAAAAAAAGGATATACCGCTATTATTGAGAAAATGGAAGTATATCACGGAACTTATAAATCTGGATTTTATTTATTTGCACCTTTTGTTTATCGTCGTGTTGGGATGTATAAAAATGAGCCAACTGAGTTTGAGATTTCGATTTGTCAAAAAATAATTAGGATTAAAGTCCAAATCATGGATTTTAAAGAATATCATTATTCTCACAAATATTATGGAGATATCGTAAATGATTTAACAAATAATCATTATGAATATATTGACCAATACATTAATAATTTACAAGAATCATTAATTAGTATCGGTTGCTCTTTGGTAAAGTAGGTGATTGTATGATGTTAGAAGCATTTAATATTTCCTACCATATGCATATATTTATTTGGCTAGGAATATTTGTCATTACTTTATTATTAGAGTGTTTATCCAAACAAACTGTAGCGCTATGGTTTAGCGTTGCGGCTATCGCAGGTTTATTAATTGCGATGCTTAGAATTGAATTTAAGGTTCAATTTATTGCTTTCTTGATAATATCAATTATTTTAATTATTATTAACGAATGCTATTTTCAAAAATTGGACATTAAAGATAAAAATAAAAAAGGAGAATAAGAATGGAAAAAACTGCAGTTGAGATTATTTTAGATGAAAATAATGAAGAAAATATCACTTTAAGTTTTGGTGATAATGATGAAGAGATTGAATTTGAGCAAGTAGCCGTTATCGAATTAGATGATGAAGTATTTGCTGTCCTTCATCCTCTTGATGCAATTGATGGCGTTGAGGAAGAAGAAGTTCTTGTTTTTAAAATAAACAAAGAAAACAAAGCAATTGAATTAGTAGAAGATCCAGATATTATTGATGAAGTTATTGATGCTTGTTTAGATGATGAGGAGGAATAAAAATGGATAATGAATCTATGAGCAATCAGCCTAAACGAACTGCCGAATTTGTCGTATCAATTATCTTAACCATTATTGGTATATTGATTTTTCTTTATGCAATGTTTATTTATGTGACTATATTAGATTTAATAAAAAATCCTGAATCCAACTCTTCTGGCCAAGGACTTGCTCTAATTGCCCTTATACCGCTTTATTTTATTGTTGCAGGGGCTTCGTCGATTCCAACAATAATTAGTTTTATTATTTCTATTTATAATCTAATTAAAAAAGAACAAAAATGGGGCAAGGTAATTTTAATTATTAATGCAATCGTTATTATATTAATAATGCTTAGCATTATAATACTTCTTGCTAGTGGAGGAAGCCAAGGCGGAACAAGCGCAAGCGCAAGTACTTCAATAGCATAAAAATTAATTTTCGATTATGTATTAAAAAAAGCACAATGATGTGCTTTTTTTTATTTGCTTGTTATCAATTAATCTTTTGTATCAAAATAATCTTCTAAGACACGATATATGTTATCTAACGCTACCGCAACTAATTCACCATTCGCAGCAATAGAAATACGTCCAGTTTCTTCAGAAACTACAATGGTAATTGCATCAGTTGCCTCACTGATTCCCATTGCAGCACGGTGTCTTGCTCCATATTTACCTGCTAAAGGCTTAGTAGTAGGAGTATAATAAACACTTGCAGAAACAATAATACCATCTCTAATTACAATTGCGCCATCATGTAAACGTGTTCCAGGATAAAATATTGTTTGAATAATTTCTTTTGTAACTGGAGCATTAATAATTGTTCCTGTTTTAATATAATCTTCTAAAGAATCTTTTCTTTCAAATGTTATCAGTGCACCTGTTTTTGTTTTTGATAAACTACCAACAGCATCGCAAACAATAGTTAACAATTGATCTTGGTCAATTAAAATTTTGTCTTCGCTATTTTTACCACCAAACCATTTAAATGTTTTAACAGTTTTAGATGGATTCGCCACATAATTACGAAATGCGCCGGCATTGATTAACCCAACAATTGATATAAATAATAATAATCCAAACGAGATTACTATGGCTGTTACATTTAACTTAAACGCCAAACAAAGAAGCGCCGCAGCGCCAAAAACTCCGATAACAATACGCACCAAAGCACGCTTAAAAAGTACAATCCCAATAGTAATAAGCAATACTATTAAAACTGCGCTTAATATAAAATCTATATTTGATATATTTTCAATAAAATTTGTAGTTTCTAAATACATAAATTTTCCTTCTTTACTCCTTTTAACTGAAAAGTTAAACATGTACTATTTAATTTTATTAAAAGAAAGCAACAATGTAAATAAAATATTACAATTTTTACGAAAAACATAATATTTTTCTATATTTTTTTATGATTTATAAATTCTTTTGTTTCTTTAGCGATTTTATTGTACTCTTCTAAAACTTTTTTCGTACATAATATAAAATCTTCATCTAGAAAGTTTTTATTTTCTTTGATAAAAGTCATTGTTTGATATATACCCATATCGATAGTTTTTAATACTTCAACGCATAACGAAAAATCATCTTTAAAGCATGTTTTCATTTTACACATACATACTGCCATTTTTTGCATTACACTTAAATTATTGCCATTTTTACCTATTTGAATAAGTTCTTTGACTTCTATTTCATGTTTAGAAATTCTTTCTATAATTCCATTTATAAACTCTTTTGTTTCTAAAACATTTGACTTACTTGCGTAAACACGAAATACCGCTGCCGCCATATGTAAATAAGATAAAAACTTATTCATTTCTTTTTCTTTATTCATTATTCATCACCTAATAAATAGTTTGAATCATAATAAATTGTTTTATACGATTAAGTTTAATTAAGACAAAAAAAGACGAGTCTGGAGCAGCTGTTCCTATAGATATTACATCTAAGGTCCTGGCCGCTAATATTTAATCCAGGTCCTACGTCACTATTATTATATACTTGCACACTAAAATTTCAACAAGTAAAATAAAAGATATGCTTTGGCACAGCTGTTTATTAGATTAAATATCGCTAATATCTAGGCTGTTTTTTCGCCAATAACACATCAAAATTATTATAGCAAAAAAACAATTTAATTACAATTTTTATAACAAAACTTAACACTCAAATTCGATTCCGCTCGTATCCAATTCGTATCAATTCGTATCAAATCGTATCACGAAAAATTAAAAAAGCCCGATGTAATCGGACAATTTTGCAAAATGGTGGGTGCTAAGGGAATCGAACCCCTGACCTTCTGTACGTCAAACAGATGCTCTCCCAGCTGAGCTAAACACCCATGTATATTCCAAGCAATAATAGTAGTGATCATCTACTATTGTTGCCACTGTTTAATATTATATATACTTTTTTGAATAATGCAAGCATTTTTTTAACTTTCTGTAGTGATAACGTGTTGTCCTACAATTGATGTGTCCAAAAGGATAGGTTTTCTTTTTAAAAACTGATTGAGGTGTCAGTTCTAAAGAAAACTGCTTAAAGACAAAATCAATAGAAAAGGAACAGAAAAGAAAATGGCAACAAAAAAAGAAAACGTAGCAGAAACAAAAAATGAAACAAAAAATGAAAATCGAATTATGTTAGAAAGAGAAATAGTCAAATCGACTAATGGTAAAGAGTATGCGAATTATTTCGTTCGTGGAAGCTTCAATGTACGTGGAGAAATCACAGAAAAGAAAATTCGTATGAAAGTACCAACTGGTGATGTGACTATGTATGATGTTCTCGATATGGTCTTTGAAGACCGTAAGGCAGTTGAATTAATTAAAATAGCAAAAGTCACTCGTGACATATCAACAGGTCGAAAGAATACTACTTATCGTTATGAAGTAGTGAACTCTGAAGGTGATTTACGTGCAAGAGTTTTACCAGAAGGTGAATCTAATGGAGCATTATTAGACAAGCTTTACAAGGATATGAAGAAAGATATTCTTGTTGAAGAAATCGATAATGAAGAAAACGTAAATCAATAATCAAAGGTTTCAAAGTATTCTTTCACCTCATAAGAGTACTTGGAATAAATAGTGAGATAGATAATCTATCTAAAGGGTATGAGGTATTTACTACTTCTTACCCTTTTTCGTTATTTCAAATTAAGAAAGGAATGAACTTATGGATAGAAAAACGAAGAGATTAAAACGTCATTATCGTGTTAATAGAATATTAGTACGTGATGGCTTTGATGGTGATTATGGTTATGCAAAAGCTAGGCATTGGGGCGAGAAAAAAGCCTCATTACACTTATATGCTTTTACAGAAGATAAGCAAGACTATCATAAAAAAGCGGTAACTAATTCCATTGAAGCAATGAAGAATTATGGGACTAATAAAGATATTAAAAAAACAAAAAATGGTGTTGAATTAGACGATCGTCATAGAAAATTCTTTAGAGTAGCTTCAACTAATATGAAGAAAGTTTTAAATAACTTTGAAAAGAATGGAACGATACCTGCTTATGCGGATATTGTACATGATTACTTAAGTAAACATCCTGAAGGATTAAAGTATGTTAGTAAACCACCAAGAACTAAATCTAAGAAGGTGAAACAATGAGAAAGAAAAGAAAATTTTCACTATTAGAAAGAAAAAAGCATTATTCCAATTTAGCGAATTCTGAATTTAAAAAGCGTGGTAAAGATGTAAATAGAAATCCAAGCAAACGTGAAGAATATGCAATTGGATATCTTGATGGATTAGAAGGATTTATACCTGATGATATGATCTTTCGCTCATCATCATATTCAATCGGAAATAAAGCTGGAGTAAATGCAAAGAATCGAAGTATGAAAGTGAGATTCTAATATGAGTGCGTCACGAAATGATTATGAATATTATGGTTCAAAATGGTTATCTAAGACTGATTTAAGACCAGGCATATTAAAACGCTATGGAATAAAAGTTTCACAAAAAGAAATTAATTCAAAAAGTAAACAAGCAATAACAGGCTATGTTGTAACTGGTGGCCGTGGATATAAGAAACGTGTTCCAACATATTCAATAAATAAATTAAAAGAAATTTATGGGGTTAATTAATTTATGAAAAGAATTACAAATATTGATGAATTAAATACTTTTTTAGATAGATTCTAGACTGATGAAGAAATATCAGTAAAAGAAATTCCGTTTGAAGAAAAAGAAAATGTATACATTTCAATTTTGATAGCGGTGTTATCTACTAATGAAAAACGCATATATGATATCCGCTGGAGTGAAAACACTTGTGAGATTATGGGATATCGATGTAGTGAGTTTTTTATAAAGCGCCGAAAGGATGGTTTAAATGGCAAAGAAACGAACACGTAGTAATTACGAAATAAGTAATTCAATACGTTCTAAAAAGAAACGTGTGATTGATATTAACAATCAAATAAAAACAAAATCAATAACTAAAAATAAGCTATTAGGCGAAATTGAAAGTGATATTGATGAATTAACAAGTAGATTTAACAAGAAAAGAAAGTAGGTGAAATATATGAAAAAAAATGCAATTACAAACATAATGTTAGGTGTCTTATGTGTAGCGGCTTTAGGCGGCTTATCAAGTGTAATTATTAAAAACAGTAATAAGCCAAGTAGCGAACCATCAATAAGTGTTCCATCAATTCCTGATGAACCAGAAGTTGATACGAGAGAGAATTTGGCGGTTCTAGATTTTACAAAATTAGAAGCTCAAACAGTAAACAATGATAACGCTAAAGAATTTTTAAATTCTTGTAGTACTAAAGCAATATTTGGCGATCCATTACCATCTTCTCAAATGCCTTCTGTGTATGGAGTGACAGTGCGTCCTAATTATGGATTAGAAGTTAGTAGTCATATTAGAATTTCTTTAAATGATTTTACATTTAATAGAGCAAAAGTCAAAGCTATTAATATTTATACAAAAAGTGAAACACCAGAATCAGATGGAAGATACACATATACAGGTAGTCAAGGTTATGTCTCTATAGATGGTTGTAATAAGTCTCTTGATTTACCAGTAAATGGAGATAAGTATACTCCTTATTCACCTGTTGAAAAGATATTTGAATTAAGCAAGCCAAATTCAGAGTTAAAACTCACAGGAGGATTGTCTGGTTGTGTGCTTTTATCACTAGAATTATGGACTGAATAGGAGGTGAAATATTATGCAAAAAAATACAATTACGAATATAATATTAAGCGTTTTGTGTGTAGCGGCATTAGGCGGAATAACTAGTGTTATTGTCAAAAATGTAAATAAACCAGCAGTTGATAATACAGGCATAATTCATTCTGGTGATAACCTAGTTGATAAAGATATTTATATTAATTATGACAATTTGATTAAAGACACACCAACATTAGTTGGTAAATCTAATTTTTATGATTTCGCACATATCAATTTAGTTGATGTTGAGTTTACAAGTGAGAAAAAAACAATGCAATCATTTAGTCCACATTTTACTATAGGAAGTAGTCCAACTATGGATAACGTTTATTATTTGAAATTTTATGTTTTTTGTAGACGAGACACAGCAAATATTTATCGTGGTGTTTGTGATAATTATGATCTTAGTTCAACGTTGGATGGTGCTAATTTTACAATTAAATTAACTGATACAGATGGCGTAGCCGTTAAAAATGGTGTCGTTAAATATACACCATTTGTAAGTATGGAAACATCAGCATTTAAAGTTAATAAAATGTCATTAAGCGGCTTCAATAATGTTGATTTAAGCAAATACTTTGCTTTTAGTGATATATGGAGTAAGTAGGTGATAATATGAAAAAGTTATTAATACCAATAATGATGATGTTAACCACTTTAGCGGTTGTACCAAGTCAAGTAACACAAGCTAATGCGGAAGAAACAGATGATGTAGTCAAAGTTGAAGAAGGATACATAACCAAAAATTTAGTTGATTCAAAAGATAAAGTTGTTTATATGAATAATGAGACTATAAAAGAAAATTTTGAATCAAATTTTAGTGAATTACCAGTACAAGAAATGTATTATGATGATTCAATAATGCGTGCTGTTTTTGGTGATGAAAGTAAGGACTTAGTGCGTGACACTTCGTATTCAGTTTATTATTCAATAGCTGAGAAAAATAACACTAAAATTACAGGTAGTGGTTGTATTATAAAAACTAATAGTGTAATTCGTTTCCAAACAAAGCATTATTATTCATATACAAAGTTTGGTGTTGATTATCGATTTACAGGAACTGATTATACAAAGCCATTAGAATTAGTTTTTCCTGTAGCTTTTCCTAGTTACGAAGAGCTTATAAGTGAATATGGTGAATCTGATTATTCATTTCCGATTGTAACTATTAATGGCGTTGATTATTTAACAATGAACTATCTAAAAGAATCTAATACATTCACATATGAAACATATAATTCAAGAGTGTATTTTGGTTATGATAAAGATTCTTCATCTGATGAAATTGTTCGTAATGGCTATGTGTTTTTAGAAATACCATATACACAAACTTTACAAACAATAAGATTATTGCATTATCGTTTTTTTGCACATAATGGTGGATTGTCTTATACAGATAAGTTTTATATTAAAAAAAGCACTATGGATTCCGGCTTTAAATGTCCTATTATTTTGGATAATTTAAATTTCAAAGATGGAACAGTCACTGCTATTACTTCTAATTCAGTTTATTTAGATGATGATAATAATGCCATTGTTAATGCTGATACATGTAAATATTATCAATTAACTTCCATTACATTTAATAATGGATTAAAGCTTTATACAAAGCCACAAAACAAATATTTAACTGGAAGAGAAGAAGATTATGATCTTTATTTAAATAAAAATTATGAAACAAAATTTACATATGATTGTACTGATTCATTTGCTAAAGAATTAAGTAGCGCAAAAGAAAATGTTGATTTTAATGTAACACGTTATGATTATATCGTAAAAGAATCTTCTAAAGTTGAAGAAAGTGGATATGCCACAACTGAAGATTTTGTAAATTGTGGAACATATTACGCCTTTAAAAAGATATCAACTGAACAAATTCATGTTGTTACATTTGATGGATTACAAAGTAAAAAAGGCCTTTATTGTCGATTAGCGTTTAATGTGTTTGATGATACTTCAAAAATCAACATTCGTAAATTAAATGCTTTGTGGTTTAGATATAAATACAAAGGTGTAAAATATGCTTTATGTATAAATGCTAATGATATTAATAAAAGCGTTAATGCCGGAGAAAGTGCAGATGATTTTCAGTTTTCATTTCTTTATGGTTATTTATATATAAATAATATTTCTAAAAAAGATAAAAATGGGATTAAATTTAATTTGACTGGCTTAAAATCTTCTGATTATTGGTTGTTTGATAATTTTAAAAATGATGAAGCTTTAAAAAAAGCCGATAGGAAAGATATGTTCTTACTTTATACAGGAAATAAAAGTGTTGATTTTACGTCATTAGTTAGTGCTGTTTATTTTGATGAAGAAGGAACAATAATTAATGGCTCATCAAATCTTCCTGATGGAACTGAAGCTCCAACATGTCTAATTGGTAAAGATGGAAAAGTATCCGTAATTGATAAAAATGGAAACACAGTTTCTGGAACAGTTAAAGATGGCATTTTCTATGATGAATATGGAAATGAACGTCCTGAAAATAATAATATTGATTATTTGAAAACTTGGTTGGATAACTTTTTAAGTTCATTTGATAATACAGTGCAAAAGATAATATCCATCATCTTATTAATAGCAATAATATTTGGTGTCTTATATTTAATATCTAAAATAGGACCAACACTAGCTATAGTATTTACAAATCGAAGTAAAAACAAAAAGAAGAAAAGACGAAAATAAAATAATTTAATACAAAGCAAAAGCTTTGATTAAAAGTAAATTGCTAATTTTATAAAAAAAGAAAGGAACGTGATTTAAAATGGCAAGATACAATAAGAAAAAAGGAGTAACAACAGTATTATCAGTATTATCAGTTGGATTACTCGTAGGTTTGTTAGGAGCAGTAACAAAAGGATTTAGCGATTGGAAGTTTGATGACAATATTCTCGAAAATAGCGATCGCAAGAATCTAGCAAAAATTGATGTAAGTAATGAAGAAAAAACTTCTACAGAATTAACTAAAGATACATTAGTATCATTCTTAGAAGCAAAAAATGAAGGAGAAGCAATTGTAAAAGGATTAGGCACAAAGATTAATCCATCAGCCACAGAAGGCGGTTCTGCAACAACATCTATTATTGCTCCAGTTGCAGTTTATAAAGCCGATGGCGGTATGCAATTAGGTAAATTTGTTGAAGAAGAATATACCTCTGGAACATTTACAATTAAGTTAGATGAAAAGCTAGAATTTAATCGTATAGCAATTGTGGCACATGTATATTCTGAAACAGTTTATCAAACTGAAAAAGTTGATGGTGTAGAAAAAGATAAATTAGATGATAAAGGAAATAAAATCATTGATCATTATGATTATGATAAAGCAGCTTTATCAGTAAATGGTTCTCGTGGTCAATCCTTTAGTGGTAATCTAATCAATAAAAAAGAGGTTGCAAAAACTGAAACTAAAGTATTTAGATTAAGCAAAGCAACATCTGAATTATCATTAAAATCCATTGATGGCCGCATTACAATTTTAGAGATTCAAACTTGGCTTGAATAATAAATAGCCTCCTAAATAGTTTTGCTAGTTTCTATTCAAAAAACTAGTGCTTTATGAGGTAGGAAGGAATTATACCATATGTATGGTAAAAAGAAGAAAAAAGCATTAACTAAACAAGAACGAAGAATTGCTTCGTCTGTTAATACAAAACCTAAAAAATCATTTAAACAAAATAAAGTAAATAAAACTAAGATTAATGATTTTAAAGATAAAACTAACTATCCAGAAAAACCTTTACAAGGATTTTATATTGACAAGACTACTAAGAATAATAAAAACTTTAAAAGCAAAAAAAATAAAGAACATGTATCATGGCAACTTGGTGCTGATGATAAAACCTGGACACGTATAGGACCGCTTACTCATGAGAAATTACCTAATCAAAGATATATAACGCTTGATGTAAATCCAAATCCAAAGGATAACGATCCAGCTTATTTGAGAAAATATATAAAAACTAGCAAGATTGGAACACGTGGAAGATATGTTGGTAAATATTCATTATCTAGTAATGACCATAAAAAAATCATGGAGTATGCAAAAAATAAAAAAAATACATAGTTTAATCAAAACTATGCAATAAAAAAAAGTTGGTGTAAATCTCTTTTTACGGAGTCTTGACATTATCGTGGAAAATGTTAGCACCAACTATTAATAAATATATCAAAATCGAATAAAAAGTCAAGTAGAAAATGAGGTGATTTCTATGAAAAAGAGTAAAAAAGCGTTGTACATATTAGGAATATGCCTAATTTCACTATTAATTGGGTATGTTTCTTTTTCTTTTATCCGTTTTACATCAAAACGTAATATTAAGCTTAATGATGTCGTTGGTGTAACCTATCGAAGTAAGAATAGAGAAAACTACTTCTTCTTTGATAGTGAAGATTATGTGGTGTTTTATGTAAAAGAAACGTATTATCGTTCAATTGATATTAGCTATGATAACGGAATAGCAATATTAACAGATGAAAATGATAAAACAATAAAGCTTGCTTTTTTAGATTCTGATCATACGTATTCATCAACATTTAATATGTACTTCTATAATGAAAATCTATTAAAGAAATAAGGTGAAAATAATGAATAAATTACATGTATTAAAAATAAGAGAAAAGTATTTAAAAGATATTGAAAAAGGAATAAAAACATTTGAATTAAGAAAAAATGATAGAGACTATCAAGTAAATGATTTAATTAGATTTGTTGATACCAATGGTCAAAATTATTCTAAGTCTAGTAAGTATTTATATGAAATAACTTATATTTTAAAAAACGTTCCAGAATATGGTTTAAATGAAGATTATTGCATATTAGGATTAAGGAGATTCTAATTATGCGACAACCTATTTATTCTCCATTTAAAAAGCCGTTTTTCCGTAATTTTAAAATACAAGTGAAAATACTTAAAGAACCAGAATCAAAAGTGTTTATTTTAGATGAAGATTATTTTGTTGATAGACTATATAGAATCATTGTAATTAAAGAAGAAAAAACAGAATATGATTTTATTCGTCTATTAATTGGATTATTTGAAAAAAATGAAATAAGGATAGAAGGTAAGAAAAATTATGTAATCACTAAGTATTCAACCGCTAGTGATTCAACAAAAATTAATGATTTAATCAATTATAAAACGTTTGTTAATTCATTAATGTTATTTTTAGAAGATAAATATATGACAAGGCTTGAGGAAGAAGAAAAAAGAACACAAACTTTGCCATTTTAATGAGGTGATAATATGAAAAAAATAAAAGAAAAAGATAAACTGATTATATGTATTGTTTTAACTATTTGTGCATTAAGTTTATCTTTTATTTTTACCCGCTCTTACATAAGAATTTGGGAATCAATAAAAGATTTTGGTTTATCAGCTTATTTTTATTTCTGTGAGTTGTTTGGATTTAAATGTAATTTAATACCAACAGTCACAAAGGTAGGTAATTTCGATATAACACATCCAGAATTGATACTTAATTTCTTTAATTTTAAAGCCTTTGGAGCATATTTCGAAATGGTGTTTACATCAATGGCAAATGGTGAAACAATTAGTAATTATTTTAGTGATGTATTATTATTCGTTGCTAATTTTTCACAAATTTTATTATTAGTAATGCCACTCTTTTTAATCTTTTATATTATGTTTAAAAAGTACTTTTCTTATAATGGACTTAGTTGTGATGTTGATTCTAAACCATTAAAGTTATTTAAGAAAATGAAAGAAACAGTATATAAGCCAATTAAGAACTATGTATTAAACTTTGTTAATTATTTATTAAACCATCGCTTTTTTATGCTTATTTGGGTGTGTTTATTCTGTCTATATTTTAATTTTTTCACAATTATCATAGAGTTTTTCTCATTCTACTTCTACTTTGTAATGTCATTTGATTTTATAAACATACCATTTCAAGTTTATAAATTATTATTAGATCTAATACCAATGTTTGCGTTTGTTCCTTTAATTGTCTGGATTGTTTTAGGATTTATTGTATTTAATAAAATTCGTGAAAAAATGGGTTATGCAATATTAGAACACAATGAATTTAAAAATCGCGGATTTATTAATGATACTGGTATATCCACAATGATATGTGGTGAACCAGGAAAAGGCAAAACAACAATGTTAACTGATATGGCTATAAGTCAATCAATTATGTTTAGAGATAAAGCTTTTCAAATGCTTATGGATAGAGAATTAATGTTTCCGAACTTTCCTTTTCAAAAGTTTGAAAATCAATTAAAAGAAGCATTTCGTAAGCATAAAATTTATAATTTGGCCACAGCTAGAAATTATGTGGCCACCAAAATAAAAAGGCCATCAAAATTGAAGCAATCTTTCAAATATGAAGATAAGCTTACACATTATGATGGACTTAAAGAAATATCTATTTTTGAAATGTTACAAGAATATGCGCAATTATATTTGATTTATATAATTCAAAGCTCGTTATTAATTAGTAATTATAGTATTAGAGAAGATAATGTTTTAAGCGATTTAGGTAATTTTCCAATGTGGCAAACAAACCTATTTAAAAGCAATCCACAATATATGGAATCATATTCACGTCATGCACATATTTTAGACCAAGATATGTTAAGACTTGGTACTAAAATGGTGGCAAATAATGAATTAAGTAACGCTTTTGAATTTGGTATAGTTGTTGTAACTGAAATTGGTAAAGAACGTGGTAATATGCTTGATAACAAAGAAATAAAGAAATCTGATTTAACCGCTAATCCAAAAAATGATGGTTGGAACGATTGGATTAAAATGGTTAGACACTGCGCCACTGTTGGTAACTTTCCATTTATAAAGATTATTTGTGATGAACAACGTCCAGAATCATTAGGAAGCGACGCAAGAGAATTAAATGAAAAGATAATTCATATCGTGAATAAAAGTGAAATTAAAGTTCCATTAATGTTATTTGGAATAGATGAAATTATTTATGACTTTGTAATATCAAAATATACGTCATTATATTATCAATACCGCTATTTTAGAAGCGATAACACATTATTAATATATTTGTTCAAAAATCTAGTTTCGCGCTTAAACAAGCGTTATATGCGATTAACAAATACATTTGGATTTCACGTTTTAGAAATTGAAAGTGAACGTGGAACACTAGATGGTGATATTAAAAAACAAAAATATGTAATAAGTCATAAAAAGACTTATTCAAAACGCTTTACCACAGATTCCTTTAGCGGATTCTTTAGAGATAAAGCAATATTATCTAATTATGGTTTAGATGACATAATTGAATTTAAAACAGAAAGAGCAATGCTAGAAGAATTAATGATGGAAAATTCATATTTCATTGCTAGATTAACTAACAATCTATTTAAATAAAATAAGTCGAAAATGAGGTAAAAAAATATGTATCAACTATGTAAAGTAAGGTTTGATGGTTTTAATCGTCTTGCACAACCTTATAAAAATATAACGATGTATTCGCCAAGAGTAATCGCGGAAACATCAGAAGAAGATTTAGGATTTGAAAGAAAATCATGTTTTATAAATGAATGGTATAAAGAAAAATATCCGTTTGGAAGTAAAGGAAAAAAGAAACTAGAAGGAACTAAAAAAGAAATTGAAACAGAACTGAAACAATTATATGTTGATAACAAAGAAAATTTAAAAAATGAAAAAGGAAAATTAAAAGTAAATGAAATGAAAGAACTTCTTCTGGATCATATAGATTCTAATAAAAAATATAAAGAATATTTTGAAGCACAATCAGAAGATTTAACCACAATTGCGGATTATTATGTTGATAAATTTATCAATAGACAATCCAGTAATTTAAAAGCGCGCAAATTAACATTTAAGCGTAAAGCTTTTAATAATGATTGGAATTATTTTGTCACTTTTACTTATGATGATAAAAAACATAATGAAGAATCATTTGTTAAGGTATTAAAAAAGAAATTACAAAATTTACATGATAGAAAAAATTGGTTATATATGGGCGCTTTTGAACGTTCAAAAACTGGGCGCTTACATTTTCATGGATTGATTTATGTGCCACAAGGTGAAATGGTCGGTAATTTAGAGGAATTAAAGTATTATGATACAACAAGCCATAAAATAGCCACAGCGTTTATTAATGATGACTTTACAAAGAGGATTGGCAGAAACGATTTTAAAGTAATTAGCAAAAATGATTTTACTTTTGCTACAGCTTTAAATTACATATTAAAATACATTGGAAAAAGTAATGAAAGAATTGTTTACTCCAGAGGAATAAAAAGTGATGTTATGTGTTTGCTTGATTTTGAAGGTGCTGCAATTTGTAAATTGAGCAAAGATTCACCATACTATGTTATGATTGACACTCCTTTAATATTGCTTAATAAACAATTAGGAATTGCCGCTAATTAAGAAAAACATATGTATCATTACATGTTTCTTTGATTAAAAAAACACGTGTAAAACCTAGCGTAAAAATGGTTTTATCCACATTATATTGTTCAAAATCATAATGGCATTTTTGCATTGTGATTTTTTGCCATTGATTCCACACATCATCAACTTCTTTTACTGCTTTAGTACATATAATCATAAGTTGATTATAATATGAAAGTGTAATTTCATGTACATCAATAAAAACTTGTTTGTTAACAATGACACACATTTTATAACGCTCTACTTTTTGCATAATCGTACCACCTTTCTAATCTCGTAAAAATGAAACTTATGCGGTTTGGAGTGCTACTCCAAGAAGTCTTAAAAAAGCCCCCACCAAAATTTCATTTTTTTTGTTTTTTGAGACACATAAAAAGCATTTAAACTATCAAGTTTGTAAAAGGATTTTTTATAAAAAAAATCTGGTAGACAAGCGTAGCGAGACGCCGTAGGGCAGCTATTTACAAGCGAAGATAGTTGAAACAAAATGCGGTGGCTTAAAAAACAAAAAAGCCGTGTCTAGTCGTGTTTTTAAAAAAATATCACAATAGTGATATAATAGAAACGCTCTTGCAAAGCGCTTTTTTTATGTTTAAACTAAAAAAAAGAAATGGGGTGACGCGCAAAAAGAAAGCATTGATAATAGGATTCCTATATCATTGACTTTTTTTGCGTGTTTTTATTTCCACATATAAACATAATTTTTGTACGTATAAAAAAAGGCAAATCAAGCGGTCTAGCGATTGCCTTTTTTAGTACATATGGTCGGATTATAGGATAAAAGTGTGGATATAGCCCATCACGTGCGCATTGCGCGCGTGACTTGTTTTAAGGGCTATATCTAACACTCATAGGATGAATTTTTGAATAAATGAGGTGATAAAAATGAAGACTTATACTTATAATCGGCCGTTCAATGAAAGTGAAAAGAAATACGCATTGAATTTGTTGAAAACAGAAACTCCAGAATTTGTAGCACATCGTTACCATTGTTCCACTAGATCATTACGAAGATGGCAAAAACAATTTGATGGAAGTATTGAAAGTTTGAAAAATAAAAGCCATACTCCACATACTCCGAATAAGAATAGACATACTGATGAAGAAGTGAAACATATTCTGGCCATAATAAAAAGAAATCCAGGAATAGGACTTAATGAATTATATTCCAAACTTCGATTAAAATATGCTTATAGTCGTAACCCCACATCTTTGTATCGTTATTTGAGAAAAAATGGATTTTATGACCAAGTCAAAAAGAAAGTTAGAGAAAAGCCAAAAAAATATGATACGCCACAAAATATAGGTGTTAAAATGCAATTGGATGTTAAGGTAGTTCCTTATGAGTGTAGGACTAAAAAAGTTCCGTTTGATAAAAATTTCTATCAATACACGATAATTGATGAGGCCACAAGAGAAAGATTCTTATATGCTTATGATGAACAAACAGCAAAAAATACTGTTGATTTCGTAAAAAGAGCAATAGTTTATTTTGGTTACACTCCAAAAATGATACAAACTGATAATGGCCAGGAGTTTACTTATATTCGTTCCACTTCTGATGATAAAGTACATCCTTTTGATGAGTTATGCGCTCAGTTGAATATTGAACATAAACTTATTAAGCCACGTACTCCAAAACATAATGGTAAAGTTGAACGAAGCCATAGAAATGATGAAGAAAGATTTTATAGTTGGCTTAAATTTTATTCACTAGATGATTTAAACAAACAATTGAAAGCTTATGTTAAGCGGTCTAATAACATTTGCACTAGAGCTTTAAAGTCTACGATTAATGGTAAAGTGGTTTGGCTTACTCCACTTGAAATGCGTGAAAAGTTATTAAAGCAACTTAATTTATAAAAAGTCTGATCTAGCGAAAAACGAATATATAAAAAAATTCCAGAAATTAACCTGGAATCCTTTTGTCGTACTCAAAAAGTAAGATTTATAAAAAATATTTAAATTTTTTTTGGAAATTATTACTTTATAAGTAATGTTTTGCATTTTAAGGCTTTTAAAAAACTTTTTTAGGACAAATCATTGACAAACCAACATTTTTTAACTTTCTGTAGTGATAACGACCATTTTGTGCACGCGAAAAGCATTTAAAATATTTTTTTATTTTTTACCGAACCACTGACTGAGCAAAATTTATGGGTCGGTCAGATACAAAAAAAGAGAATCGAACAATGTGACTCTCAATAAAACAGCCGATTTCATCGGATTTATTACTATGGTGCCGGCTAGAGGAGTCGAACCCCCGACCCACTGATTACGATTCAGTTGCTCTACCAACTGAGCTAAGCCGGCGTAATTTCAAAGAAATGCAATATCGAAACTTAATTCGCATATCCTGCATTTCCTATTTATTATACATCAAGTTTATTAAAAAAGAAAAGCAAAATAGGCATTTTCATTATCTTTTTTAATCAAATACGAATATCTTGTTTTAGGGGGATTTCTTATGTACTATCAAACTTTTAATAGTTATGTACCTTATTCACCATATGAGCCAAGTGGTGAAGAGTTTAATTATCGTAGCACTACAATGAACTCAAATAGATTTTTTGGCTTAAAAGAAGGATTTGAAAGTGGTAATATTTTAAAGCAAGAATATTTACCATATAAAAACCATAAAGTACCTTCAGTGACCACTAATAACGAAAAAGATAGCCTTTTTGTAGAATTGATGATGAAATATGATTATATGCATGATTTAAATTTAATACTAGATATTTATCCTACTGATAAAGAAGCTTTAGCTTTATTTTTAAGTGTGCGCAACCAATATTTAAAGACTCGTGAAGAGTATGTTAAACGCTTTGGACCATTATGCGTTGAAGATGCAAATGATACAAATGGAACATTTAATTATGTTACTGTTCCTAGTCCATGGTTAATTAAATAAGGAGGATTAAATATGTGGAAATATAGTAAAAGTCTTTTATATCCAATTAATATTAAAAAGCGTGACTTAAAAATGGCGAACTTTATTATCACGCAATATGGAGGTCCATATGGTGAATTAGGTGCTGCTTTACGTTATTTAAACCAACGCTACACAATGCCAGATGAAAGAGGTAGAACATTACTTACTGATATTGGCACTGAAGAATTAGGCCATGTAGAAATGATTTGTACCATGTTATATCAATTAATGAAAGGTAGTTCCTTGCAAGAATTAGCGGAAGTAGGATTAGATAAACACTATGCTCAACATGGATTAGGTTTATTCCCAACTGATGTGAATGGTGTTGCTTTTTCCATGACTAATGTTGGCTCAACTGGTGATTATGAAGCTGACTTAGAGGAAGATTTAGCGGCTGAACAAAAAGCCAAATTAACATATGAACATATTATTGATTTAGCAAAAGATCCAGATTTAATTAATCCACTTCTTTATTTAAGACAAAGAGAAGTTGTTCATTACAATCGTTTTAAAAATATGCTTGATGTCTATAAAAAAGAATTTGGTAAAAAATAGATAAAAATGGTGCATACAAATTAACTAAGTATGCACCATTTATATTAAATTATTTCTTTTCTACTTTTTTTGTTTCGACTTTTTCACTTTTTCCATTATTTGCTAAAGTTTCTTTTAAAGAAGCTAATAATCCAGTTACATTAGCTATATCACTTGGTACAACGATTTTTGTCGATTGTCCTTCGGCAACTTTTTCTAACGCTTCAAATCCTTTAAGAGTTAAATAACCTGGATTTGGATTTGCTTCATTAATTCTTCTAATACCTTCAGCTTGTGCTTCAGCAATACGAAGAATTGCTTCTGCTTGACCTTCTGCTTCTTTTACCGCTTGAATTCTTGTGGCTTCAGCATTTAATATTGCAGCTTCTTTTTTACCTTCTGCGGTTAAAATTGCGGCTTGCTTTTCGCCTTCTGCGGTTAATATAGCTTCACGTTTTTGACGTTCAGCACGCATTTGTTTTTCCATTGCTTCTTGAATGTCACGTGGTGGCAAAATATTTTTTAATTCCACACGATTTACTTTAATTCCCCAAGGGTCAGTAGCTTCATCAAGAATCAAACGCATTCTTTGATTAATAGTATCTCTGCTCGTTAATGTTTGGTCTAATTCTAAGTCACCAATCAAATTACGTAATGTTGTGGCAGATAAATTTTCAATGGCGTTTAATGGATTATCCACACCATATGTATAAAGTTTTGGATCGGTAATTTGGAAATAAACTACAGTATCAATTTGCATAGTAACATTATCTTTAGTAATAACAGGTTGAGGTTTAAAATCTGCGACAGTTTCTTTTAAAGATACTACTTTTGCTTTTGAATCAATAATAGGCGCTAGCATATGGAAACCAGCTTGTAAAGTTTTATGATACTTACCTAATCTTTGAACAATGACTGTATGTGCTTGTGGCACAATAACAATACAACGCGCTAATACAATAATAGCAAATAATACAATTGCCGCTAAGGCAACAACTAGGGCAATTAAGCCTCCATCACTCATTAAAAACATTTTATTTACCTTCTTTCTTTTTTACGATTAATTTATTTCCTCTAATTTCCTTAATTTGAGCAAATTCACCTTTTAAAATTTCTTCATCACTAACAATTGTCCAAACAACATCACGAATTTTTCCTTCACCAGGTTCATTGTGCTTAACAGTTTGAGTAACAAATATTTCTCCGCCAATAAGCGAATCAGCATTTGTAGCACTAGAACGAACTTTAATCTTATTACGTAAGAATAGTTGACTAAATATGAAAGCTAGCAAAGATATTCCAGCAAAAGTAACTATTTGCCAATAGAATTCAACACGACATGCAGCAAGTATTAAAGATGGAAGTGCCGCTAAAGCAAACCAAATACTGACTAATTCTTGTGTGGAGAATTCGATGACAATAGCTATGACAAATACAACCACCCAAACAATTATAAATACATCATTAATATTTGAGGTTAATGATATCAACCAATTAAGCATTTCGTTCCCCTCCTTATAAAAAATATGTTATTCACTAACAAAATTATTATAGCAATTATTTACATGTAAATATATAAAAATTGATAAAATTATATTGTATTATTTATCCAAAGTCTATTTAACTATAGAAAAGTAAATCCAGTTATGTAAAAAAAGTTACATAAAAAATAGTCATTACAATCAAATTTTGCACTTAATTTAGTGCTAAAAGTTTTATAACATCAGAAACATGATTTAAATTATTCATATTTCTAATGAATGTTTTTTTGAGATTTCGGATTACAGCATGTTACTAATCCATATTTTTACTTTTTTAGCATCCCTTGTGCTATTTAAATGAAAAAAAGCTAAAATGATTTATTACACTTTAGCTTTAAAATTAAATTTGAATTAAAAATTAATTATTAGTTTCTGTTTTTGGCTCTTTTGAAGTTTCTAATATTACTTTATCTTCTTTTGTGTATTTTTCAACATTCATCCAAATGAACATAATGCCCATAACTAAATACGCTACCGATTCAACACCAAATCCTAAGATTGTGTGAACAAAAGGTTTAGATGCCGCAGGAGTTATAGAATTAATACCTGCAATAATACCATTACATACACCAGCCATACATACCATAATTGAACCATATACGGCCATTGTGAATCCATCAGTACGGATTCCGTGTTTTGCTTCTTGGTGATCTAAGACATTAGCAAGTAAAGCTAATGAAATATACATAGCAGGTGCAGTACCTAAAGCTTTAACACAGAATGAAGCAACTGAAATACCTGTCACAGCTGCACCATTTGCTTGAATAGCAGGAATTAATGCCACAAACGCTAATGATCCACCTAGGAATGCCAAAGCACATCCCATAATAATTGTCTTAGATTTAGTAAATTTATTAGCTAATGGCCAAACAATTGCCATACCTAAGGCAGTCGGAATAGCACCAACAGTATTAATAATTGAAGACAATGTATTCTCACCTGTCATTGCTTGAGAATAGAAAGACATATCATTATTCTTCATTTGTCCACCAAATTGATATAAGAAGAAGAATACAATAATTAACCACCAATATTTGTCTTTAACACAAACATTAATTTGTTCTTTCATAGAAACAGATTTTACTTCAGTTTCGCCAGCATTTTGATTCTTAACTACGATTTCTTCTGTAATTCTTTCTCTAGTGAAGAAATATTCTAATAAACAACCAATTACTAAGCAAACAACCATGATAATCATTAAGATAACCCATTTTGAGTTTGCTTGATCTGGTGTAATACCCATTGAATAAGCACCTAATGGGTTAGCGGTTGTAACTTGTGAAGCCACAGATACATCGTTTGTAACCTTTTCTACAATTTTACCTAATTTATCATCATATGCTAAATATTTATAAGTTGGCAACAATCCGATTAAATCTACTAAAATACCACCAGCCATACCAGATAAGCCTGCTGCACCAAGTTGAGCAGCCATAATACATGTAGATAATAATCCACGTTTCTTCTCATCACGAGTTGATAAGTTAACTAATGCAGAGTGCGAAGTATAATATAAAGGCCATGCAAGTGCATAATATAAGTTATATGCAACTGCTATAACTACTGATGCCCAAAAATTTGGGGTGGTTCCTTTTCCTCCGCCTAACCAAGTTGCACCTTCTGGTAAAGGTACTAAGAATAAAGCAAGTAATGCCACAGCAATAATAGGCATACCGATTAAGATTAAAGGACGTGCCTTACCAGCCATTGTTGGCTTTTTTTCCATTAATCTTCCGACAAACAAATTACCAATTATGATAATAACAGCAGATAAAATAGGAAGTAATGTTTCAAATAATGGTGCCCATTGTCCTAACATTAATACTTTATCCCAATATTGAATAAGCCAAACATTAACAACACCATTGCTTATTAATGCTAAAATAGGTCCTAATAAATAACCTAAGCCAGCTTCTGGAAATAAAGTAACTTTGTCCTTTTTGATCTTACTTTTCATAAAAGGTTTTTCAAAAAAACTAGTTTTCATTTTAAATTTCCTTTCCTTAACTTTTACTATTTTAATAAATTATTGTACGTTTATCAATAACGATATCGCTAAAATTGAAAATTATTTTCAAATGTGTATGTCCCATGAGTCTTGTTATAAGTTTCACCATTTGGCAATACAATTTGTGCTTCACTGCCATAAGGAATAGTAACATTTAAAATAAATTTGTCATTTTCAATCTTCCAACTAGACTTAACAACGCCATAAGGTGTTTTAGTCTCTGCTTTAGCGTAATTTAATGAGCCGCCAACAACTGGTTTAATTAAAATTTTCTTATATCCGCATTCTAATGGTTCAATACCCGCAACACGACGATACAAGAAATCACCAACTGCTCCACTAGCATAGTGATTAAAAGAAATCATGCCACCTGTTCCATCTTCTCCAATTGGACATTCGCCATTTTCATTTAAAGCATCCCATCTTTCCCATATTGTTGTTGCACCAACTTTTACTTCATAAAGCCAAGATGGACAAATTGTATTTTCTAACATTTTATAAGCCACATCTTTATAACCATTATCTGCTAGAACAAAAAGAATATATGGAGTACCTGGAAAACCAGTACCTATACAATAATTATTCTTTTCCACTAATTGCTTTAAATTATAAGTTGCATTAGGAATGTTTTCTTTTTTAAACATATCAAATTGTAATGGCAAAACATATCCTGTTTGGAATTCATTATAAAGTTTTCCTCTTTTATTAGTTAAAATAGATTCATAAGCATCCGCAACTTTATTCGAAAATTCCAAATAATACTTTTCATCATCTTTTCTATTTAAGATATGCGCTATTTTACTTAATAATAATGATGTATGTCTTAATGATGCTGTTGCGGTCCATTTGCTTCTACTTTGCCATTCTTTCATTTTCGGCACATCTGGAGAAACCCAGTCACCAAAATGAAATACACTTGGCGTATTCCAAATATATCGATGCTTGCCTAAGCCAATCATATTAGCCCAAAATTTACAAGCATTAACATATTTTTTCATTGATTCATATGCTTTTTCTAAAACATGTACATTACCAGTTTTTTCATATTCTGCCCAAGGAACCATTAAAGCAGCATCTCCCCAAAAATCAATTGCCATTTGCGGCATAGTAATTGGAAATCCATATTGATGGACCGGAATAGTTGTTGGAATACCACCAGTCTTTAATTGTTGACTTCTCAAGTCTAATAACCATTTATCTAAGAATCGACTAACATCAAAGTTGAAAAATGCTGTTTTAGCAAATATCGCAATATCACCAGTCCAACCCATTCTTTCATCTCTTTGTGGGCAATCAGTTGGGATATCCACAAAATTTGATTTACTAGACCAAATAATATTTTGTTGTAAACGATTAATTAAAGGATTAGAACATTCAAAATTACCAACTTGTTCTATATCAGAATATAAAGCAATTCCTTTTACTTCAATTTGATTAATATCTATCCCTTCAAGCGAAATATATCTAAATCCCATATATGTTAAAGTTGGGGCAAATTCTTGATTACCTTCTTTACAAATATAAGTTAATGTAGCTTTTGCACTTCTTAAGAAAACAACATTTAAATCGCCTTTACTATTTAAAATTTCGGCGTGTTTAACTACTACTTTTTGATTTTTAGTTGCTCCTTTTATTTTTAAAGAGACAACACCAGCAAAATTTTGTCCAAAATCAATAATATATTTATTATCTAGTTTTTTTATTGTTTGTGGTTTTAATTCTTCATGCGCTATTACATTCGCACCATAATCCAAAAGCAATTTCGGATTAATTTTTAATTTTTCATAACTTGCTTTATGAAATATAATATTACCCAATTCTTTATTAGCGTCATAAGTCTCACCATCATAAATATCCGCCATTAGGACTGGTGAATCACTAGATACTTCCCAAGTCTCATCGGTAGAAATGATTTCTGATGTATCGTCCTCATAAGTAATATGAATATCACATAATAAAGCTTGACGATCAGCAACATCACGATTTTTTCTTGTAAATACAAATGAACCTACTGCCCAACCGCCGGCAACAATAAAATGCAAATCGTTATCTTTTTTTAATAAAGCAGTTACATCATATACTTGATATTGTAATTGATGTTTATATGAAGTAAATCCTGGAGCAAAATAATATTTTCCTACTTTCTTTTCATTTAATAAGAAATCATATATACCAATTGCTGTTACATATGCTTTAGCACTTTTAATCTTTTTATTGAAAGACAAATGTTTTTTAAATAAAAGTGGTTTAGGAGATACTTTTTTTTCTTTAAAAACATATTCTTTATCTGAAATCCATTTTCCTTTAAACTGAGTCGATAAATAACCTGTTTCATAAATTAAACTAGTTTGTTCTTTATTACCTAATGAATCTTCCACAAATAATTCTGCTTTATATTTAGTAAATGGTTTTAATTTATCGCCATTATAGACAATACAAACTTGTGAAACAGTATCAACACTCCAACCATTCATCTTTAAAGTAGCCTTTTTTAAGGTCGAATTTTTATCATCACTTACAAGTGAAAAATTAAATGATGGATGCTCATCATCAGAATAACAATATTCTTTGATATGATTTACTTTAAATTCTTCTATTTTAAACATAAATAGTCCCTTCTTTCTTAAAAAGACAAAGGGACTACTAATAGTTGATACTAGTAGCCCCATACATACTTTTTACTATTTTGCTTCTTTACTTACAAAATTTGTAACAATTGAAACTACACCAGATACTAACATGAATACTGTGCCCACAATAGCGCCAATACACGATGATCTAGCAACAGGATTACCGCCTTCAAGATCAGAGAATAAAGCAATACCATAATAGTACACTCTATCACTTAAGAAGTAAACTGCCGCTCCAACTAAGAAGAATGTAGTAACAATAGATAATATATCAAATACCATTTTGACAATTTTATTATCTTTTAAAGGAGTAAATCCTACAGCAATATTAGCTAACACAATCAATAAAGCTAAGACTAAGAACCAAATGATTTGAGTAGAAACATTCGCTTCGGTAAAATAAGGAAGTGATTTGTTAACTGCATAAATAATAATCGAAACAAGTGTTAATAATGCAAGACATGCATTAAGAATAAAACTTACGCCTTGATCTTTAATTAATTTCATTTTTATGTTCCTCCTTATTCCTTTTCTTCTTCTTTTTCTTCTTTGCCTTTGATACTAGCAAATGCCATTAAGCCAACACTAGCCGCTAAAATAGCGCTAAATGAGACTGTTAATACATTAAACATTACTTGCCATGATGGAGTAACAGAAATAACTTTTGTTGAACCATCCATACCATTTAATAAGTTAGAATTTGCATAAGCATACCATTGGTATTTCATGTTTTGATGTAAATGTTCATTTAATAATTTATCTTTAGCAATATTAGTAGCTTCATAGTCAACCCATTCTGCCTTTAGGTCAGCTTTTTGTCCGCCACCATTAGCCATCATAGTAATACCACCAAGGATACATTCACCTGGTAAGAAATAGTTTTGGCCATTAACCATATCAGTAGAAATTAATCCTTTGTAGCCCCATTCTTTTCTTAAAATATTTTGCATTAAGCCTTCGTGAGCGTTTAAATTAGAACAACCGATTCTATTGAAAGCAGTCATAGTAGCTAAACATTCGCCAGATTCATATGCTTTTTGGAATGATCTTAATTCTGTTTCACGAGCTGTTTGTTCAGTCATATATTCAGAAAGACCATATCTATTATATTCAATAGCATTAAATGCGAAGTGTTTTGGACCAATTAAACAACCAAATTCTCTTCCACCTGCAACCATTTCTTCTAATGCATAAGCAGAAAGAATTGGATCTTCTGTAAAGTATTCATGAGTACGTCCTTCATATGGTGCACGATGTAAGTTAGCTCCACCAGCCCAAATAACTGCACCGCCATTCCAAATTGAATGGTTACCAATTAATTGTCCTGCGCCTCTTTGAATATCTTTATCAAATGTGGCGGCAATTAATGGTGCATTAGGCATAGAAGCTTTATAACCTGTCCAAGTTGTTGCTTGTTCTTCACTTAATTTATAAGGCGAGTTATCTAAGATTGAATAGCCTTGGTTAACACCAAATGATGAGAATCCATTAGGACCATCTGCTTGTCTATTTCTTGGGTTACCAATTGATTCAATTGTCCAAGTTGTATTACCACCAACAGCAACAATTTTAACTGCATCATCTAAGTCAATTTGATTAACAAAGTCATCCCATCTAATATCATCCCACTTAGCATCTTTCATATCAGCAAGAGTATAACTTGTTTTCTTTGATCCCCAAACTGTATCAACTTCATCATTTTTTTGAATAACGTGTTTTTTATTACGTAATTCTTTAATCATATCTGCGTTTGGTGTAACTACTTGTCTTGTTGGATATGTAGCCGCCCAATCGTTTCTTGATAAATATGTAACAGCACCAGGTTGATAGTAATTTAAGTCAGCGTTATCTAATTGATTTTGAATTAATACTTTTCCACCTTTAGATCTACCAAATAATGATGAATTAGATGAACCGTAATTTTTAACGATTGCGTTGTTAGCATTACCGTTTACATCCATTCCATCAGCGGTAGTTTTACCCATTTTAGCAAGGACGTTATTTACTGCTTCGTGAGCGCCATTACCAACAGCAAAGTAATAATCACCTTCTGCTAAAACATAGCCACCTGTTACACCATCATGTTCTAATTCGTTATCATATGATGTAGCATCTGATAAATCAGCAGTAATTACAAATTGCTTTGTATCTTTTGGTTCAATCATTGTTGTCTTTTGATAATCTAACAATTGAATAGCAGCTTTTTCAAGTTTATCATTATTCTTTCTTGGTAAAGAAACATATAATTCAATTGCATCTTTTCCTGCTACAGAGCCAGTATTTTTAACATCAACAACAGCAGTAACTACTTTATCACGAGTATTGAAATCTATACTTTTTAATGTTTGCTCAAATGTTGTATATGATTCACCATAACCGAATGTATAGCTTACTTCATCATTATATACCCAAGAAGTTGCGCCTTCTTTAGCACCCTTAGATGAAGAAGCATTAGAAGATGGGTTAACAACTGTATCAAAATATCTTGTTTCATAATATTTGTAACCAGTATAGATACCTTCTTGATAGACTGTGTAAGCTGAAGCTCTTAAGTTATCAGCACTAACAGCGGTCCATCCATCTTTATTATTAGTAATATGATCTTCTTCTTTAGTAGCAATTTCATCTAGATTGCTATAAGAGAAAATACCCCAGTTTTGTGCAGCAGGCGATACTGAAATATCACTTGCATAAGTATCTGGTAATTTGCCTGAAGGATTAATTGTGCCATCTAATAATTTAGGTACAGCATTCATACCATATGTACCAGTTGTACCAATCCATAAAATAGCATCAACACCATCATCACGTTTAACTTCATCAATTTCCATTGGTGAATTAGAGTTAATTAAAACGATAACTTTATCACTTTGAGCTTTAGCCATTTTTATCATATCGCGTTCTCTATTTGATAAACCTAATGGGTCTTTAGCTCCTTCGTTATTTTCACCAGCGCCAATATTAGATACACCAGCTTCACCAGGTAAATAGTCACGACCTTCTGAGTTAATTCTACCTAATACAACGATAGATGTCTTGTAATCACCAAAAGTAGTTGTGGTAATCCCTGCTTTTTGTGCTTCTAATTCCGATAAACCAACTTCATTGATATCAAATTTGTAGTTACCAGCAAGAGATTCATTAATCATTCCGAATCCGCCGTTAATTCTACTAGCAGCACGATAAGTCTTATTACCATTTTTATCTGTGTCTACTTTATAAGCTTCTGACATATCTTGGTTAATTTCATATCCATTTTTAGTTAAAGCGCTAACTAAGTTGGCAGTTTCATAACCTGGTATCGTTACATTCGCAGCACCAGATCCCATTTGTCCACCAAGAATATTAGAATAAGCAATCTTACCAACTAAGGTAACTTTCTTTTCTGATCCTTTTAAAGGTAAAGCATTATCTTTGTTTTTTAATAATACAGCCCCTTCTCCAGTAACTTTTTCACCATACTCCATATCAGCTTGAGCCAATTCTTCTGGCGTCTTATATGTTGACTTGTAATTATACTTATCAACATTACTTCCGTCTTCAACTTCAACAACTTTAGATGATGAGGTGTGGAAGAATTCATCCATGTAGCTAGAATATTCTTTTGCTATCACTTGGCCGATTGTTGTAATGGCTAGTAAAGCTCCAGAAATACTTGCAATACCACGGAACAAATTAGTTTTACTTTTTTTCATGTTTTCCCCTCCATTTTGGAAAATAATTCATACTTGAGTTTTCTTTTGCTTCCAAGATACTTAAACTCACTCATATCTTTTTTTTGGATTTGCTTACAAAAAATCCAAAGGAATGATTGCAAAAGATGTAAGCGATTACATTATAAATGCAATATTTATTTTGTGTATGTTTTGTCCTATTTTGTCATTTTTTAGGCTCGTTTTGAATTTATAAATATAAAAATTTTAATTTTATCTTTTTATAAAAGATACAGATTTTTTTATTTATTAGCGATTTTTAAAACTTTTTTTTATTTTTCTTTTAATTTATAATTTAAGAACTAGGAGGATTAAAAGCAATGCTCGATTTTTTCTATAAATATGGTTTAGTGATTGAATTATTTGCGGCTTTATTTCTTTTTACGATTAATTTAAAAAAAAGAAAATGGTATTTATTACGCAATATATTGTTAGTCTTAGCAATTGCGTTATTTTGCTTTTTAAGATATACATTTCCTACAACAACCATATTTAGTAAAATTGTGTCTTACATAATTCTATATATTGTGTGTTTTGCTTTTAATTATTTTATTTATGATGCGCCATTTCGGATTATTGTCTATTGCACAATAAGCGGCATTACTGCTCAACACGCTTCTTATATTATTTCTGATTTTCTTCGCTATGTTGTTGTGTTGCATAGTAGTGATATATTAGGAAATATTATTTATACTATCTCAACAATTGTTATTTATGCCTCTTTATTCTTCTTGTTTTCTTTTAAACAAGACCCACGTGATTTTAATAAATTACAAAGAGGAACAATTATCATAAGTACTTTTATTATTTTTGTCATTTGTATTGTTGTATTACAATTTTTTGAATTTTATCGAAGTGAAGTAACTTTTCATTATTATGTTTTATTTGTCGTATTAGACACTACTTGTTGTATTACTATTTATTTAATTCAAAAAATTAGTTACATATCCGCTAGAAACACTATTGAAACAGAGATTGTAAAAAATAGATTAAATCAATATGAATCATTGCAAAATGTTATTGATTTAATGAATATAAGAATTCATGATTTAAAACACCAAATTCATGAAATTGAACTTGGTAGTAGTGCTTCTCCCGAAGTTATAAAGCAATTAAATGAAACCATATCTAAATATAAGAGTTTTTCTAGATGTGGAAATGATATTATTGATACTATTTTAACTGAAAAAAATATCCGTTTTGAAAAAGAATCAATAAAATTCACTTATTTTTTAAATGGTAAATTATTCGATAACTTCTCTACTTTAGATATAAACTCAATTTTTGGTAATGCTTTAGATAACGCAATTGAATTCTTAATTACTTTGCCAGAAGACAAAAGATTTTTAACAATAAGATCTTATGAAATAGGTAATATTGCTAAAGTATCTTTTGAAAACACATATATTGGTATTCCTTCTTTTAATAAAGATGGTTTACTTAATACTACAAAAGATAATACTATGTATCATGGATTCGGGTTAAAATCTATTCGTTCCACAATTAAAAAATATAATGGTAGTATGACTATTACTATTGAAGATAATACCTTCAAATTACAACTATTATTTCCAAAACCAACTAATGAAAAGGAGAGCAAATAATCTATGAAAATCGCTATTGTTGAAGATAATGCCGAATACATTGAAACTTTAAAATCTTATATTGAGCGCTACGCCAAAGAAAATGACTTAAGCATTGCTATTTCTATGTTTCAAAATGGAGAGCGTATTGTAAATGATTTTAAATCAGATTATGACATTATCTTTATGGATATTGAAATGCCGGTAATGAATGGCATTGAAGCAAGTACAAAAATTAGAGAAATAGATACAGAATGTGTGATTATTTTTATTTCTAATTATGCGCAATATGCAATTAAAGGATATTCTGTTAATGCTTTAGATTATTTAACAAAACCTTTAGATTATGATTTTTTCAAAAACACTATGACAAAAGCTATCTTAAAAATCAAATCTAAACAACACCAAACAATTTGTATACAATCTAGTAGTGAAACATATCGTATCGATATTAACGAAATAACATATATTGAAGTCTATAAACATCGTGTTACTTTCCATACAACCAAAGATAACTATGATATGCGTGGAACTTTGCAAGATGTAGAAAAACAACTTCCAAATAACCAATTTGTTCGTTGCAATTCTGGCATTATTGTTAATTTAAAATATGTAACAGGCATATTAAAAGATTCACTTGTTGTATTTAATGAAGAACTTCCAATTGCTAGATCTAGAAAAAAGGACGTTCTTAATATGTTAACTAGATATATAGGATAATTAAAAAGATTAATAAAACTTGTTTCGATTATAAATTATATGTATATGCCTATAATGATATATATATATGTATCCAATCCCAATATAATACTTTACTATAATACTTTACTTTTCCATAATTTGTTTCACCAAATTCTCCTTCCAATCGTTCATAGACATTATCAATAGTTAATGTATCATCAAGGATTGAAAGCGAGTCAAATTCCTTAACTATTTCTGACATCATAAATCGTCTCATAAATATTTCCGAACTACATTTGAAATATGTAAGTGAATTAAAAAAACCTTACCCTGAATCGAACAAACTAATAAGCCATCTTTATCTATATTCTTCATAAAATATCACTCTCTCACAATTACAAGCAATAATTTTATCAACTATTTGTACATCAAAACTTTAATATCTTTACTTATTAAATAGTATAAACTCTATAGCATCTTTTTCACTGCATTTATGAAAATATCATATTCATCAACAACTTTTTAATAACAAATGTTATAAACAAGTTTTATAAGTTAAATATAATTATTCTTTAATTGCATAATATTATGAAATAATTCATAATAGTGCTAATAAAGGAGAAAACAACATGGCATTAATTGAACTTAATAATGTGAGTTTTAAATATAAAGGCGCTAACGAAAATGCTTTAGAAAACATTTGCCTTTCCATTAATGAAGGTCAAATAATTGGATTACTTGGTCCTAATGGAGCGGGTAAAACCACAATTATTAAAATGCTAGTAGGATTAATAAAAAACTTTACCGGCACTCTTACTATTGATGGACACGAAATAGATGAATACACAAAATCTCTTGTAAGTTACCTTCCTGATAAAACTTATATTGATGAAGAATTAAAAATCAAAAACGTTGTTGATATGTTTAAAGACTATTACAAAGATTTCAATATAGAAAAAATGAATAATTTACTTGCTAATATGCATTTATCTATGGAATCAACAATTAAAACATTATCAAAAGGCAACAAAGAAAAATTACAACTCGCTTTAGTATTAGCTCGTGAATCAAAGATTTACATATTAGATGAGCCAATTGCAGGAGTTGATCCAGCACAAAGAGAATTTATTATAAATACAATTTTAGCAAGTTACGCTAAAAACGCAGTTGTAATTATTTCTACGCACCTAATTGAAGATATCGAAAGTATTCTAGATCGCGCAATATTTGTTAAATATGGTCACATTGTTTTAGATGATAGCGTCAATAATATTTGTGCACTCCATGAGAACAAATCTCTTAATGATGTATTCAAGGAGGTATTTAGATGTTAACTTTAATTAAAAACGACTTGATAAATACCAAAAAGAAATATATTGCTTCATTTATTGTTCTTTTAGCCTTAAGTGTATTAACACCTTTAATGTTATTTGGTATTGATTATAATAATGAAGCTACTCAAGAATTTTCAGTTATCCTTACTATTCTTATGTCGTTAGGAACTTCTGCATTCTTTATAGTTGGCATTGTTCTTCTATCAATTGCCACCAAGCAATTTAATAAATCAATGTTTTCTAGTCAAGGATATTTAACATTCACATTACCTTATAAAACTTGGCAAGTTATCTTGTCAAAAGTAATTACCTTCATTATTTGGACATTGAGTTTCATTCTAATTTATTTTATTTGTTTAAATATTGTTATGCTTGAAGTGAATGGGATTTTAACAATTCGGGCTGGAACCGCAATAAAATTTTCCCAATTTTATCGACTTATTTGGGAATTTATTAAAAGTCTTGCTGTTAGAAAATATTACTCATTAATTTTTGGCATTATTAGTGACAATACCCAAATAAATACTTTAGCAATAGTATTTTCAGTAATTAAATTAGTCTTATATATTCCTTTATATATTTGCCTAATACTTCTAACTTCAAGTATACTTGGTAGTAGCATATCTAAGAATACTAAATCATGGGTATATTCATTAATATTTATTGCTATTGCTTATTCATTATATTTTTTCAATAACGTTATTACTATCTTAATAGCCCGATATATTGATAGTCAAATTCTTCCGTACCTATATGATTTATTATCAGTTATAGCGATAATTGTTGGTAGTTTCTCCATATCTTTAAACCTATTAGAGAATAAATTAGAATTATAAAATATTAACAATTCTTGTATATTTTAAAAGTCATACTGAAAAGTATGATTTTTTCTATTTGTTAAACTTTATTTTTTGTAAAAAAAATACTATCATATTAATGTTTGGAGGTGGCAATAATGCATATACTACTAAATGCTTTTGATACTAAAGATTTAATTGTTTTAATTATTGCTATCTTAATTCTTATTATTTTAATTGCTTTATGTAATTTCAAATTATTTAAAAAACATATTACTCACGCTTTATATTATCATCACTATAATAAAGCACTTATGAAATATGAAAAGAAATTAAATATTTCTTTAAAAAGCAAAAGAATACATATAAATACGCCTAATCGTATTAGTTATAATGATATCAATCGTAATATTGAGACTTTTGAAACAATTAATGAAAACTGTGTTGATTTAATTAATACCCATAATAAAAATAGTAAAAAGCGAATTAAAGATATTACTTTTGATTTAGAAGCTTTGCAACCTTTAAATAATCTTATTGATGTTCGTGGCTATAATGATGTTTATGAAGAAAAACTTATTAAAGATATTTTAAAACATACTTTTATCAAAAAGAAATTACCAACAATTGATAAAATACTTCTTAAAACTTTTGGCGATGATAATTATTTTACATATAAAAACTACGTTATATTTGTATTAAACGATCGTTTAATTCGTATTGAAATTGATAAGAATAAATTAATTAAACCACGTGTATATCACTTTGATGATATTACTATTGATATGGAGCATATTAAAAAGACACGCTTATTTGATTACTTTCATATTGCCATTTGCTATGATGAGGAAATATTATTTGCGAAGAACATACGTTGCTTAATTAAAAATAATGAAAAATATAAAAACATTATTGATTTAAGTGATTCTCTTGATATGTATCAAAATTGTTCCAATATTGTTGATGCTTTAAATAAGCATAAACACATCGAAAAAGTGAATGAAAACACATTAAGTAAAATCGAAACAATGTCAGGAAGAAAATTTATATCTTGGATTCAATATGCTTTTAAGTCTATCTATAAAACCGAGGTCGAATTAAAAAGTGATGATAATTATGGCAATTATTTAGTAATGAGTCCATCAGAAAAACATGGCTCTGTTGTTATAATTGTAAGAAGGCATCAAGATAAGATTAGTTCTTCTTCTATTAAAGTACTTAAGGAATTACAAACTAAAGAAACCGCTGATGAAGCATGGCTAATTACTAATAATGACTACACTCGTGTTTCTATCTCTTTAGCGGAATCTTTAAATGTTAAATTATTGGATAAAAGTGATTTAGAACATATTGTAAATAGATATAACACTAACTATTATCAAGGATTTTAATTAAACAAAAAAGCCAATCGGAACTTGAGCACACATAATTTATGTGCGTTTTTTCTTTCCTCATTGTTTTGCGGATTTTATTTACATAACATTGTTTCGATTACGTTATTCATGCTCGTACTCCTTTTTGATGAGTTTTAACAATAATTTAAGATTTGTCTTGTTATATAAGTTAGCAAGTCTTTTCATTAACTTAAAATCACAAGTAGCAAACTCATTTTCATCAATTCTCTTATCTATAAACAAAAGTTCCTTAAGTTCTTTTATGCTTTTAGTTACTCTCCATTTACATAATGAGTCACATAAAGCTTTTTCTTTAGTGGCAATTTTTACAATATACTCACTACTCTCAAGATATGTTAAACCTTCAGAAAATGCTCTAACTGGAATGTCACTATATTCATATCTTCCAAAATGATTTTCAAATGTTTTATTTTTTCTATTTCCCAGTGTAGCGGATGTTATGGAAAAGACTTTCTCAGGAATCAATCCATAATAAGATAAAGCCCAATCAAAACTTAGATAGGAAGGTGACAAAATGGAAGAAGCTAATAAGCAAGGATCAACATTCCCATCCGTCTCATAGATTCCATTTGTTAATCTAAAGAGTAATCCCTTGTCGGCATCTCTTTTTATTTTGTCTAAAGGATTAGCGTAATCGTGGTATTTTTCTTTTAACATCGATGTTGTAACTATCATATTTGCACCTCTAAATACAATTATATTGGATTTAGTGGAGCGTTTCAGCACTTTATTATTATTTACTAAAATAAACTTATTATGGCACTCGACAAAACTTCTTCCATTTTGTATAATCGGCATCACCTTTATATAGATTAAAAATATCTCCTCACTTTATATATAAAAAGACTTTTTTTTATTTTTCGTCAAAAAATTGTAAATTTTTAAATATTCTTTTTACTATCATTTAGCAATGTGTTATTATTTTTTTTTAATAGTTGCTATGAGTTTTTCTATTTATAGAAAAAATAAGATAGCAATAATAGTTCATATTTTTAAACATAAGGAAAGGAAATTTAAAATTTATGAAAAAAATTAAAAAGATTTCATTATTATTCGCTTCAGTAGCATTATTAGGCGTAACTTTGTTTAGCGGAAATAATGAAGCAAAAGCAAATGCTGAGGACAAAACACCATACAAGGAGTTAACATTTCCTGATGAAAACAAGAATAATAATAAGGTAACTAATTACGCTAGTGAATGGGAAGCAAAAATCGGAGAAGATACTTATAAAGTTACTAATGCCAACAATAATAGTTGGAAAAACAATTGGACATACATAAAGTTCGGTAATAAAGCAGGGGGCTCTATCGGAAGTATTATTACTCCAGTATTCACTGAACCAATCAGCAGTGTTGCTCTAACTATTAATGCTGTAACAACTAAATATGTTAATTCCATTAATATAAGCACTGCAGATTCTAATTCTGCAGCAAATTATGAATGGTCAGATCCTATAGAATTTAATATTGCAGGAGGAATAATATCAGTTAATTTTTCAACGCCATTAAAAAACAAATTATATAAGATTGAATTTGATTGTAAGCAAAGTAATTCTAACGGTGTCGTAACACTTTCTAAAGTTTCTTTTTACAAAAGTGACAAAATTGATTTATCAAATTATGAAAATATCATAAATCTTATTAAAGATATTGGAAAAGTTGAATATAGTTCAGAATGTAAAGCAAAAATTCAAAAAGCTAGAAATGCTTATAATGCAGCTAGTAGTGATGTTCAAAAACAAGTTAAAGACGCAGCAGAAAATAATCTCAATACTTTAATTGAAGCAGAGGCCGAATATGATAGATTAGAAAAAATTGCTAAAAATGAAAAGGCAAATAATGTTTCTAATAGTATAAAAGAAATATCATCTGATGTTGATAGCGTAACATTAGAGAATAACTACAAAGCCATTCTAAATGCAAATAGATCATTCAACGATTTAGCTGATGATGAAAAAGATTTAATTGACTCTACATTAATTGAAAAGTTAAACAATTTAGTATCTGCTTTAAATAAGCATATCATTTCCTCTACATCTATTGAAAATGGTCAATTACTAAATGGTACAACTATAAGTGATTCATCAAAAATCAAAGAAGGATCCGACTACTATGGTGTCTATGGCGGTAATTCAGTTATCTTAAAAAGCATTTCTACATCAATTGAGGAATTAGAAGTAAATTATTCCATAACAGTTGCTAAATTCGGAACTTATAATTCTAAAAAGCATTCATTATCTTTTGGTGCTTATAATGCAAAAAACGAATTAGTTTCTAATGAAGTTATTATGGACACTCCTGCCACAGATGATTATAAATTTGATGGAACTCTTATTTTAAATAAAGGTACAACTTTATTTACACTCAAATTAGTTTCTACAGAAGACTCAGTGGTATCTCAATTTGTACGTATTAAAGATGTTTCTTTCTCTTATGTATCGTTCGATACTGTCGCTAAATTCATTGAAGACTGGGCTGCTTTAAGAGCAAAAGGCGGAGATGCTGGTATTTGTTATTATTTAACAAAAGGTACTCGTTCTGAATTAGATGCTATGATTAATAGATATTCTAACTTTAGTGGTGAAGATAAAAATACTATTGATAATACTTCCGATGGCGGAACTACTATTGGTAATACAATTGCATATGTATCTAGTTTATTAGCAAAATTAGATAGTGAAAAAGCAAGTGGCGCAGCAGGTATAGTTATTACTTCCACTAACAATTATGATAAGACTTCTTTAATTGCATTATTTGCAATCTTAGGTATTGTAACAATCTCTGGTTATTATATTATTGAAAAAAAGAAATCTGCTAGATAATCAGATTAAAAAAGCACATGGTTTTATAAATAATTCTTACTTTTAAATGAGTAAAATTTATAAATTATCCATGTGTTTTTTAATACTTAAATCACAGTTAAACTTATATTTTATTAATTCGTTCAATCTTTTCTCTATATATTGTTTCTAAATTTAACCAAAATTGTGCAGGCATCCCTAGAACTTTTTCTAATTTGGTTACAATATCTACTGATAATAACATTTGTCCACTAATTAATTCGTTGATACTATTCTCTGATAATTCCATTAATTTAGCAAATTCTTTTTGTGTTAATCCCCGTTCATTAATTTGTTCTTCAATAGTATATCCTGGTGGTATTGCAATTAAATTTTTAGTCATAAGCAATTCCTCTTTTCATTTAATAATATACATGGTATCAAACATTTACATGTTTGCATTAAAATAACTATAAATACAAATTTTATCAAATAAAATAAACCTCTAGCACAACGCGCATTTTTTATTAACAATAAGCGATAAAATACTTCTTCTATTAATTTTATGAGTTCTTATCTTTCTATACTTTTGTTAGTTGTAATGCTTCAATTAGTTTATAAACATTTGTACAGGAATTCCATTCCCATATTCTATGGTCTTTATTTCCGTGATGTTTCTTTTCGTGTGCCGCAATATACTTTTGATGAACAATTTTTGCATTATCAATAGCGGCTTTATAAGCCGGGATAAAATATTTCTTTAATAAGTCTTTATCGGCTTTATCATATTCTAGAGTAAGACTTAATTTCTTTTTTAATAGATTATTCATTTCACGAATTAGTTGTTTGTTATCCATATTTCGTTCGATTTTATCAAAATGTGATAAAAGCCATACTTCAAACGCCATATTAGAAAATGCAATTTGAACATTACTTTCACTTGCTAATTCGAGAGCAGGAATTAAAGATTTCTCATCCATAGTATTATCTATATCAAATACACACCAAACTTGGTTGGCATCACATAAAGTTGTACCATGTTTCACCAATTTATATGGCGAATCGTTGTGATATTCAATTCTAACATCATAAATGCTTTTTTTGCATTTAATTAATTCAAAGTAGTTTTTTTCGGTTTCTTTTCCATTTGTTAGAATATAAAATCTATTTCTAACTTGTAATTTTTTTTGCTGTCTACCCATTTTGTACCTACCTATTTAAATTAGGCAATTTTGCATAAAATCCTGCCAAGTATTTTTTACTAAACAAATCATTTTTTCTAACACCTTTATAATCTGCAAGTGAAACAAGAGAACTAACACCATACTTATCTTTACTGGTAAAGTATATTTGATCTCTTCTTAAATCATCATCCATAAGCATTACATTATGCGCTGTACATATTAATTGCGCATTGTTTGGATTCTTATCTATGGAATTAAACATTTTTAGTAAGTAGTCCGCAACTAAAAAATGTAATTTAGAATCTACCTCATCAATAAGTATTACCTTACCTTTATCCAATGCAGCTAAAATATAACCTAAATAGCACAAAAGTCTAGTAGTTCCTTCTGAATGAAAGCCTCTATCTTTAAATAACATAATATCTTTTGTTGCAACTTTTTCATTCTTATCATTATACACATCAAATTGTGTGTCTAAATCAATGTTGTACATATTTTCATTTTCTTGTTTTAATTGCCCATATTTATTTAAATTTGCTTGAAGTTGCATATTAAAGGCCAAAACAGCATTTAAGTCTCTTAAGTCTGCAACCTTATCTTTTACAACATTCATATTTTTTATGCCAATATCAGCTTTATTTAATATTTCCATTGCCAAATTTTTATACTTTTGGTTTTCTACTGAATATATATCTAAAGAATTTACATTATTTTCAAATACAATAATCAAGTTGTTAAACCAATCTATGACATCTTTTAAATGTCTAGATATTGATAAATTAAAATTAACTCCTATGGACAAAAATAATGTTGTTTCAGGAACATTGATTAATGACTGTATAGTTTCATTTCCTGTTAGTTTAATTTTGTTTTTAATTCTTTCAAATACAATGGAAGTTCTTTCATTTCTTTTATAAAGCCATTCTTTTTCTATTTTTTCATGCAATATAGTAAAACCATATTTATATAAATTACCATTTGTAATTATTTCAACTTCATATAATGAAGGTTCATTATATGCATTTTCATAAAATGCATAATATTCATTTGATTTTACAATATTTGAAAACTGTTGAGCCGAAGATAATCTTATAACATTGTACATATAAGTTAATCCTTTTATAATATTTGATTTTCCTGATGCATTTCCGCCAAATATTATTGCAGATTTTAACAATTCATGTTCTTCTGTTTTATTGAACAGTTTCTCATCAACGCTAAAAGTATTGATTTCTTTTAACTCATCATCTTTTGTTGCTTGTAAACTTAAATCATTTTCATTATAAAATGATTTAAAATTTTTAAATTTAAAATTGACTAACATAAGACATTCCCCTTCAAACATTATTATTTTATTACTAATATATGCAAAAAGTCAATGCTTAAACATTATTTTTGTAATTTTTTTACAAAAATGCACTGTTAACTATTTGGTTTGATTATACGATTATAATTAACAATAGCTCAAAACAAATAGCTACGATTATATGCAATCAAATATCATATCTGATTTTTTTGCATAAATACGCATTTTTGTCGTTATATTCTATTCGCTAAAAATATGAATTCTACATTTTTCTCAATTTTGTTTTAAGTTAAGTAAACTAATCTACTTTATACTTTTTTATTTCTAACAAAACTAATGATTAAATTATTTTAATTATTATATGCATCTCACTCATTAATTTTAGCGTGCTTTTAAGTAATTGTTTAGGGGACCGCTACTGAAATAATGGGGATTAATAGATGTTTTTATCTACTAGCCAACGAAAAAGTCAGCTTAAAATAATGTGATATTATTTGAATGTAGAAAATTTCTATGAGTTTTTCTTTATGATTTATAGGACTAATTCCTAAAGCGATCTTAACAATTTAAGATACCGATTGATCTCAAATATCATCTAAACCAAAAGAAAATTAAAACATAGAAACTCTTACAACTATTTTCAAAAATTAAGAATTAAAAAAGTTAAGAAAGGAAATTTTAAATAATTTATGAAAACAATTAAAAAAGCTTCATTGTTATTTGCTTCATTAGCTCTTGTGTTAGGTGCTGGTTTAGTTGGTAATAGTGATACTAAAGAAGTTAAGGCGGCTATAACATCAGATGATGAATCAAGTCTATCTGTACTTACAAGTGAAAACTTTGATGTTAGCGCTGAATATGTTTTAAAATCAACAGATGGCTATTATTGGAATGGCGAATCTGGTAGTTGGGGCGGAATAACCAAAACATTAACCGATGTTGCTCGTGTTACAATTAATGGAACTTTTGCTGATGGATTTAGCATAAAAGATGCTAATAGCAGATATCTCAAATCAACGACAAAAAATATGACATGGTCAACTATAAGTGGAACAACCTCTCCAGATACGTTTAAAATGGGAGTAGATAGTAAAAAGAATCCTATACTATTTGCAGGCACTTCTAATGGACTAAAAGTAAATGGTACCTCTGGAATGCGTATTTATGCAAATTTGACTTATAATGAGTCATCGGGTAAGTCTGTTGCTCTTTATAAAATTGATACTAATAGTGTTAGATTAACAAGTACAAATGTAAAAACTCAACCTAAAGTGGAATATTTTGAAGGGGCCTCTTTCAATCCAACTGGATTAGTTATTACACAACATTTTAGTGATGGAACTACAAATGATATTGAATATTTAGACGAAAATAAAGACAAATTTACTTTTTCTCCTAGTTTAACTGATGCCCTAGCAACAACTGACGAATTTGTTACAATTACTTATTTAGATGATACATATGGTAAGTCAACTATTCAATTACCTATTACAGTAAATGAAGATAGTGTTACATCAATTTCAATTGATGATTCTTCTTCATTCGATGGTAAAATATTTGCTCTAAATGGAAATTGGTCGACTGATGGAATAATTGTTAAAGCAACTAGAAAATCTGGTGCGATAACAACACTCGAAAATGATGATATTAATTTATCATTTGTATTTAATCCTGAAATTCCTAACTCTATTGATTTATCAAATGTGGATGTAACTGTTAGTTATAAAGGCATTGCTTCAAGCACTACTAAAACACTTTCTGGATTTAAGGTAGTAGAGTCAGAAGAAATCACATATGATTTTGTAAATAATTTTAGTATATATGCAAGTGATTGGAGTAATAGCTATAGCAGCCGCAAAATAAGTAATAGTGATTTAGACGTGACTGCTAGTACTAGTATCCTATTAACTGCATCTAAACAAGGCACTGGTATGTCAATCACTGATCGTCCTGTTTTCAGAGGAAATAAGAATAACGTTATTATTGATTTTGATTTACAACAAACAGGCTATACGATTCTAAATGTTGATATTACATTTGCTCAATGGGGTACAAAGACTCCAACATTATCACTTTATAGCGGAACATACTCAAATTCTGCTTCTGCTGTTTCTTCTTTAACAATAAGTTCATCGAAAAAAGTTCTTTCTGGAAATATTGATGGTAATCAATTTCAAGTTATAACAAGTGGTGGTGATCAAGTTGGATTGACTTCAATTAAAGTAACTGCTGTTAAAGAGGCATCTGCTTTAGACACTACTGAAAAATTCTTAGCAGACTGGGATACAACAATCAGAGGTAGTGAAAAAGGCTTATGTGATTTCTTAAGTGGTGCAAACAAGACCACTTTAGAAGCTTTAATTGCTAGATATAATGCATTAGAAGATGCTAATAAAGCTGAATTAGTTGATAAAGCAGGCGTAAAAATTAGTGAGTCTATTACATATGCACAAAACGTTTGGAAGAATATACAAACTACAGAAGGAAATTACGGAAATTCCGGCGTAGTTATCACATCTAACAATAGCTTTGATAAGACTTCATTAATTGCATTATTTGCAATCTTAGGTATCGTAACAATCTCTGGTTACTATATCATTGAAAAGAAAAAATTCTCTAAATAATTTAATTTATTAGAATTTATATAGGCGTATAGAATTAAGTTTCTATATGCCTTTTTTCATAGTCTAATTAATATAATTAGTTTTATAATTTCTTATATAAAAATTAAATATTTTAGGAGGAACAAATGAAAAACGAAGTAAATGATTTTATATTAGAGATGAAAGGAGTTAAAAACTTATCAAATAAAACGTGTTTAGCGTATAGTTATGATATTAATAAATTTATAGAATTTGTTGGTAATAAATATAAACATATTAAAGAACAAGATTTTTTAGATTATATAACTTATTTGAATTTAACATTAAAATTAAAAGATTGTTCTATTAAGCGTAAAATTGTTTCTATTAAACAATTTTATGCTTTTTTGTACTCAAAGAGAATAATAAAGAACAATACTATTAAATTAACAGTAGTAAAATTCAAACAAAAACATCGAATACCAAAAATACTTTATATAGATGAAGTAAAAAAATTACTTGATGTAATGTATTTAGAATCAAATACATCAACAAGTAATTATAAAAAGTTCGAATCAATTAGAAATATAGCAATTCTAGAGCTTTTAGTATGTACAGGTATAAGAATAAGCGAAGCATCTACTTTATGCATTAAAGATATCTCTATAAGCGAAAAAACAATAGTTATACATGGTAAAGGCAATAAAGAAAGATTATTATATATTTCCAGTAATAATACTTGGCAAAGTATTAATAATTGGTTAAAAATTAGAAATGAATATAAATCTAATTATGATAATTTATTTTTAAGTAAATACCTAAAACCACTATCCATTTATAGCATTGAAAACATTTTTAAAAAATATCGTTCTTTAGCGGGTATTAATAATAAATCCACCCCACACTATTTAAGACATAGTTTTGCTACTTATCTTCTTTCTAATGGCGCAGATATAAGATCAGTACAAGAATTATTAGGACATTCTAATATATCCACAACTCAAATATATACGGAAGTATCACCTAATAGAAAAAAGGAAGTACTAGAAAAATATAATTATCGAAATAATTTATAGTCACGAAAAAAAGCACATGGGCTTTAAACTCATGTGCTTAGTAATTATTCTAAACTTAATTATTTAGAGAATTTTTTCTTTTCAATGATATAGTAACCAGAGATTGTTACGATACCTAAGATTGCAAATAATGCAATTAATGAAGTCTTATCAAAACTATTATTAGATGTGATAACTACGCCTGAATTGCCATAATTGCCTTCTGTAGTTTGGGAATTATTCCAAACATTTTGTGCATACGTAATAGATTCACTAATTTTTACGCCTGCACTATCAGTTGCAGCAGCTTTATCAGCAGTATCTTCTAAGGCACCATATCTTTTAATTAAAGCTTCTAATTTGGCTTTGTTATCACCACTTAAGAAATCACATAAACCTTTTTCGCTATTTCTGATAGTTGCATTCCAGTCTTCCAAAAACTTCTCAAGAGTATCTGTTACTTTTTCGTGGCTATAAACATACGCAGCTCCTTGACCAGTTGTTTCTGGTGTATTGCCATTATAATTTACAATTTTGCCACATATGACAACAGTATCACCTAAGGCAATTTGATCCATAGATTCAAATTGTTGTTTTCCTAAATAGTTAACTTGATAAGCCATAAATGTATTAGAATTTTCTCCATCATCGCTTATTTTGAATGTAAGATTTTTAAAAGTAGCAAAGTTTTTGTTTTTTCCGGTTGAAGTTTTATCATATTCACAAATAATACCTTTAATATAGTATTCGTAATCTGTTGCAGTTGTACCAGTTTGTTTTGCTTTTGCAATAGCTTGTTCAACAGACAAAGGATACTCTTTTAATTTTTCTAATAAACCTTCTAGTTTTGTTAATCTATCTTTGTTAACAAATGCTTTTTGATCGTCTGATAAGTCTTGGTATTCCTTATTTACACTATAGATATCATCAACTTTGCTATTGTCATTAATATCATTAATTGTAGGGAGAACATCAATTTTATCTTCAACACCAATTGCGACTTCCATATCAGCTTCTTCTTTTAATTCAGCATATTTTGCTTCAGCTGCTGTTAAAACGCTATAATTTGTAACTTTAGATTGTAAATCAGGTGCATTGTCATAAGTACTTCTTGCTTTGTCAATTTTTGCTTTACATGTATCTGAGTATTCAACAGTTCCTATAGCATTGATCAAATCAATAATTGCTTGAGCATCGTTTACGACAACTGTTTTTTCTTTATAGTATTCAACTTTTGAAATTTGGAGGAACCCATTCTTTGATCCTTTTGCACAATCAAAACTCACTTTGTATGATTTTTCTGACATTGGAGCAGTAATTGTAACAGATTGAGCACCAGTGGTTTTTGTAAATGTTCCAGCATCTGTCCAACTAGTTGATGAAGCAGAATCTGCATAGCTCAAAGTTATTGAATTAACACTACTAGCAGTAATGGCGTCTATTGTGATAGACACTTTGCTAATGCTTTCAGATAATACTGGAGAAATAATTGAACCAATAGAAGTACCTTTTTTACTACCAAATTTAACAAATTTCCATCCATTGTTATTGTTGTTGCCATTAACAACTTTATATTCATCTGTGTCGACTTTTGCTGTCCATGTTGTCGAATAACTACCAACACTCTCATTTTCTGAGTTACTAAAATCTAAAGTCTTATAAACTTCATCTTCAGCTTTAACTTTTTTAGTATCACTATTACCAACTAAACCAGCACCTAAAACAAGAGCTAATGAAGCAAATAATAATGAAGCTTTTTTAATTGTTTTCATAAATTATTTAAAATTTCCTTTCTTAACTTTTTTAATTCTTAATTTTTGAAAATAGTTGTAAGAGTTTCTATGTTTTAATTTTCTTTTGGTTTAGATGATATTTGAGATCAATCGGTATCTTAAATTGTTAAGATCGCTTTAGGAATTAGTCCTATAAATCATAAAGAAAAACTCATAGAAATTTTCTACATTCAAATAATATCACATTATTTTAAGGTAAACAACGAAAAGTATTAAAGTTTTCATACTTTTTTACAATTTATCGAACCTTGTAAATAATTGTATTAACGAGGAGTTAACTTTAATAATTTAAGTGCCAATTTTACTCCCTTATAATATTATGATATTATAAACATCAAAATTACTTAATGTATATAATCTAAGCATTACTGAACTTTGTATTTGTAAAATTAACAATTAAAAATAATTTTATTCAAAAATTAAGAAAGTACTTTCATAAATAAATTGAAGACTAAAATAGATGATTTCATCAATAAAAATAACACATTGTTAACTATTAAAACTTTTTTGATTTTTTTTACGAAAAACTATTGATTATTATTGAATATTGTGCAAATATATTTGTGTTGATTACAACCCCGTTTTTCTTAAACCAACCAAGCTCATAAAAAAACTATTTTACCCATTATAAGAAAAGTAATCAACAATTGGTTGGAAGCCCTCGGAGCGTTCTCCCCTCAAAAGAACGCTCATTTTTTTATTGTTTAGATTACTGTTATAGACTATAATAGAGCCACAGAGTAATTAGGAAGCGTTAAGTGCTATATCTGGGGAGTTAGATATAGACGAACACTATGTGGCGGTTTCCTAGTGCGTCCGCTGTTGGTGCGGACCTCAGTAGGAGGTCTTTTTTATGTTTAATAGATTTAAAGTCATATTACAAAAAAATAAATTTATTTTACTTTTTATAATTTTATGCTCATTTGCATTAGGTGCTGTTATTGCTCAAGCATATAACCAAGTTAATGAACAATATGATATCTCATTTAAAAGTGAAAAATCGTTAGATGAATTAAATAACATTATAACTATCGATAATCTTAATCAAATAAAAGAAATAGACATACAAAATGGTAAAGATCGATTTGTTAATATAGATGTCAATAAATTAATAAATAATAAAGATATAAAAATAATAAAAGATCAAGATAGTTATCATTTATTAACTAAATCACGATATTATGATAACTTCTTCTTTTCTTCTAACAAAACAGTTAGCACAAGGGCGAAAATGTTTATAAAAGAATTGCTAGTAACATTCGATGATTCTGTTTCATTTAATTATGATAATATCTATGTTACCCGTAATAGTGCAAACATTTATTTAGTTGGTGGCATAACTTCTTTAGTATTAACTATCTCTTATCTTATTTATCTCACAATTAATAATAAGAAATTATATGAACAAATATTAACTACTGATAAAGAAAAAGAAATAACCATATTTTCTAAAACCTATTGGCAAAGTGCTTTAACTGCTTTTAGTAAAACCAAAAATATTGTTATTATCGCTATGCTTTTTGCATTAATGATGATAAGCAAATTCTTCTCTATTCCAACTGGTTTTGCTGATTTAAGGATATCTTTTACCTATGTATTCTTTGCTCTTATTTGTATGTTATATGGTCCAATTGCAGGATTAGTCATTGGATTATTTTCTGATACTTTAGGATTTTTTATATTTCCAAATGGTGCTTCTTTCTTCTTCCCATATACTATTCAAGCTATGTTAAGCGGCTTTATTTATGGATTATGTCTATACAAAAAAGAAGCCAAGCTAGAAAATGTATTCTTTGCTCGACTTCTAATCAATATGATAATGAATGTATTATGGGGCTCACTATGCTTTGGTTGGCTATATAATTATGACTTAGCCACCACTAGCGCTTATATGCTGATGTATTCTTTACCAAAAAATCTCATTTGGTTAATCCCACAAGTATTAGTGCTCTATATAACCTTAAAAGCCTCCAAACCAATAATTAACAAGAATCGTAATTAATAACTATTATTACGATTTTTTATTTCCTTATCAATATGCCTTTTATCATCTTTTTCTTTTTCTGTATCTCTTTTATCATAAAGCTTTTTACCTTTACCTAAAGCTATTTCTACTTTTGCTAAGCCATTAGTTAAGTAAACTTTAGTTGGTATAATAGTAAATTGCTTTTCTTTAACTTTTTGTGATATTTTTAAAATTTCTTTTTTATGTAAAAGTAACTTTCTTGTTCTTAATGGGTCATGATTAAAAATATTTCCTTTATCATAAGGAGCAATATGCATATTTAGAATAAAAGCCTCACCATTACGAATAATAACATAACTATCATTAAGAGATGCTCCATGTACACGCAATGCTTTTATTTCTGTACCCGCTAATTCGATACCACATTCTAAAAAATCACTAAGAAAATAATTAAAAGATGCTTTAGAATTTTTAGCAATAATCTTTTGCCCACTACTTTTCATTTTTAGCCATCTCCTTTTTCCTAATCTTATTTATAATTGAATAAATTAATAGCGACAACAACGTACCTACTAAATATCCCGAATTATTGATTAAGATATCTCTTAAAGCAAAAACTCTTCCTTTTGGTATAAGTTGTAAAACTTCCGCTATAGTGGCGAAAAACACACCAAATGTAAACATTAATATATAGCGTAACTTTTTATTTTCAATAGTCATACAAAGCATAAATCCGACAACACCATCTACTAAGAACAAACTAAAGTGTCCTAATACTTTTCTTAAGGAAGCATGCAATTTTGATTCTTCTTCTGCAGTTAAAGTAGACGCTTTAAATACTTCAAATGTTTTTTTATAAACTTTACCCGTATCAACATGGGTGGCCATAACTTCCACAATACCTTTTTTAAGACCTAATATTGTTCCATCAAAAGAAATATGTGCAATTGACTCATCACTAACTGACCAAACTATATTTTTATCTGTAACATCATTAGGCAATATTTTCGCTTGTAATTTAATTGAACGTCCCGACGCTAAATCTTGTAAAGCGCTACTCGTTGATATTTCTATTGATTCGGGATCAACATTATTGATTGCAATATTTTCAGAAGTAGTGCTAATATTTCCAGAATATAAATCTTTAACTATTACTTTAACAGTTCCTTTTTTAATTCCTATTAATCCTTTTCCTTTTTCATAACGAGCGTTACCACCATCATCACTTATGATACTAACCACCATATTAGTTTCTGTGATTTCTTTTGCATCTTCTCTTTTTGGAGTAATGATAAACTTAGCCGCTCTATTAACATAAATATTAGCGTCATAACTTAATTCAAAGCTTTCAGGCCCAACTGCTTCAGTCTCTAATACTTCTAAATCAAACGATGTTTCTTTAACTGAACTAGAGTAGTTACTAGTAGCTATAATCTTAGTTGTGCCCGGAGTCTTACTATAGATGACTCCATTTTTAATTTCCGCAACGTCTGGATTAGAACTGGTATATGTTAAACCTCTAACATTACAATTACTTGGTTGAAATTCAATTTTATATTCACTAATATAACGTGTTGCTCCATTAAGCATTACTTTTTGCGATTCATCAACATTAAAATTGATACTCGTAGGATAAATTTGTTCGATAGTCTTTTTAGTTATATTAATTGATACACTAGAAGTAATATTCTTGTTAGCCTCTGAAGTTGCGCTTATTGTAACTCGGCCTTCTTTTTTAGCATAAACATAACCACTATTAGAGACACTTGCTATATCCTTATCACTACTTTCCCACGTAACTACTTTATTAGTGGCATTTTCTGGAAGAACAGTAGTTTTTAAATTTGTGCCTTCACCAACATATAATTCACTACTACCTGTAATTTTAATATCCGTTGGTTCAATATAATCAAATTTATCTTTACCAATTTTGCTAATCCAATTTGATACCACCGCGGCTACATCACTACTTTGTTTTGCGGATTCATCGCCCGGAGTTAAAGCTTCAGCGAATATGAAAACATTAAGCAAAATATATATTACTAACAATACTATTTGTTTTGGTTTCATAAATTCACCTCCCAAGCGATAAAAAACTAGATTGTGTAAATCTAGTTAATATTTATTATCTTTCTAAGAAATTTAAGATATCATTATATACTTTTTCTTTATCAATCTCGTTTAATATTTCATGACGCATATTTTCATAAAGAATAGTTTCAACATAATTAATGCCTAATTTTTGATATGTCTTTTCTAGACTTAACACTCCTTTTCCATACTTACCAACTGGGTCATCTTTACCAGCAATAAGAAGGATTGGTAAATCTTTACGAATTTTAGCTAAGAATCTTGGTGTATGTAAACGATTTAAACCTTTGAAGAATTCTTTATAAAAGCCACAACTAGAACCATATCCACATTTTGGATCAGCAATATAGCTATCAACATTATCAGGATTTACTGATAACCAGTCAAATTCCGTACGCGGATTTTTAATATTTTTATTATACCCACCAAAAGCTAATTTATGAAAAAACTTTGATGGCTTATTATAGTTTCTTTTGTTAACAAGTATTCTTGCTAAACGATCTCCTACTTTTACACCAAATTGTTTACCACAAGATCCACAAATAATAGCTTTTTCAACGTGATTAGAATATCTTTGGATATAATCTTGAACAATAAATGATCCCATTGAATGTCCCATAACCATAATTGGACGGCAAGTAATTCTTAAATGTGTCACTAACTCATCTAAAGCATTAACTGTCTTTCTGAATCCGGATTTTTCCCATATTCCTAATTGTGAAGGATCATCAACATTTTCCCCTTGTCCATATTGATCAAGGACAAACACGGAATAGCCATGAGCATTTAAAAACTTTGCAAAATCATCATATCTTGCAGAAGTTTCTTCCATACCAGTAATAAGTGCTAAATTTGCTTTAGCATCTTTAATTGACCAAGCATTACCCTTTCTAATTGTTCCATCTTTTAATGTTATTTCAAATTGTTCCATAAATTTTCACCTGCTTTAAAATTTAAATAATTATATCATAATTAAATATTAAATTTAATATTTATTTCTTTAATCATCGACAAAAACTACATATTTAACAAAACATACATGCAATTATTTGTTTAGTAATAAATTTAATGCATCTTCATAAATCAAATCGTCATTAGTGGTGTGATTAACTTTTCCATAAGTTACCACTACTTTTTTAATGCTAGAATCTAATGTTATTAAATGTTTATAACAATCTGAATCACAAATAGATTTAGCATTATTACGTCCGACATTTGTTATTACTTTAATGATTTCCAAACTGCCATTAGATTTTATCATTAATCCTAAATTAACTCCATTATCATAACAAGATAATATTTCAACATCATCTAAAGTATTAAAGATAATGTTTTCAACTACACAATCATAATCAATAGCTTTTTTAGTCATTGAACAAGTGAATAATCCTAAATCGCTTAGGAAATATTTAGCGTTTATCACTTCGTTGCTATTAATGTCTTGAACTTTAACACTTTTAATAACATAGGCATTTTCTAAAGATAATAAATAATCATTAATATCTTCTAATTTTATAAGACCATTATAAGACTTTATAAATTCATCATATTCTTCTTTATCAATAATAGAATCAAAATTATTAATGATAAATGTAGTAATTTCTTTAGCAATTGTTAATGAATTAACTTTTACAAATGGCAATACATCTTTTTCTAATATATTGTTAAGTAATTTACGAGTGATTTCAATTTTACTTATTAAATCAGATACATTTAGTGTTTCAATAAAGCCACTTTCTAAAATATATCCTGTTAGTAAACTGTTGGGTTCTAACTTATTAATATTCGCTACTTCATTAAATTCTTTAAGCGATAAAGGCTTTAATTCAATAACTTCATATTTTCTAGAAAATAACTCAAGAAATTTTTTAGAGAACAAACATTTATTGCTACTAGAAATGAAAATAGAATACTTTTTGCTAGAGAAATATTGTACTAGTACTTCTTCGAAATTTTTTACATATTGTATTTCATCAATAAAAAGATATTTTGTAGTTTCACTATCATAATCTTGTTTTTTAATTAATTCAATTAAATCACTACTGGTTTTAATATTTCTATTACTATCCAAATCAAGATTGACACTAATAATATCTTTTTGATTAATTCCCTTAGCAATTAAACTTTCTTTTTCAGCATTAAGCAAAGTTGACTTTCCGCTTCCACGAATACCAGTAATAACTTTCACTAGATTAACCTTATCTTTTAATGATTCAAGTTTATTTAAATATTTCTTTTTAACAAAATCTGTCATCAGTTTATTTGCTACAAATAATTTTAATTATATTTGTAGTCTCCACCTTTCTTGAATATTTTCAGGATTAATAACTTTCAATCGTCAATAATTTGTTTTTTTGACTTAAGAACTTATTTTTAAGCCTTTATAATTGTAACATATTAAAAGAATAAAATGTACTTATATATTAATAGTGTTTAGTGTGCATTTCCAAATGTAATATTTTTTTTACAATTAAAATGTTGTATAGATAAAAAAACAAACATATAATTACTTAGAAAAAGGTGTGATTAGCAATGATAGAATTATTAAAATTTATTTTATTGGCAGTAATTCAAGGAATAAGCGAGGTATTACCTATTTCTTCCTCTGGACACTTACAAATCGTTCAAGAAATGCTAGGAATGGATACTAGTAGTTTAACTGTGTCTATTTTCTTACATTTAGGTTCTTTGGTAGCCATGATTGTTTTCTACCGCAAACTAGTGTTTTCAATAATGGGAAACTCTATAAAATATGTATTTAAATCAAACGAACGTAATGATGCAAATAAAAATTCTTTAAAATTGCTATTTATGATTGTAATAGCGTGCATTCCCGCTGGATTAATTGGTTTGTTATTTAAAAACAAAATTGAAGCAATTTTTGCTAACACAATTTTTATTGGTATTAATCTTATCATCACTGGGTGCTTATTATTTTTACAAAAATATATTAAAGGAAAGAAAGCCTTAGATACAATGAATTGGCTTGATGCTATTATAATTGGTTTATTTCAAGCCATTGGCATTTTGCCAGGAATTTCTCGTAGTGGTATTACCACAATCGGAGGCAAGGTCTCAAAATTACAAGATGAAGACGCTATTAACTTTGCCTTTTTATTATTTATACCTGTAACATTAGGAACAGGATTATTAGAAGTTGTAGATATAATAAAAGGCGATTTAGTCTTATCTTCCAATGATATATTACTTTATATAGTTGGTATTATCATTAGTGGATTAGTCACATATATCGCCTTAAGTTTGTTATTAAAAATCATTAAAAAAGGAAAATTACATTATTTTTCCTATTATTGTTTTGTTGTTGGCCTTGCGGTTATCATCTGGCAAGTTTGCAAATAACCGCTACTTATTAAAATTCAAGTAGCATTTTTCGCTTAAAAATCTTTTTAATAAGAATAAACAATAATATGGTATAGTAAATATTCCTTTGTTATATGATAAGGTATTTTCAGATAATCTTATGCCATAGTGAACATTATAATCACCTTTTAATACAGATTTTAAAGATATTCCTCTATCACGATATGATTTAACTTCAATTGGTATTATCTCATTATCATCAGCAATAACGAAGTCAAATTCAACACTATAATCTTTATTTTTATAGAAGTAGTGGTCAATATTCATTTGCGTTAAAGCTTCATCCACAAGACTTTCTTGTAAAGCACAATTATAATCCACACTATTATTATCACTGGCTATTTTTTTAATAATTTTTATATTATATTTTAAAAGTAACATTGAATGATCCATATAATACAAGTGAAAATTGTCTAATTTTTCTTTACCTTCAAATGGTAAAGTTATCTCATTTAACCTATAACATCTATTAATCATTCCTGAATTTATTAATTTAGCAATGACATCATTATAATCTTTAAATTTTGCTTTGGAATATAACTTAGAGATTGTAAATTTATGATTGTCACGCATAAGTTGTGTTGCTACATTTGCATATAAGTATTTATATTTTGGAGTTCCTAATTCATCGATATACTTTTCTAATCTTTCACATATATAATTAAAGACATCTGCTTGTATATCAAACACTTTATTTAAAACATCACTTTTTAGTGATTCTTCAACTGCCTTTGGTAAACCACCTATACAAGTATATTTGCGAAATAAATATGAAAATCTAGATGATTTATCTGATTTAAGCTGTTGCATTTTTGTTAAAGAAATATACAAATCCTCAATTTTATCAGTATCATAACCTTCAGCCCATAAATATTCTTCAAAATCCAAAGGATATAATCGATACTCTTCAATAAATGGTTCTACTTCTTTAATTTTGTCATACATTTCTAATGTAAATCCACTATAAATTACATCGAAATCTTTATTTTCTTTAAATAATTTTGATGTTTCTAAAGCATTAAGACATAATTCAACATTATCAAAAAACAATAATGTCTTACTAGAACTAAATTTCACTTCTTTATTTAATAATAAAATGTTCTTAAGAATACTAGAAAGATTATGTTTTTTTTCAAACATTTCAATGTATTTGTGATTATTAGCAAAATCTATTTTGATAAATGCTTCATATTGATTTTTTAAATTTTCGATGGATGTTGTTTTACCGACTTGACACATTCCAGTTACAACCAATGGCTTTTTCTCTTTTTTTTGTTTCCAATCTAATAAAAAACTATCAATTTTTCTTTTTAACATAAAATCACCGTCATTATTTTACATATTTTAGTCAATTTAATAAACATATTTTAAAATGACAAATTAACTATATGTTACTTTTTTTAGTGTGATTTTTTATTACATTTATTGAAAAATACCAGCAATTGTGTGATATTTTGCTGATTTTTTCTTGATTTTTGAATTTGGTTTCCTTTTTCCGCGCTTTGAATTTGTCATTTGTCAAAAGACAAATTCAAGTGAAAACAGCATAAAGCAAACTTGCTAGTCTTTAATAATTGTTTTGATTAATAATTAATTTAGTTTAATAATATCTCGCAAGCTAAATTTATCTTTATGAATTTTTCCACGCTTTTTTACATATTCATTTAGCAATTCTATAATATCTTGATTGCTCATAGAATAAAAATAATCAGTAATAAATTTTGATTGTTTTTTATACTCATTGTTATGCATTTTATAAAAAATGCTTGGTTTAATTTTTGTTTTACATTTTATATATTTATCAAACAAGTTTTCTTTTATGATAAACAAAATTTCAAATTCCGGTGTTGTTAAAACATCTACTATTTGTTTTATTTTACTTGGTAAAATTTGTTTAGGAATTTTTAATGCATCTGAAAGTTTATCACCAACTCTATAGATTGTAACGCTATCGCTCATTGGTAGCATTTGTATAAACCCCATTACTTCACCGTTAATTTGTCTTTGATGAAATATTTTTTCCGCTAGTAGTTCATCTTTATTAAACATAAGCAAATCTTTTTCTAATAATACTTCTAAAAATGATAATTCTACAGTTCCTTCAGTCATTATTAGTTTGTAGTTCATTTAACACATTTCTCCTTACTTCAATTAATTGTTTGTAATTCAAAGCTGTATCAAAAACATTATTATCAAACTGTTTACTTTTTAACAATTCAGTTCGAACTTCAAAATCCGAATATAGATTTTTTGCATCTATTTTTCCGTTATATTTATGAGTGATGAAAACCCCATCTCTCCTAGACAAGTAATCTAATATTTCTACATAGTGTGTGCTAAAAACCAATTGTGCTCCCTTTTTATTAATTGAAGAATCATTAAACAAAAACAGCAAATTATAAACAAGATTTTTTTGGAAACAGCTTTCTATTTCATCAACAATAAATGGTTTACCATCTTTTAAAGCATTGATTCCTCGAATATATAGTTCAACACCTCTAAGTGTGCCAGATGATAATATACACATTAATTCAAATCTACTAATAATTATTTCTCTTTCATTAAATCGCTTAAATTTAACATAATTACTATTATCACAAATTATATACTCGATGCTATCATCTAACAATTTAATTATGGCAGTGGATAATTCTATTGAACAAGCATTTAAAGCATTAAAAAATGTGTTTCGAACAATTCTGTCATCAAAATTTGTAAGATTATTTGTATAAAACTGATCCACCAACAACTTATCTTTTGACAATTTAACTATTGCTGATGTGTCATTTAATGAACTTTGTAATAATTCTTTTTTTTCTTTTTTGTTTAATTCAAATAGTTCAATGTTCTTAAGTCCTTTTGTTTTATCATATTTAGCAACATAAAGTTTCTCATTAATAATAGGAGAATATTTATTTTCCAAAGATATCGTTTTTGGATCCAGTCTTAAAAAATCACAAGAATATGAATAAAGATGTTTATCCAAATAAAATAGAATACTAATATTAATTGCATCCTTATTAAATTCACGAGCAACATATTCCCATCTACCAGTTTGCATAAATATATAGGTTTTTAAAATTAATGTTAAAATTGTTGACTTTCCTGATGAATTTCCGCCAACAAATGCCAAACTAGCAAATGTATACAAGCCCTCATCTATTTTTATAATCTCTTTTGTCAAATCCTTGTTATATACTCTTGCCTTAGTTGTAAGATTGATCTCAAAATCATCTTTTAACATTTTAAAACCATTTACTTTTATTTTTAATATTTTAAGCATTAAAATTCCTCCCAACCATTAAAATTATAAATGTTTTTGATTTTTTAGTCAAGTTGCAAACATTTTTTATGTTTAAAACCCATTATTAATTAATTTATGATTTTTTTAGATTTTTATTCTCTTTTATTGAGATTTTTTTAATAAAAAAACGCAAATTATAATTTTAAAATCATAATCCACGCTTTTATTTACCTTTAATAAGTCTAAAATATTTATACTTTTAAATCTCCATCTTTGATTAAGTTAAATTTTCTAAATAACAAATCAATAAAAAGCACTAAAACTATCGGTGCTACAATTTCTAAGCCAAATATTGAAACCCATGTTTGCCAATTATTTACACCCATTGTAGAAAGAGTTCCAATCTGTCCTACTAGTCCTGCTGTTCCCATGCCCGCTGAAGATCCAAAACATTCTGTTTTTAGAACCATTGTAGCAATTGGTCCAAGAATAGCGCTTGCAATTATCGTCGGAAGCCATATAATAGGTTTTTTAAGAATGTTTTTAAATTGGAGCATTGATGTTCCCACACCTATTGATAACACCATTCCAATGTTATTATCTTTTCTTGACTGAATAGCAAAGCCAACCATTTGTGTACAACATCCTACAATTGCAGCACCAGATGCAATAGCAAGTCCACTACCATGTGTACATTCTTCACCAACAAATATCATTGCTGCAATTGCTGCGCTTGATATCGGAGCGGTCAAAGCCATTCCCATTAACACTGCGACTACCACGCCCATAATAAATGGTTGAGCTTGAGTTGCATTACCAATAAGCCATTGAATACCATAAGTAATATAAATAACTGGATATCTTAAAAGCATTGCTAAAATAGTAGCCACAATTACTCCAAATAAAGGAACTAATAAAATATCAATTGCAGTTTTCTTTCTTAACACTAATTTAATAAATATAGCTACTAATATACAAACAAAATATATTGTCAATGGATCACCAATTTTAAAGCCATTGCTAACTGTTTGATTAGTAACAAATTTTGTTGTTAATGATAAATAAGCAGCTATTTCTCCACTTGCGGCCATTACAATAGTTTTTAATGAATCAAATTTTAAGGCAAAAGCAATACCAACACCAATGCCCGCACCTGTTAATAGTTGCAAGCATTTGGCAACGCCATCACTTGTACCATTACCTAATATTTGATAAATAAATTGACAAAAATTATTATTACCATAACTAAATAAAGTACCAATAGTGCCAATAATTGTTCCTATGATAAGTGTAGCAAAAAGTCCATATGCCATTCCATTTGTAGTAGATATCAGAAACTGATATGCTGATTTAATTTTTTCTTTCATAAAAATCACCTCAAAAAACTAAACAAAGCATATCACTTTTTAGCGTAAAAAGCCACTGTTTATTATATTTTATTTCCTATTATATAATCATCTAATCCTTTATAAATTGTTTTGGCAATTTTTTCTTGATATTTATCATCTAATAATAATTCTCTTTCTTTATAATTAGATAAAAATCCACACTCAACAAGTATACCCGGTGCATTAGTGTGTTTAAATAAATAAAAGTTTTCTGGATGAATTGGTTTACTTGTTTTAGCTAACTCATTTAAATTTTTCATAACACTCATAGACATATTCTTAGAAATATCATCGTTTCTTTTATAATAAACCATCGGTCCATAAACGTCTTTGTTAGAAGGATAAGAGTTTAAGTGTAAGGAAACAAAGTAATCAGCACCTGAAGAATTAATAAACTCTACGCGCTTTTTTAAATCTTCTCGTTTCCTATTTTTGGCATATTGTGATGCAAGATCATAATCACCAACTCTTGTTAAAGATGATATTGCTCCATCTTCAATGCAAATGTTCATTAATTTTGTGGCAATACTCAAATTAATTTCATCTTCTAAAACATTTTCATAGCATGTTCCATTATCTTTTCCGCCATGACCGGGATCAATCACAATATTTACTCCAAATAAAGAAACATGTTTATTATTAGTGACCTTATTATCCGTTTTAATAAATGTTATAAGTAATAAGCCTATCACTAAAAAATAAAGTATTTTCATCATTATCACCTATAAAAAGATATGAAAAAAGCGTAAAAAAAAGTCCAGCCATATAAGACTGAACTTTTGATTCCACAAATGATTATCTCTTTGAGAATTGTGGTGCACGACGTGCAGCTTTAAGACCGTATTTCTTACGTTCCTTAGCACGTGCATTACGAGTTAACATTCCTGCAACTTTTAATGTTCCACGAACATCGCCAGTTTCAAGTAATGCTCTAGCAATACCTAATCTAATTGCACCAGCTTGTCCTGTAAAGCCACCACCATTAACATTACAGACAACATCGAATTTGTCTGCGTTACTAGTTAATTCTAATGGTTGTTTTAAGTCCATAACTAATGTTGCATAAGGCATGTACTCATTAACATCACGTCCATTAACTGTGATTGAACCTTTTCCAGGAACTAAATAGACACGCGCAACAGAGCTTTTTCTACGACCTGTACCGTAATAACGGACTTCTTTGTTCTTTTTTGCCATCTCTTTTTACCTCCTAGCGTTTGAATTCAAGCACTTCTGGTTTTTGTGCTTCGTGTTTGTGATCTGGTCCTTCGTAAACGAATAACTTTGTGTAGATTTGTCTTCCAAGACGTCCTTTAGGTAACATACCCCAGACAGCTCTTTCAACCATTTCTACTGGATATTCTTTTAACATTGTTCCAGCAGTACGAGTTCTCAATCCACCAGCGTATTGACTTACGTTGTAGTACTTTTTATTGTGGATTTTGTCGCCTGTTAACATAACTTTTTCAGCGTTAACGACGATAACATAGTCTCCGCAGTCGACATTTGGAGTATAGATAGGTTTGTTTTTACCCATTAATACTACTGCGACTTCAGAAGCTAGACGGCCTAATGGTTTGTCTGTCGCATCGATGACTAACCATTTACGATTAATTTCATTTGGTTTTGCAATTGTTGTTTGACGTTGCATAATTAATCCTCCCTTACCAAATTGTTTGTCTTACCGGGACTACAATCAGGCTTTTGTGCCACTTAAAATAATATATATATTATTTGCCAAAGTCAAGAATTTTTTTTATTAAATGTTTGTTCGCAAACGTTTTGTTGCAATAGAGTATTCTTTTATTTTTGCAGTTTCCTTTTCACTCTATAATATTTATCAATGCTAATATTTAACTTTTTAGCGGCTTCACAAGGAGTTAGTTCTCCTTTTTTTACTTCCGACAAAACATCTAAAAACTCTAGTTCATTAACATATATTGGTTTTCTCCCTTTATAATATCCTAATTCCCTAGCTTTTTTGATTCCTTCTACTTGCTTTTCTTTATTGGCTTCATATGATCTAGAATATAATCCCAAAAGTACATCATGAAAACTTTTTCGATTAGAATCATCTATTAATTGCCCGTTAAAAGTAACATCATTTCCTAAGCAAATATTTTTTAAAATATCTTTTATAAATGCGGCATTAGATTCATTATTTGTATAATTATCAAATGATATTACTTTTTTATCTTCATAAGGTAAGATAAATAAATTATCACCAGAATATTGTTCTTTACATCTAATAAGGTATTGAATGGGATCCATATAATCCATATTTACTTTTTCTAATAATTCAAAATAATCTTCTCGATTAGGCGATGGAACTCTTTCACTAATAAAAACAGGTGTCATGTTTTTCCTAACGTACTTTTCTTTTTTTAAATCTAAATTAAGCCCAGGAATACCTTGAAAATAATTTGATGTCATTAAAGACATAACGTAATAATTTGGAGTAAAATCATACTCAAACGTTTCATCTTCATAAAGAATATATTCAATTTCACATAACTTATAAACTATATTGAAAGGTCCCTTTAAGCTTATAATTCCTTTTGATTTATATGTTTTCATTTATTTTCACCCAATAATTTTTCATATGAATATTTAAGAATTTTTTCATATCTATTTTGTAACATCAATTTATAAAATTGCTTATGTGTTTCACTTATACATTCTATTTCATCTATAAGATTAAATATTTTTTCTAAGTTTATTAGAGGATATATTTTTATTAAAGCAGCATTAATTTCTTTAAATTCTATTGATGAAATAACTTCAAAATATGAACTTTTATTTCCATTAAGTTTTATTTGAGATGTCGGAAATTTATATACTCTATTATTAATTTCTTTTTCATCTTTCATAATCATTTTCATTTCATCCTCATTAGTCAAATTAGGAAATAGACATGAGCCATTATCAAAAACAGGAGCCAAAGAATATTTATTATCTTTTTTTAAGAATCCCCAATTAGCGCCATGACGATCAAAGTTTCCTAATAAAGCATCAACTATATACATTTCAAAGAAGGAACTAATAGTCTCATCCACATTTGTGAGTTTTTTATTATTATTAAGTAATTCTAAAATATCTTCATAACTATACTGATATTTTTCTTTATCTATATCAATTGTAGATTCACCAATATCGTTAAATGGAACAAATTGAAAATTATCAATTACAAAATCTTTACACGCAACAACATTAGCATTTTTAAATGTTCCAAGGTAAGTCAATTGGACATTAAAGCCTAACATTTGATAAACATGCGAGCCGATATATTCTGAAACAGTATTATAGCGAAAGCCAAATGGAGTATTTTTTTGGAATTTAAGCATATATTTTTCATTATTAAATATTATTCCTAATTTTTTTTCAGATCCGCCATATGCTTTGCCGCTTAATTTACATTTTGTAAAGTCAATCATACTCATACTATCCCTCCTAATATTATTATAGACAAATGGTTATTATTTTGCAATAGAGTATGTTTTTACTTTTGCAATTTATTAAAAGTGTACAAAAAAACGAATGCGCTGCATCCGTCTTCAGGAAAGGAAATATATAATAATAACATTTGGGCAATTTTAGAATGCTAATAGTTTTAGACTTTAACAAATAGATATTTGATGTCTAAATTACTATTACCAACAAAGCAATTTAAATATTTTTGCTTTGTAGTACAAAGTATAAAGATATTTTTTTAACTTGTCAACTATTTTTTTAATTTTTTTGCTCAATCAGCAAAAAAGCCCACATTAAGTGGACTTATTTCTAATGACATTCGTATATTAGTCTTCAAACATATCACAGTTATGATAAACTGCTTGAACGTCTTGACAATCATCTAAAAGATCTAACATATCTTTGAATTTTTGTAAATCTTCTGGAGTTGGTTTTACTAAATCATTTGGAAGCATAGTGATTTCTGCTTTTTCAAATTCAGCAATACCATCATCGCCTAAGACTTTTTTAGCATCATTCAATGATGTAGGTGCAACATGTGCTTCTACATATCCATCTTCATCTTTAGTTACTTCTGTAACATCAACATCAGACATAATAAGTAATTCTTCGATTTCTTCAACTGATTTATCTGACTTAAATACTAGTAAACCAGTTTCTGTAAAATTATAAGAAACACTACCCGGTGTGCCTAAATGGCCACCCTTTTTACCAACTGCGGTCTTAACTTCAACATAAGCACGATTCGCGTTATCAGATAAAGTATCGATAATGATTGCTACATTACCAGCACCAAATCCTTCGAATCTTCCTTGAATATAAGATTCACCAGAACCGCCTTTTGCTTTTTCAATAGCTCTTGTAATAACATCTTTTGGTAAATTTTGTCCTTTGTATTTTTCAATTGCAGCCTTTAATGCAAGGTTATTAACCGGATCAGGAACTCCAGATTTAGCAGCCATATAAATTTCTTTAGAGGCTCTCATACATAATGCAGATTTTTTTGCAGCAGTTGCCGCCATTGATGCAGCACGAACTTCATGTGCTCTTCCCATAAACATCTCTCCTTTTAATTAGTTGATTTATACCGATAAAATTATAACACTTATAATATGATGTTTCACTAAAAAATTTTAAATAGTTATAATTTTTCATCAAATTTAGTTCTATTTTCATTAATTATGATATCTTGATCATGCTTTAAACCTAATTCTCTAATCCAGCTTAAGGCAATACTATATTCATTAGTGGTAAAATTTTTAGGTGAATGAGCATCAACACCTATAACTACTCGACATCCATATTTTGCTACTATTTTCCAAAATGGTTTATATGGATATAAGTATCTTTTTTCTTCACCAACTTTTACAATACCACGTCTAATACCACCTAAATTAATTTCTAAAGAAACATTATATTTAAGCGAGGCTTTACAAATTTCATGCGCTACCATTTTAGCGGTTGCATCAAATTTCTCATACGCTGACATATATAAATCAGGATGCACAAGAACAGAAAACAAACCTGTACTCATTGCCTTAACTACTAAATTCTTATATTTAATAAGTTGTTCTTTTTCATGAACATGACCAAAATAATCAATAATTCTTCCATTAGCAAAACTAAAATGCTGTCCTAGAAGTAAATATTCAATTTTATGTTGTTCTAATAAAGAACGATAATATGACTCAAATGTTTCATCATATTCCGCCTCAAATCCTACATATATTTTAATTTGTTCTTTATATTTTTCTTTTAAAAAATTAATGGAAGAAAGATATCCTTCTAATTCTTTATAGTCACCACGGACATTAGGCTGAGAAAAATTAGGTAACATAACGTGATCAGAAAAGCCCAATTTTCTAACTCCCGCCGCAATAGCTTCTAAAACATATTCTTCATCTTCTCCTTCTGCGTGTCCGCAGCGGTAAGTATGCGTATGATAACAATATGGTATCATTAATTATCACTCCCATCATATTTAACATCAACAAGATATAATCCTTGTGGCGGTGCTTTATAAATTACTGGCATTCTTTCATTATCAGTTAATTTATTTATAATAAAACTTTTATCTTCTTTTCCTAACCCTATCATAATTAAAGTACCAACAATCATACGAACCATATAACGCATAAAGCCATTACCAATAAGAATTATGGTAAGAACATCTTTTTCTTGATTAATAGTAATAGATGATATATTTCTTATAAAACCTTTTGTATCTTCTTCTTTAGTTGTAAAATTTTGAAAATTATGTTCTCCTATAAATAATTTCTTTGCTTCTTCCATTTTTTGAACATCTAATTTCCTTTTAAATTCATAGCGATAATTCTCATAAAACGGGTTAGCTTCTCCCATGTTTAGTAAATACTTATATGTTTTAGAATAAGCGCTAAAGCGCGGATGGAAATCATCATTAACTTCCTTAATAGCGTTAATATGAATATCATTAGGTAACATGCGATTAAGCGAATAACGGAGCAAAGACAAGTCATTAACTTCTTTATTAGGAGTAAAGGTAACAACTTGTTTTAAAGCGTGTACGCCCGCATCTGTTCTTCCTGAAGCAGTAATCACAATTTCACTATTAAAAATCTTAGACAAAACACACTCAATTTCTTGTTGCACTGTTCTTTCATTTACTTGTCTTTGGAACCCTTTAAAATTATGTCCATCATAACTCATGTCTAATCTAATACGCATAATTCTAACCACCTATTAAACTTGAAATAATTACTACAAAGTCGATATGACTTATGGAAACATATAAAACACCAGCAAAGAAAATTGCTAAAAGAATAATAGCAATTGTATCATTAAGATGCCACTTTAATAAACGATATCTTGTTCTTTTAGTACCTGGATTATAGCCCCTAGCTTCCATAGCATTAGCTAATTCTTCACTACGCTGAAAAGCGGAAACAAGCAAAGGAATAATTAAAGATATAATTGCACGTACTTTTTCTTTTAATTTACCATTTTGAAAATCAACGCCTCGACTCGCTTGTGCTTTCATAATTCGATCCGTTTCATCTAATAAAGTTGGAATAAAACGTAAAGCAATAGAAATAGTCATCGCTATTTCGTGTGTTGGACATTTAACAACACGAAGCGGAGTTAAATACCATTCTAAAGCATATGTTAAATCTAATGGTGTTGTCGTTGCCGTTAACACCATTGTTAAAGAAAGCATTAATAATAATCTAATAAAAATATACGCCGTATCAAATAATGCTTTATGATAAATTTTAAGTTTTCCAAATAGCAAGAAAAAATCACCGCTATTAGGGAGAAGGAGATTAATTATTAATAAAACAATTACCATAAACCATAATGATTTTAATTGTTTAAATAGCATCGATAATTTCACATGAGCTATGCACATAATAATGAAAATAATGATAGCAATAATTCCATACATAATAAAATTCATATACATCGTTCCATTGCCTGGAAAGCGCAAGAAAATACTTACCATAAAAATGATAAGCGCTAGTATTTTTAATCTTGGATCCATTTTATGAATTTTTGAATCGTATGGTATGTAGCGGCCAATAGTCATATTATTCATATTTATTACCCGCTTTCTTTATTTCTTCTATCAAAGTAGGAATATTTTTAATATTATTAAGATTAATATTCATTCCTTTATTAATTAATTTAGTTGCTAAATCAAATACACTTGGATAATCTAAGCTCAAATCTAAATAATCACTACTAGAAAACAAAGAAACTGGATCAGTTTCTTTAACAATTTGACCATCTTTTAAAACAATAACATGACTTGCGTATTCTAGTACCAAATCCATATCATGAGTTACCATAATAATTTTAGTACCTTGACTATGAATTTTCTTAAATAATTCCATCATAGCTTTAGAACCTTGCGGATCTAATCCTGCTGTTGGTTCATCTAATATTAATACACTTGGATTAATAGCAATTATACCTGCAATAGCGACACGTCTTTTTTCGCCACCACTAAGTTCAAATGGTGAACGTTCAAAATAACTTTCATCTAGTCCAACTGCTAAAATTGCTTTTCGTGCTCTATCAAGAGCTTCTTTTTCATCAACACCAAAATTTTTTGGTCCAAAAGCCACATCTTTTAACACTGTATCTTCAAATAATTGATATTCAGGGAATTGAAATACTAACCCAATTTCTTTTCTGATATCTTTAATATGTTTATTTTTTTTCTTATGAGGTGTGATTTGATAATCACCGACATAAACTGTTCCTTTACTAGGTAATAATAACCCTGTTATATGTTGCACTAATGTTGACTTTCCTGATCCAGTTTGGCCCACTAAAGCCACAAAATCATAATTAGAGAAATCGACATTAATATCATTTAAGCCAATTTGTTCTAGTGGGGTTTTCGGTGAATAAATATGAAATACATGTTCAAATCTTATTGACATAATTTATTCACCAACTCTTCTAAGTTGTGTGTATCTTTAACATCCACACCTTCGCTAATTAAAGCGTTTTTAACTTTCATAAAAAACGGCAAATCCAAATCAATATTTGCTAATAATTGTTCATTAGCAAAAACCTCACTTGGCTTACCTTGTAATAATACTTCTCCGCTATTTAAAACAATTACTTCATCTGAATTATACGCTTCTTCTATATCATGCGTAATAGAAATAATTGTTATATTTGGATTTTCTTTTTTTAATTCTAAAATATAATTACGAATATCTTTCTTGCCTTTTGGATCAAGCATTGCAGTTGCTTCATCAAATATAATAATATTTGGTTTCATTGCTAAAACACCTGCAATAGCAACACGTTGTTTTTGTCCTCCAGATAATCTTGTTGGCTCTTTATCTAAAAACTCATACATTCCAACTTTTTTAGCATAATCATTAATTATGTTATCCATGTCTTTATGAGGAACACAATGATTTTCTAAACCAAAGGCAATATCATCTCTTACTGTTGCGCCAATAAATTGATTATCCGGATTTTGAAAGACAATACCAACTTTTTGACGTATTTCACGAACGTTTTTTTCTGTTAATGCATCACCAAAAATCTCGATTGTTCCCACTCGAGTTTCTAATAATCCTACAATGAGTTTGGCTAATGTTGATTTGCCTGATCCATTATGGCCAATCAAAGAAACATATTTTCCTTCTTCTATATCAACATTAATATTTTTCAAGACTTTTACTTTATCATCGTAAGAAAATGTTAAGTTTTTAATTGATAACGCAATACCCATTATTTTACCTTTCTATGTGATACTTCAACGACAACTACTAAGACAACAAATAATAAAGCGATAGAAACGCCAACAATAATTTTAACCACTAAAGAAGCTTTTTCTAACATTGATGCTAGAGCCACCATAATTCCGCTTACAAATAAAACATATGCAATAAGGCATATTAAGAAGCGTTCTAGAAATTTTTTCGTATCCTTTTTCATTATTCACCTTTACTAATTTTTATAACTTTTCCTTCAAAAGGACGGTATTTTATACCAGCCATATCAAACATTTTACGGCTTGCTTGTGATTCAATAGAGTTTTCATATTTATTATCAAGATAAATTACTTCTTTTATACCAGTTTGAATAATTGCTTTAGCGCATTCATTACAAGGAAATAAAGTTACATAAATCTTTGTACCTTTTAAATTAGCTATTTGACTATTTAATATGGCATTAAATTCTGCATGGCAAACATATAAATATTTAGATTCTAAGCCTTCGCCATGTCCCCAAGGCATTTGATCATCTTTTAATCCTTGTGGCATTCCATTATATCCAATACTCACTACTTTATTATCATCATTAGCAATACACGCTCCGACTTGCGTAGAAGGATCTTTACTACGTAATGCTGATAATATAGCAATTCCCATAAAATATTCTTCCCATGTAATGTAATTATTTCTTTTTTCCATAAATATGCCTCCTAATAACGTGAGATATTATATCATAATATCTTAGTTATCGCATTATTTTTTTATATTGCTAAGCCAACAAGAAATGATTGATATGTGTTTTTTAACACGTTTGTTAACCTTATAATTTCATTTTGAATTATGTTAAATGATTTTTATTCTAGAAAATTTTTACGTTATCTAAAAAAAACTTTTAATCCAATCACATCAATTCCATCATCTGTTTTCTATGGAATTATATCTTCTTTTACAATAATGATTTTTCTAAATTTTCATCAAAATTAAAAGTAAACCTTATAATATTTTCTTTTTTTACAGTATTTTAATCAAATAATTATAAAACAATTATTTAAAATATATGATTTACTACATCTTCTTATTCCTGTTATTATTTTAACCAATCCATTGTTTTTTCTATCAATAATTTCATTTAAATATCTTTCGCTTTTTAACTACCATTCACTTTTTTTGCAGTTTACTACATTTTTTGTAAATTATTCAATCCTAAAAAGCATTTTAATGATGTTTTTTATTATTCACTTAACAATACAATTAATTCGGTTGAAACCGAGTCGGATTGGAGCGAATAAAAATGAATTTTATAGGAAGAACTGAAGAAACAAAGAAATTAAACAAGGTCATTAATTCTAATGAATTTTCCTTTTCTTTGATTTTTGGAAGACGTCGTGTAGGCAAAAGTGAACTTATAAAACACGTAATTAAACAAAGTGATACCATCAAAATTTATTATGAATGTAAAGCCGTATCCGAATTAAGTAATGTATCCAGGTTAAGCGATATTTTATCTGAGGAATTTAATTTACCAAAATTAAATTTTGACAACATAGAATCAATATTGAAATACATTTTTGAATTGTCCAAAAAGCAAAAAATAATTTTAGTTTTAGATGAATATCCTTATCTTAGAAACAGCGTTGAAGGCATGGATAGTATCTTACAAGCTTTAATTGATAAATATAAAGATAGTTCGAAACTATCATTCTTAATATTGGGATCATATATTGATGTAATGCGTTCTTTGTTACTTCATTCTAATCCTTTATATGGTAGAGTTGATTTAACAATTGAACTTAAACCGATGGATTATTACGATTCATCTTTGTTTTATCCTAATTATTCAATCGAAGATAAAGTTAAGATTTATTCTGTATTTGGTGGCATTCCTTATTACAATAGATTAATTGATGATTCAAAAAGCATCAAAGAGAATATTATTGAATTAATTGCTTCGAATGGAGCAAGACTTGAAAATGAAGTATCTATGTATTTAAACTCAGAAATTTCTAAAATTGTAAATGTTAATGAAGTGTTTGAAGCATTATCACGTGGATATTCTAAATATAGTGATATTTTATCTAAATCACATGTCTCTAGTGGACCAACTTTAATTGATGTGTTAGATAAATTAATACGAATGGATATTGTTTGTAAAACAAACCCAATTAATGATTCTTCTAACAAAAAGAAATTTAGATATTATATTTCAGATAATCTATCTTTATTTTATTACAAATACATTTTTAAATATTCTTCACAATTAAAAATCATGGACTCTAATATATTTTATGACAAATATATTTTAAAAGATTTTGAAGAACAATATGTTCCACATATTTTCGAACGCATATGCACACAATTTTTAATTAGACAAAATAAATCAGGATTAATTGATCCAGTTTTTGAAAAGATTGGTAAATATTATTATGATAATCCTAAAGAGCATCGTAACGGCGAATTCGATATAGTAACAGAAGATTCTTTAGGATATGTGTTTTATGAAGCAAAATTTAGAAAAGATATCATTACTGATAAAATAATTGATGAGGAAATCAAACAAGTTAACATGACTGGTTTAAATTGCTATAAATATGTTTTTATATCTCGAAGTGGTTTTTCATGTACACCAAAAGATAATGTCGAATTAATAGATTTAAAGCAATTGTTCGAATAAAAGTTCCAAATTATTGCAACAGCCATGTTAATTTTTAATAAATCTTAATAGAAAATCTGCTATTCCAATAATAGTAAAACCATTATGTTCTGCCGCATTTAATACTTTTAAATATATAGGTCTATTGATCATACATAATCCCTTTTTTGGTAGAATTCTACCTTTTTAGCGACTACTTTCATTAAATAAGAGTAACAAAACTAGTAATAATCAATTAATATCGGACTAATCAATGCATTTGCTTTAGAATTGCTTAAATTTACCATATCTAGATTATAATAATCGTAATTAAGTAAAATTTAGTAACGCCGCTCTTTACTAGTTTAGTATATAATAATCGTAATTAAGTAAAGGTGGTGTTTATTAAGATTGGTAGAAACTATGAACTACAAGAAATTGAAACGCTATATAATTCTAATAAATTTGAGTTCTTACTACTATACGGTCATAAAAGAATAGGCAAATCCACATTACTTATAGATTTTGCTAAGAAACACAATTGCTTTTACTTTTTAGCGCAAGAAAAAAATACAACTTTATCTATAAAAGAGTTTACGGCTTTAATAAAAGATTATTTTAATATGGACTATATGCCAACTGCTAACGACTGGGCAGATGTTATAGCAATTCTTAACGAACGTATTGAAATAAAATTAAAAGAAAGTAATGGCAAAAAAGTATGTATAATTATTGATGAATTTCCATTTATTGCTAAGGAATATCCAACTATCAAAAGTATTTTACAGCATACAATAGACCACAAATGGCAAAATAAAAACATTATGTTAATTTTATGCGGAAGCAGTGTCAGTTTTATGATAAATGAAGTATTAGGATATTCTAGTCCCTTATATGGCCGTCGTACCGCAAATATGGAATTAAAGCCTTTAAATTACTTAGAATCCGCAAAATTCTTTCCTAATTTTTCTAATATTGATAAAATCACCACTTATTTGATTCTTGGCGGTATACCATATTATTTACAAACTTTCAGCGATAAGTTATCCATAAAAGAAAACATTAAAAATTCTATTTTTAACGATGTTAGCTTATTAAAAGAGGAACCAATATTACTTTTAAAGCAAGAATTTCGTGAGCCAGCAATTTATAATAGTATTATTGAAGCTATCGCTACAGGAAGTTCTAAATTTAATGAGATATCACAAAAAATCAAAGAGGAATCTTCTAAATGTGCAAGTTATATAAAGAACCTTCAAGAAGTCCGCATTATTAATCGCCTAATTCCATATGGCGAAAGTTTAAATTTGAAAGATCCATATACATTCTATCTGACTTTTTCTTTAGGTTTTGGTATAAATATGTTTTTGCTAATTCCACTACTTTGTCATTACTTGGCGCTAGTAAATATACTGATTTAATCTATAATGATATTTCGCAAGTTTTAGGATTAGCTTTTGAAGAAGTTTGCTTGCAATATTTAACTATACTTGCTCGTAATAATAAACTTCCATTTATTCCTAGTGGCCTTGGAAAATGGTGGGGCAATAATCCCCAAAAAAAGAAACAAGATGATATTGATATAATGGGTATAAATGGTGATAAGGGCATTTTCTGTGAATGTAAATTTAAAAATGAAAAATTTGACTTATCCGAATTTAATGATTTAATTAGTGCAAGTGAGATATTTACTGATGTTAAAGAAAAATATTATTATGTCTTTGTAAAAAGCGAATACACTCAAGCAGTTATAGATAAAAGCAAAGAATATAATGTTAAATTATTAACAATTGATGATTTATTTAAAATTGATTAATTTGCCTTGTTGTATCACAAAAAGTGCAATTTAAGCATGTTAAAAATGCTTCAAAAGTACAATTTGTACATTTGAGGTGTTTTTTTATATCATAACTTGCACAAATTCAAGAAAAATATAATTCTATATAAAAGGCAGTGCTTACTAGGGAACGTTTTATTATTAATGGATTAATTAAATGGAATAGCAAAAAAAAGCCAAAGGGCATTAAATTCTCTATCGAAGTATAAAGCACATAATAGCTGTCAAAGAGTAATAAACGTATCAAGTAACAATTTTGGAATTGATGAAGTACAAGGAATAATGACTATTCCTTTGTATATGTTTTTTATGTTTTTAAATAAAATAAAAGAAAAGCAACAGTCATAAAAAAAAGCCGAGTTCCGAAACAGACCAAGGCCTTTTAGTAAATCATAAAATTTGCTGTGCTTAACTAAAATAAATAGTATGCTATTAACGTTGGCATCTATCACCTTTGTTGTGCCGATTCTAACACTTGCTGCACCGTTTGTCAACCGCCATAATAGTATTCAGTATAGTGTGTTTTAGATTGCTTAATTCAATTTCAAAGTCCAGAAATATGCATTTATCATCATTTAATGGTCGAAAAATATGCATTTATTATAGATTGTATGGTCAAAAAATATGCAAACGCTTGATTCTTTCGGGCTTTTTATGGTAATATTTTACCATGAGTGAGGTAAGGTATGTTAAAAAGAAAAATTTTAAATGATTTAATCAATTGGAAAAATACCAAAGATAAAGAATGTCTTCTTGTGAAAGGTGCTAGACAAGTCGGCAAGACTTATATCATTGAGGAATTTGGCAAAAATTACTATGACAATTATGTATATTTAAATTTCTTTCGTAATCCAAATTTAAAAAACATTTTTGAAGGTAGCCTTGAAGCAAGTGAGATATACAAAAAAATGTCAATATATATTCCAAATTTTAAACTCGTTCCAAATACGCTTATTTTTCTTGATGAAATTCAAGAATGTCCAAATGCAAGATCAGCGCTTAAATTCCTTGCAATAGACAACAAATATGATGTTATAGCTTCAGGATCACTTTTAGGAATAAGTTATAAGTCAGTTCCATCAATTCCTGTTGGATACGAAAGGCAACTTACTATGTATTCCCTTGATTTTGAAGAATTTTTATGGGCTATTGGCTTCAACGAAAATTCAATTTCATATATCAAAGAACATTTTGAAAATCATGAAAAAATTGAAAATGGTATCAATGATGAGATGTTTAGAAAATTAAGAGAATATATTGTTGTTGGTGGAATGCCTGATGTTGTAAACACTTTTATTGAAACGAACAACTTTAGCTATGTTCAAAAAGCACAAGACAAAATTCTCTTTGACTATAATGATGACATTATTAAATATGCAAAAAATGTTGAGAAGCCAAAAATTAGAAAATGTTATAATTCGATTCCAAAGCAACTTGCAAAGGAAAATAAAAAATTTCAATATTCCGTTGTTGAGAAAGGTTCAACATCTAGAAAATATGCAGATAGTGTTCAATGGTTAGTAGATGCCAACTTGGTTATCCCTGTTTATAATGTGTCTAATCCAATTTTACCTCTTGATGCTTACTCAAAAGAAGACTATTTTAAAATTTATTTAAATGATATTGGGCTAATTTGTGCAATGTATGGCTTTGATATTAAGGCTCCCATTTTAGAAAATTCTCTTTCAGGTTCTGCAAAAGGAGGAATTTATGAAAATTTAATATGTGATATACTTACTAAACGCGGATACAAACTCCATTTTTATAAAAACGATGACAACACACAAGAGTTGGAATTTTTAATCACTCAAAACTCTAAAATTATTCCAATTGAAGTTAAAGCCGGCAATAGCGCTAGTGTTTCTCTTAATAACTTTATCATTGAATACAAGCCCCCTTATGCCTATAAACTAATCACTGGCAATATAGGTGTTAGCAAAACAAAAATCACCTTACCTTTATATATGGCTATGTTTATTTAACTATTTACAGATTAATGGTAAATACGATTTTTCCTCTTTGTTTTTTAATAAAGAGTCCAACTTCTAGGATATATCTCTAATTCAATGAAATTATTTTTTCTCTCATTATATAACATACTTTTGAAAACAATTTTTGGTACAAACTCAACCGATTTTTCCCAAATGTTTTAAAAATTGGTTTGGTGTGCTCTAAAATGGTAAAAAAGCGATATTGAGGTTGATAAGTGAGCATAATTGCTTATTTTAATTCGAGGAGTTCTGGTGTCTTTTGCTTTTCATATCATTTGCCTTCTTTATTGAAAACATCTTTTAGATAATATTCTCCTGTTTTTTTAGGCCCTCTAAGTTCAATATAATTTTTCAGTTATCTAATTTTTTATGTTTTTAAATGAAATAAAAGAAACGCAACAGATATAAAAAAAAGTCTAGTTCCTACTGGCCCTGGACTTTTTAGCAAATCATAAAATTTGCTGTGCTTAACTAAAATAAATAGTTAATCTGATATTAACGTTGGCGTCTATCACCTTTGCGATGACAATTTCATCATTTGCCACGTTATTTTGTCAATCACTACAATACAATCTAGCTTCGGTCATCTATGTTGCGGTAATCATTCCGTCATCAGCAGCCTCCAGCAATTCTTTAATTTCTCATTGACGTTTATGTTTCTTATCCCATTTTGACAATCACACATTATATTGTAGAAAAATAATGTGTGACTGTCGGCAGTGAAACGATAAACTTACAATAAGCCTAAACTTTAAATAAATTTATTACTCGAAAGAGTTAAAAACTCGGGTGATTTTTTATTAATATTTAATAAAAAAAAACAATTATTATG
>ERZ1106943.53-NODE-53-length-153404-cov-10.959732_pt1 | contig 153404 bp, 180 predicted proteins | sample MGYA00403671_ERZ1106943 | MGnify/ENA primary metagenome ERZ1106943 (study PRJEB35170, sample SAMEA104062427) | human gut metagenome | biome: human gut; feature: human-associated habitat; material: faeces | place: Denmark | collected 2012-06-14 ...
GGCCCTGCTGCTCGACGGCAGCCTGAGCGAGCGCGTTAGCCGCCTCCTGGCTTTCGTATGAAGTAAAAGGACCACCGATTACATCATCTTGGTCCACTGTTACCTGCGAACCTACGCCTTCTCCGTCGCAATTGTCTTTTGTGAATACCTTGCTATATACACCAACAAATTGGTTTTTATCTATGCAAGTGCCTTTCTTATTTGCAAGATCCTGTTTCTGTTCTTCCATAGCAGCCTGAGCGAGCGCGTTAGCCGCCTCCTGGCTTTCCCTTGATACAAAAGCATCCGGGTATCCAGCAAGATCCTTTTCAGTTAAATCGACAAAGCTTCCGGTCTGAGATTCAGCATCGCAATCATTTTTCTGAACACGAGCCGAAGCCTTTCCGACGAAATAATTTGGATCAGTAACGCATTCTCCATTCAGGTTTGCCTGATCCTGACCATTTTTCTCTATATCATCAAGAGCTTTCTGATCAGCATCTTCTTGACTTACGTCTGATGTGTATTTACCGGCTTCTACCGTGTAAGTGTAAGGTGCTCCGATAAACCCATCTTCGCAGTCATTCTTATAAAATACTTTCGACTTCTCTACGTTATACCATAAATTTGTTTCACATGTACCATGCTCATTAGCATAACCTGGACCTTCAGCTTCCAAGGCATCCAAAGCCTTCTGATTAGCATCCTCCTTAGAAACAGAAGAAGAGAAGCGGCCGGCTTCTACAACGTACTCTACCATAGATCCAACTTCAGTCACTTCACAATCTGTCTTTTGGAACATCTTGGATTTCCTGTCATTGTACCATTTTATGGTATTGCAAGTACCATGAGAATTAGCATAGTCTTGACCTTTGGCATTCAACTCAGCTTCAGCCTTACGGTCAGCATCTTCTTGGCTTATGGTAGAAGAAAATTGCCCGGCTTCGATCGTCATCGTAACCAAACTTCCTTCTTCGGTATCAGGATCGCAGTCGTTCTTTCTAAACGACTTTGATTTCTTGACATTGTACCATAATATGGTTATACAACGACCATGCTCATTAACCCAGTTCTGACCATTTTGCTCAATATCTCTCATAGCCTTGTCATCAGCATCAGACTGAGATATGATAGACGTGTATTTTCCGGCCTCAACAACGTACTCAAGCTCTTCCCCTTTCTCTGTCTCAGGATTACATCCTTCTTTTGTAAAAAGAGCCGACTGTCTTTTATTTCTATAAACTACCTGTTCTTTTTTTTTATGAACTACCGTACATTCTTCAGATACGCTACCATCCCTGGAAGACACTCTTATCTTGACACTTCTGTTGGCACCAGTATCATTTTCATCAAAGTAAATATTAACCTTACTGTTAAGACCGCCTTCTTTCTTATCTATGTTCGCCCAACAATTATCTACTTTCATTCCTAATCCTCCATCTTAAATTTTCAGGATTTGTACTTACGTTGATTACCTCCGGTGATCCATCTGAATCAAGATCAACAACATCCTTGTCCAGGTGAATCTCCTCCTTATCCACAGACTCGCATTCAACTATTTCAATAACATAATCTTTTATATTACTTTCTATACTTAACTGCGTGCTTGTTTCATCACCCTCAATTTGTTCAAATTCCTTATCCAATTTAATGTAAGGAACGACCTTTCCAGGCTGATAAATAGGAATCAGTACACCATTTATAGTTATGTTCTCATTAACTTCATTCCCATCCTCATTACCAGGCATGGAAACAATCATCGAAACCTGGAACGTGTCTTCAAGACCCGGATCACCAGGGAAACCATAATCAAGCCTAATATCATTGACGTCAATATTAAGACCGGAAGCGGTGGTAAATGCTTTTATGACACCCTTTATACCACTATCTCCTGTAATAAGGGCATTGATCGAAGCAGCGTTGGTAGTAATAAGGATCTGCTTATCTCCACCAGATATAGGGAACTCCAGCCTGCTAACCGACACTTCTGTGATCTTAATACCTTTTTGCTTGAAAGTAATGGCTTTCATGCTTTCGGTATCGGACTTCTTCACAATTCGGATAGTGATCCTATCTTCCCTTCCTTTCCAAGATGGAGCATCGAAATTCATTTTATCACGACCGACACCTTCCTTCTTATCTGAGGTAAGCCAAGAACCATCATCCATCTTATATATTTTCTCTCTCGACATAATCATCCTCCTTAATTTAAAGTGTCAACTCCCATTCAACTCCATCATCGACAACCACCTGTACCGTAGCCGTACCGCCTGTGGCTTCAAATGTTATGTCAGTAGGAATAACATCAAATATCTCTTGTACGCCAACACATCCTAAGCCGCAGATGATATCCTTAAACCATTCCTCTTTAGCATATTTTTTAAGAACTTCTTTAAAGAACTCACGAAGCCAATCCGAATCAATAGATTCCTTAAGTATGGTTTCTATTATTTCCTTAAGCCAAGATTCGTGCATTTCCTCTTTCAGAATCTCTTTAATAAGCTCGATAATGGTTTCTTTATCTAACTTATCAGAAGGCACAGAGCCATCAACGAGATTACCCCCACATATAAATCCTTTGCATTTTTCTGCCATTTCTCATCCTCCTAAATTAACAATGGAACCCATAAGAACTATTTGCCTCTTCTCGGTACACGACCCTCACTTCAGCAAATTCATCTTGTTGACACATATCCCGGCAGAACCTAACAGTACGACCCTGGACTTTATACATATCAGAAGGCACGACACCCCCGCAATAAGACACAAGCAAAATCTCTGCCGGATCTTTCTTTAGAACCACATGAGAAGTACCGTCAAACACTTCTGTATTGACAGATCCACTTACATTAATACCCCTTGAAACGTATTTGGCTAAATTAGCCAAAGCCCTGTCTAAAGGCATACCATGATACAAACCAGCTTCTTCTATAGTTTCTCCATCATAGAATATGTTAGAAGAAGGAATATTGCAATGATGCGGGCGTTCGCACCCACCATGACTGCCAAAACAACCGTTACCTGTTATTGCCATTGTTACTCAAAATATTTATTTTTTGTTTTAAAAATTCTATTTCCCTATCCTGATATTCCATACGGCATATCATTGCATTGATTAAAGCCGTAAGATCAGATTTCTGAGCCAGACTGAAGTAGCCAGCGTTGATGCCGTCAGCGCAGTACACGCAGTTCGTGCAGGTGTATCCGTCCGGACATGGCACCGGCGTCTCGTCCACATGTGGAACATATACGTGTTTACCACTTAAGTCCTCACCAATTTGTGCACTCTTTTCCATTTTGAAGTTGTTTTTCAAGTTGTTCAACCCTTTGTTTTAGAAGCGTATTTTCTTCAACCATCCTATCCAAAAACTTATCTATGTTTTCGAAAACAAGTTCTATATTATGCATAACCTCATTATAAGGCATACCTGGAGTTAATTTGGATATGAATGTCTTGCATCCTGTATAATGAATGCAATGATCGCTTAAATGACCATACGGGCAATCGCATTCTTTTGGAAGAATTTCGCAATTGTCCGTACAGTCATTACACGGATCAGACCCGATACAGATATTAGATCTCAGAATATCAGGTCTGTCATCTTTACAAGTGTTACAATTCATGACTTTCTTTTTTTTGGTGCAAGATAGTGTTTTTTATTCACACCATCACAATAAGAAGTCAATCAATGTATTCCAAGCGGTTAGTGCTGCCTTTAAAAACGTATCCGCATCTGTTTTCTATCTCTACATCGGTAATAGGGAGAATAGCATCTTTGCCATAAGTAAGTTCACATTTTGAAATAAAATTTACTATACCTTGATAATTACCATGAAATTCCCTTGCGAGTTTCCTGCCAGTAGGAATCCCTTCTTTATTGGTTTCAGGAATACCTATCAAGCACTTTATCCAGTTTGGTTCATTCTTGTTATTGCTTCGTATTTCGTAGTTCACGATATCAAATACAATACCTTCAAGGTTTTTGACATCGATGCTGTCCGCATCCATTTTCTTATCAATACGAATCGTGCTTGTTAAATCTCGTAATTTCATGATATTTTCTATTTTTGACATTAATGAATAACTGTCACAGTGTTTTAAAAGACCGAAGTAAGAAGACCAGCTTTCATTTGTAATACACTTCTTCGCGTCTTTGGCTACCCTCTTCCTTATTGTCACATAACCTTTATTGTGTTCAGATACGCCTTTGTTATTACGGTGGAAAACATACCCGCAAAAATCAAGAGGTCTATCCATGTCTGTTATAATACAAGTATGCCTTTTAGATCTTATCTTAAGCTCATACCACCAATAATTCTTAATCCTCCATTTGGCAGTATTAGCATCCTCCTTAGTATAGAAAGCAAGGAAATTATCGTCGGCATATCTCAATGAAAAAGGAGCTATTCTTTTTGCAAGATCATCAAAATCTTTCATAAGGAGATGATGAATAAAAGGACTTGTAGGAGTCCCTATAGGCAGCTCTCCAGATACGAAACTTACGTCTATTACAAAATCTATAAACTTTTTATTTGAAATAAAGTTCTTAAGTACTTTTCTAAACACTTTGTCTTTTACATGGTTATAACATTTACGTTGATCTATAACCAAACAATACTTCAAATCAAGTCTATCATAATAAACATGCTTCATCTTTTTAATAAGAGACCTTGATTTAGACGATGCTGTTATGCCAAATCCCGGCTTACAATTAAGACCATTCATATTATCCTTCTCATAATACAAAGGACCTAACTTTACTAAAACAAGATGCTGATAAATTCTGGTGGTAAGATCCGGGCTGTTTATTTCACGAACCTTACCATTCTTGTTTTCTTTTACAAGTTTGCGATATTTGATTTTGCTAACATAAGTACCATCTAAATACCATTCATACAATTTTAACGAATTACCATCAAAATCAGAATTAAAATTAACAACATCATTCTTTTTAGAATGGTTTTTAAATGCCGCTTCGCATGCTTCTCTAATATCATCCAAACTTACATCTATATAGTTTGAAACTGATTTCAGTTGTGGGCTAATGACGGGCTTACGACCGTCGCGCATCTCTATCATATTTTTATCATATAACCTCATACGCTTGTCTTTTATTGATTCTCCACTCCTGGGAAAGATTAAAAAGAATATACCCAATTTTTTAGCCCACACAGGGCAAGGCCGCAATTGTTGCGATTCAGATTAGAAGCGGCGTTATTCGCATTCAGATTACGAGGCGAGCAATTGCCATTGTTCGCATTACCGCCGAAACGAGCAGCCAATTCTTTTTAACCTTTTTCTCAACCGTTATTTGCTATTTCAGAGGTCAGATCCCAATGTAAGACTTGTTAGCAGACTAACGGATTTCATTGAATAGATTTTTATTGTTTATAATGTTAACTACCTCTGTTGTCTAATGACATTGCAAATATATGTATAATATTTTATAGCTACAAAACAATTTGTATTAAATATTTTAAATTTTTGTTTTGTAGCTATAAAATATTATATTAACAAGATACGGCTGCGCCGTGATATAGTATATAAGGCTGCGCCTTAGCGCTGCGCTTATGATGGCTGCGCCATCAATGGGTTGCACCCATCAAACCTGCGGTTGACTGACGTCTAATAACAACTGGGCAAGGCCGCAATGGTTGCGAGTCAGAATAGAAGCGGCGTGAGCCGCATGCAGAGTACGAGGCGAGCAAATGCCATAGTTCGCAGAACCGCCGAAACGAACAGCCGCTCTGGACTTTATACCGACAGATGAAGCCCAGTAGCAATTGTCCCATGTATAAAAACATTCTCCTGTTCCGATACTTCCCCCTTTTTTATCCTTCCATCCGGTATAAGGAATACGGTGTAAAGCAAAACTATCTCCTAAATTTTGGGTAGTTGCTATCTTTTTATATTTAGATTCAAAATTAAAAACCTCACCATTATTTATAGTAGACCTTTTCTCATATGTCCATTTCTTTTGATCTGGCTCTATATAGATATCAATAGTATTGCCTATACGAGTAACATTAGGATCATTTAAACAAGTCCCTACCTGTTCGTATCCTCCTCCACAATACCTAAAGACATCTCCAGACAAATTCATGCCATCGTACAAAGACATCCTTAAAATAACTTCCAAATCAAATTCTGCCGGTTCGTCATTTTCGTTTAAGGCTGATATAGTGCCGGTCATTTCCTTAAACACAATAACATTCATATGACCTTCAGCCATACTCTTGGCCCCCTGGACGTTCTTATACCAGTATTTTCCTCCATAAAAATCAAACTCTGATCCTTCTTCTACGCCTGTCTCAAATGCAAAAGAAGCCGCCATCTGGCTTTCCATGCACTGTTCTTTAGGATACTCTGAATTTATGAGGTAAGAGAAGTGAGTTTTTTTAGTAGGTTCATAATGGATAATAGAAGAACTGTTGTTCCATGTGGCATACATCCATGTATCTTCTCCTTTTTTACGGTATTTCAATCCTCCGTATTTATGGTAATTAACATCATTACCTACCCCGGAGTTACTTGATATCCCTGATCCAAAAGTATCTGGATTAACCAAGTATTTAGTACCGTACAGCATTTCAAGGTATATGATATAGGCATTCAAGGTCAAAAATCCACCTTCTGAAAAAGGATAAGAAGATTCTGGATCTACGTTATTTGCCCTCGAATACTTAGCTATATTGATCTGATTTACATCATTGCTTCTCGGATAAGTTCTTCCATTTAGAAACATTGTGCAGGCGTTACCAACTCCGGCTCCGGATTTACAATTTGTTTCTCCTTCATACAAGAAAAAGAAAGACCTTGCCTTGGAGTCTACTGTACATACCGGTCCAGGAGATAAGGCCGTGGGCGGCAGCACAGGGCACGTCTGGCGCAGGTCAAGTCCGTCCAGCATAGGAACCGTGTCTGCGTCGTACACACCAGACCATATTTTCCCACTTTTACCAACTACCTTATCAACTACATACAGACTCTTGCTACATCCTAAGAATATGCTATAATTCTTTGAAGTAGTCTCCCAAGGTCTTAAAATCCTTACCTCTGATCCTGATACATTATAAAGTTTTTGACCAATACCATACTCTTCGTAAAAAGCCTTAGCGTCAAATGCTCCGGCATCACAATACTTATTTTTATGACCGTTATCCAAATACAGTTCCACATCGCATTCGGCTCTCATTTCCTCGGTTATACCTACCGTAGGAGCAAAATCTCCGTTTTCAAATCTAAGGAGATTATTCTTACGAAGCTTTCCTACCGGACGCACTTTGTCTCCGGTATTTTGAGTCATGTCTATAAGGTAAAAATCCCAAGAAGGGAGAAGGCTTTTGTCGCCAACTAATTCCGTGGCTTCTGGAGGAAGCTGGTCCTCAGCCCAAGCGGATGCCGATCCTGAAGCACCTCCTTTAAGAACATTGAAAGTATTACCATCAGACAAAACAAAAGGCTCAGATTCCTCCCCTTTCTTCGATAAAAACTTTTCCCTTTTACCAACTTGATTAACGACGATGTTCTTCTTAGCCTTATTCCCCTCATCGGAAATAGTGTAATTCAAAGTCGTATCAAGACCTTCATTTATTTCAGAAAACACCGACACCAGTTTATCATTCTCACCTTCTGTCGGATTAAATTTTACGTTGCTCATTTTCAAAAATCAAATTTGCATTCATCAACAACAGGCTCGCATTTGGTATTTTCATTAACCCATTTCATGCCCTCTTCTTCCAGTATCTTCTTAGCCTTTTCATTGGCATCATCAACGCTAATGAAAGACGTTACGGTACCAGCGTATATCCTCCTGTATTTCTCAGGAGCCTTCCATCCTTCCTTACAACGTTTACTAAACCAACCATGTTGAGCTTCGTTGTAATAAACGGTTTTACATACTCCAGATTCGTTAGCGGCAGCCTGCCCTTCTTGCTCAAGAATCTTCGCAGCTTCGTAGTTGGCTATTTCGGTACTGAACTTAGACCATACACGCCCGGCCTCTACCACGTAATGTGTGGGTTGTTCTTGTTTTTGACCATCAGGACAATCATTTTTAAAGAAATCCCCTTCCTGTCTTGTGTTATAATATACCTCGCAACAGCCACCTACTTTATTAGCATACAACGGACCTTCTTTCTCCGCAAACTCTTCCGCTTTCCTATCTGCATCATCCTGGCTTATATCCGAACAAAATTCAGCCTCATGAACGATAAACGTTTCTTCAGAACCAAGATCTTCCGGACAGTCAGATTTCTTGAAAGCTTTTCTGTATTCTTTGTTGTAATACATCTTTTTCATGACAAGATCTTATTAAGTTCCTCTTTAAATTTCTGAATCTCGTCAGGACACAACCCGCATTCCCCTTCACATACGATTCTTCTCATACGATCTATTTTAAGAACCATATCCATATCAGGCTTAATACCTACCTTATACTTATGATATTGTAGATACTGATCAGCCTTACATGCTATAAAACGATCAGCGCACTCACATAAGTAAGATGAAGGGAAAAGAATTTGCTGTGTACTTCCGGTAGCTGCCATATCACTTTGACGTAAAATACCTGGCGTATTCTTTATTTATGTATTCAGAATAAGTAGCAAGATCATCCGGATCCGGGCACTCGTTCTTCAAATTAACGATCCACCCTCTTACCAACTTCTGAATATCAGCATACCTTTTACTTACACCTCCTACAAACCTGAACTTGCGATGAAGGTCTATTATTTTCTTATCCAAGACAGCAAGTTCATCATATTTATGAATACAAGCCGCATTAGAATCAGCTTTAGGTGTCGTATTCGACTGAGGCTTTATAGCCCGACTTTTATTAACAGAAGCAATGTTGCTTCTTCCACATCCACATCCCATAACTTATTGATATTTAATTTATTATATTTTACAACCACAATTTTCACAATTATTGAGAACGTAAATCAATTTAGATGCTTTTTCATATAATTGTTTTACGTTTTCAAAATTCCCTAATCTCATATTGGCTTCAGCCGCAGCCAGCAGAAACTCTATTTCTTTTATTTTGTCAATAACGTCATCATCCTCATGATCACATAACACAGTTGACCTGGCCCATATCTTATCTATGTTAAGACGAATCAGATCTGTTTTCAAATACTTTCTGTTAAATGAATAAGAGGAAGGACTACCTTTTATGGTAATATCGTATATACCATCTTTTAGGTTTTCAAAATCATTTCCGCGACCCGGATTTATGCCAAGAGTCTTACTGTTGAATACATTCAACTGATTCTTACCAAGATAATAAACATACTTATTCTCGTCTTCAGGTGGCACGATCTCTATAATAGCCGGTCTGTCTGCAAGTATCCCCCATTCCGACTGATCGGCTATGCGAAGCGTTTTGGGGTTGTTGGTGCTTATAACCTCAAAATCAAGATGGATGTTGTTCATACTCTCTTCCCACCCCATTCTGGTAAGGGAATCATCGTATCTGGCTGTTATATCGGCTCCCTCTACCTCAGTGCTATTAACACGTACCTCAGTACCATTTATCTTGACTCCTACTATTTGGGCCACCAACGACTTAGCCATGCCAAACATAGGAACAATAATTTCTCCACCGTAATCAGTTCCTTCATTTGGATACTGTACTACTTCCGTCTTGTACAGACCGTCATTTCTTCTGGCTACTATTCTAATAACCATCTGTTTTTCCACATCGTAGTCGGTCATTACTATCCTGACATAGAAAATGTTATTTCTTATCTGTGGTAAAATATCGATATAATTCATAACTTACCTTTTTCCACAAAGATAAGTAAATGGGGTGATAAAAGTTTAAAATGTTGTGTATTAAATAAAATAGGACGTGATTATTACCATATCCGATAATAGATTCCAGCGCCTAAGTAGGGGGAGAAGCCCTCGCGCCCAACCCCATACCCTGCCGTCAGTCCTATGCCCCAGCGCCGGCTCTTTTCGTATATTATTTCTTTTTTGTGGTAGATGATCATCGTGTCCAAATTAGGTCTGTATCCGCTTATAACAGCCCGATAATCATCTGTGTTGTATGTTTTTCTTTGTATAGGAATATTGATATAAACAGTGTCTTTTATCGTATCTTTTTTAACTATAGCATCCATAGGAAAAGGTATTTCTACCTCCCCTACGTCAACTATATACTGAGGAACAGGAACAGGTTGGATAATGGTATCTATTACCGTATCTATTTCTATATCGTGTATTATTTCTTTCTTCTTGCATGTTTTACCAAACAAGAAAGATATAAAACACAGTAGAAGAACTCCTAACACATGCCTGGCTCTCATTTTTTGCAAACACATCTTTTACCCTCCTTATCTTCGTCTAAAAGCTCTTGTATATCACCGTTGTTAATACCTTCTTTAAGCTCTTCTCCGAATGGAACTTTCTGCCACCAACTTACTTTGCTAAAGAAATACTTAACGCCTTTTACTATCATCAAATCAGGTGCAAGGTCGCCGAGGCGTTTGAATGCCATTCCGCCGTATAATATTAAGGCGAATATCGTAATCCACTGAAGAAGCATGTCTATAAACTCTGGGGATTTATGCCCTCCCATAGACATAATAAGATCCATTCCGGATATGGTGAACAACCCGAAAGAGCAGGCCGCGAACTCAAGAAGGATTTTCAAAACTCCCATTTCGCTTATGCATGTCAATATCTTAAAAGGCCTCTTTCTCTTTCTTCGGATATAGCAGTGTTTGATACTTTTTATAGTAGCTAACAAAAGATTTATAGCTAATATAAACAATATAGAATATATAAGGTGGTGAATCTCCTGGAAATTCATCCACAATGCTGATAATCCGGAAATGAGAAAAGCCCAGAAACTTTCTAAATTCATCCTTCCTACAAATCTGTAAGCCATATTAGAACATAGTTACTTTCTTGCTACTTCCAAGAGAGTCATATACGTCAATATGGACCCAATTGGTACCTGATTCTAATCTAATGGGACAAGGAAGTAAATCCTGCGACTGAATTATTTTATTCCTTGCCTCTTCTGCCGTCATACCCTTGGCATCAAAATCGATGGCTGCCCCAAGCATGTGAGGACTGATGTACAAAGACCCTGATACGGTCTTGGATTTTACTATATCCGAGACATTGTTCCTAAAACCACGCTCATCAAACCTTCCGCCCGACTTCCAGGTATTAACCGTCATCGGAGTTTTCAAGATGTCTTTCCTTAAAACCAGTATCGTGTGAAGCAACTCAGTTCTTAAATACCTCCAGCAAAGATCTTTGTCTCTACCGTATTCTTTAGGACCAACTAATTCAACAATACTAAAATACTGACTCAATTCTTTTATAATATCTTTTCTTTCCATAACTTAACCTTTTTCACAAAGATAATTAGAACCTTACCGATATGAAAAATAAGTAGAGTCGGGATTAAAGAAAAACCCCTGCATAAATAAATATACAGGGGTTATCCATAACATTAACAACAAATCACGACCTAAACAACCCTCACGTATCCTGCTGATACAAGATCAGAAAGATTCTCGTAAGCCAAAGGGATGCCTGAATCTCTTATGCAAAGATACTTAATTTCTTTGTCAATGTAATACTTTCCATTCTCTAAAATAGAATTATATACCCAAGGAATAGGGTCGTCTATCGTACCTGAATGTTTTTCCTGAACAACCATATACAGACTTTCGGCTCCACCTCCCTGACCAGGAACCCAGTCGGCTTGGAGATTATGATTTTGCCTTACTTCAAACAGGGTCCAATCCAAATCCGAAGGTTTGTTTTTGCTACGGAAACGTTGCCCTTTTACAACAGCCGTGCCCATAGGATGACCTTTGTCTCCGTAAACTCCATCCTTATCCCAGATAGGGTACAATCCCTTTATCTTAAGAGCAAGATTTTGGTCGGTATTTTCAAGCATAGCCGGCGTGTTGATCATCGCCCTCATATACATAGCTGTAGCCTTCTCCGGATCATTAGCTTCAAGGATCTTATTTTTTTCTATGATCTGATCCTTTGTCCTTACCAACTTCTCAGGATAGCCTTCATCTACTTTCATAGACTCAACTTCACTCCTGTCGGTTTTAGAAGCTATTTCCTTTTCTATGGCAGCAGTACGATCGTTGCACTCAGATTCATATACATGCATTTCATTCATTGCCGTATTAGCAATATCAAGCTCGTATTCTGAATCTGCTACGGATACGGTGTATATCCCGCTTCCTTTTGCTACATCAATATCGTTTTTAACCTTCTGTCTCATGCTGCTGTTATACCATATCTGTTTACCATCCAAACTATAAGAACGGACAGTATCAGAATAAGCATATTCCCTGGCCTCAGAAACCTTCTTGTCTTTAGCCTTGGCAAGCAACTCCTCTTCAGTTGGTCCAGGAGGTTCCGGGTCAAGCTGCATGGCAATAACTTCTTTCACACTCGCATCAAGATTGTCTTGATGGAATTTTTCTTGATCGGAGTCAAGTTGAACCCATTTACCATCTAAGAAATCTTGGTAAGAATACCCTACTTCGTAAGAAGAGGAATCCAACTCGTATCCTTCCCAGTAAAAACCTTTTACGTTTTTATTTACATAAACCATACTCTATCCTTTCTGTTAAGCTTGTTCACCTACTCTGATAACCAACTTATCATTGATATACCAGATACTTAATTCTATAAAACTATTTTTAGGTACTACTACGCTATCGCCTGACATGCTCTGGAACAGGCCAGAGGTAGGAAGCGGCTGCGTGATGTCTGTGCCGGTGGTGTTGTTGACCCGCACCTGCCATTCCCGCCCAACATCATCGGAAGATACGGCCATAGACAGGTTCGTAGCGGAAGCTACGTTAGCTATGATATTATGAGCATCTATTGGCAAACTTGCTAATGTTGTAACAACCTTAGGAGTCTTAGCCATAAACTTCAAATAAGACAACATCGTATTAAACAACGTAGCCGTATTAGCTATAGCCCTATATGTCTTATCTTGGGCAACAATATAAGTTACCATCTCAATATCTATATAAGATCCAGATACGTCTTCCTTTGAGTTGGTGTTATTAAATAAAACAGCTATTATTTTTAATTCAGAATTATCATTATCTAAAAAATAATCCAAAGAAAAATAATAAAAACTAAGCTTACCTAATGTAATCCTGTTATTGTAAGCATCCATAACTTTTGCATACGAATCCTCATCAAGAGTTCCAGAAGTACTGGGAAATATGGATAGATCAAGATAAGTCGAATCTACTCCGGTACTTACCATACCAAGCGATTCAAGCACCTTGCCACCACCTTCTTCAGTAACCAAAATATATTCATTATACACGTTTTTGGTTTCTGTAGACGCCACATCATCTTTTACAAGATACATGACATTATCCTTCGCCTCTTCAACAGTAGGAAGTTTGCTAACAATCTGCTTCTTCCACCCTGCTGCCGAAACAGCATCATCTATGTACTGTTTTGTTACATGATCTCCCCATGTCATATTACTAAGAAGAGTCTTGCTACCGTCTTGACTTCCGGCAGGGGGAGCCGGAATAAGGCCTCCTTTGCCCGACTCTGAGCCCGTCCCAGGAGCGGCCTGCACCACATTATCAAGTCTGGAATCAACCTCCTGACCTTCGAATTTACTGTTATAACCTACTTCTGCCATATTTATTTTTTGTTAATTTTATCCAACAACTTCTTGATCTGGTCTACGATGTCCATCACCGCGCCAACCTTGTTTTTTACGTCCTCAACCTTCTGATCAATCTTAGAATCCAAAGCCTTTAAACGGTCTTCGTTTTTACGATACACTAAATACAGGGCTAAACCGATGATTGCTATCGTAAGGATATTAGCCAAAACGCATCCGATTATTATCTGAAACATGATGATTATATGGTAGATAACGTTACCACACGCTTTAATTATTCAACTTTTTTACAAATATAGCAATTGTCCCAACCATAACAAGATCAAAGACGCTCGTCATTAACATCAGACACCCATTCTTTAGATGAAAGAACAGATTCAAACTCAGAAGAAGGGCTGTCATATACCGGATACGGATATTGAGGTTCGTCATCAGCCTGCATGTCTAAAGACTTAAATAGAAGGTCATAATGTTCTACATGTAAAATAACTTTAGAGCCATCTACGCTCGCTCTTGGGCTGCCTATTCCTAATTCACGTCTCTTTTCTTCAGATACGGAATCATATACTTCTTTTGGTATGATAATAAATTTCATATTACTTTGATTTTAGGGTTTGTAAATAGTTGTATGCTTTGATACAGTCGTCTTTGGATAAAGCACTACTATAAATTCCAGCTAATTTAGTTGCCGACTCAGCAAATTGATTACTTCCATCAAAGCCTAAATTTACCATTGTATAATTTGATGATATATTGCCAGGCACAATATTGTATTCATTCCAATTTTCATCATATACTTTACCCTCTGAAGTTACGGCTCTCACTACATTTGATGGTATCAAGGTTTTATTTCCCTTTAATACGACATACACACCACTACCTTGAAGATTTTGGATTCTAACCTTTGATGATAAATCAAAACCACAATAAGATATCTTTTTAACGGGGAATTTAAAATCTAATATAACAGTAAAGTTTTCGCCAAATTTAAACTGTTTACTAACCGCTTTATCATCCACCCCATCAGTAACTAGATAGCCTTCGTATTCGGGGATAATATCCAAATAAAATTCTGAAATATTTGAAATAGTGTTTCCATTATACAATATAATCCGGGCAGGTTTATTTGGATCATTATAAACAAACTCATGTATGCCATTTTCCGTGTACGTATATGTCTTAAGAACTGTATTTAAATCATTCATATCGAACACTCGTATTAAAAAAGACCCACCTTCTGGCAATCCTCTTAATCTGAATTTTATTCTAAAATTGGTCGCATTGTTTTTTACAGTTGTTGCATAACTCTTCAAATCATTTGGATAATGTACTGTACCATATGGTTGATCTGCAATATAATCTGGATTCCATACATTCATACCGAACGGATAACTTCCATACCCACTATTCTCACTAAATGCAACGTTCGACAGTACAAGATCATTACCATTGCCCGTAATGTTGGCAATAGTAGCACGATCTTCGTCCTCGTTGGTTTTGCCGGTGACTGTCCATGCTTGATCAGGGAAAAGCCAGGAATAGGTTTTAACGAAGTAGTCTTTGATCTTGGTCAGCTCTTCTTCGGTGGCATCGTGGTCGAGAAATACAAGTTCCAAGATAGCAAAATTAGCAAAATCATTTCTTTGAGGATATGACCTGCCTAAAACAAGTGAATTTGTCGCATCTTTGTTTCCATTGGCAATATTAACTCCATTATACTTAGATGTTGTTTGCCAAGAAAAAGGAGATTTTGAATATTGTAATGATATTTGAGTAGCTCCATACGAAATAGTTTGCTCTGCTCCTTTATTGTAATTTTCAAAAGTGAACGCACCATTAAAAGATTGATCGGATGCGTTTGTTGCTATAGCAGATATTGCATTTGGATTATATGTAATCCACTGTCTCAACGCCACAACCGTATATCCCTTTTCCTTAGTCAGAATAGGGAAGTTATCACAGACACCATAATCGTCTACTCCGTCAAATACAAGTGCATCTGGATAAAGGGGTAGTTGTTCAACGGTAAACGAACCTACTTTGCCGCTAACATTAATATAAACAGCTAAAAAATCATCTTCTTTTATTGCAGGAATTTCAGTGACGCCATTAGGGTTTAATGATACCGTTACTGTTGTTGCTGTTGATGTAGAAGGCGCATAAAATGATAAAGCCATATCACCTTCATCGTATCCTTCACTTGATATTTTTATGAAATAAGATTTATTAAATTGGTAAATATTCTTTGGTATATAAATAGCATTACCAATTCCTGTAGTTAAAATGGTTACTTTAATAGAATTGCTACCCTGCTCATCAATTCTTATTTTATCTACAGTATCATTATTTCTAAAATCATTAAAATCCTGAACATATCCCCCAACCCCTGACATTCCCTTCCAAGAGAAGTTTTTCAACTGTATATCGTGTCCGTTACCCGTTTTATCAACCCATACAGGATTGGCAGCCATCTGTTCATTAGTAAGACCTAATGCTGAATAACGAGCTACAATTCCTTCTATATCAGGAAAAGAATCCACTCTACATGGTAAGTCCGATATCATTTTAGCATACTCTTTAAAAGGTATGGAAGTAGGTACATCATACCCTTTGGATATAAGGGCTTGCCTTATATCCTCTTTGGTATTTATAATCCTCATTAACTTATCTGATATGGTTCCCATCACACTTCCTCCCCGTTTATGTAATCCAATACCGAACCTATATCTCCGATGTCCGATTTTATTGACTCTCCTTGAGAATGTATTTCAATAAGTTTCTGATATAAAGTGTTATCCCCTATACGATTCTTATCTGTAGCTTGTTCTTCGATTTTGGCTATCGTATCAGGATCTTCGTACTTAACACCATCAGGACCATACCATTCGTCTGTTAAATTCGTGTATTTATGACGAACTGGAGTCGATTTAGACTCCAGTGTTACTAAAAAATATTCGTTACAGCTCATGACAATAAGATTTAGTGGTTGCAACAATTACATCTACAAACTGTTCTCACGTAGCCAGAGGGAATGGCAGCCAGCTCCGTCCCTACGGCGATCGCCGGGTCAGTGCTTTCCATGACCGTCAGCGCCATCTTATCTACGTCAAGGTCATTGTCGTAAACGATTTCCCCCTCAACGTAAATGCTTCCGGCATCAGAGGCGTAGCAGTTTTTTACCTGTCTTATATGACGTTGTGTAGCAGACGCAAAATCACACTCGATACTTAACCAACCCACCGGTATCTGATCAATATTAGATCCGATATTGTAATCAGGATCGGTTGTTTTAAGAACCATATGTCTCAATTCCCTTGTATTTCCGTATCCGTCCATTGTTATGTATGTTCGGATCTGAACCTTACCCTTTTCCGTCTTATAACAGTTTTCTACTATTTCTGTGTCGGATGTAGTAGCATCAGGGAAATCACAAACAATACGCTGCCATCCTTCTTGTATTTTGCTGAATGTGGCGCTTCTTTGTATATCAGGGTCGGTAGTTTCTAAAACAATAAGATACTCGTCCCGGACACCTATTATGCTATCTACCGACCTGTATCCACCAAGATGTATTTTACCACCAGGAGTAGTATAACATTCATCTACGGACATAATATGTCTTTCCGTAAGATCAGGGAAATCGCATTCGGTTTTCGTCCATTCGTTAGGTATCTTATCTATTCTCATCCACTGAGGATAGGCGGCATCCGTTGTCTTAACAATATAATAATACTGTTCCCTTACACCAAGAACGGCATCAATAGCTTGATAGCCTTTTATATTGACCTTGCCACCATCAGTCTTATAACATTCGTCCACTTCAACAATTTCCCTGTCCGTCATGTCAGGAAAATCGCAGACCATCCTCACCCAATCTTCGGGAATGGAATCCAGCACGGTTCCTACCTTAATATCAGGATCAGTTGACTGAAGGACGGTGTAAACCTCTTCCCTGGCTCCAAGGATGTTATCTATGGCTACCAAACCTTCTACTTGAACTTTTCCTTTTTTAGTAGTGTAACATTCAAGAACGTAAGTTACATCTCGTTCTGTCATATCAGGAAAGTCACAAACCATTCTAACCCAATTCTCTGGAATTAGCTTAAAGACATGGCCGGCAGGGAAATTATCGTCCGTCGATTGAATAACGGTATAAATAGATTCCCTGATATTTATCTTATCATCTATGGCCTCCAATCCTTCTATTTCAACCTTACCATCCTGAGTCTTATAACATCTGTTGACGAACGTAATGTCTCGCTCTGTCATATCAGGAAGATCACAGTCGATCATAACCCACTCGTCTGGTATTTTAGTAAGAACTTTACCTACCGGATTATCCATGTCGGTACTGTCGGTAATTCTATGGGTTTCTTTAAGAACATCCATCTGATCGTTAAGAAGATACCAACTCCATACTTCAACCTTTCCACCAGGTGTACGGTAACAGGTTTTGAAATCTTTGATAACTTTCTCAGCTATGTTAATCCACTCCCATTCGGTTGTGGCCGGAATACCAGAAACAGGATGCTTCTTGCCTTCTTCGTCAAGATACCAATAACAGCCATTTAAGGACACAACCACTTGGTAGATTTTGTCCCCTATTTTTATACCGGATTTGCTGTCATCTACCGGTTGGGAGGAACCCCATTTTCCAACTATGTTGGTTATTTTATCAATGCCCCTACCAAAGGCACCAGATAAAAAATCCACGCCATTCATATGAAACTAAGTTATTTCAAATTGTTTTATTACAAAAAAGGGGGTGGGGGACCAGCCTCCTCCCCCTTGGGATATATAGAAAAAAGGAAAATCAAATCTTGCAGGGCTTGATATTTGCCGAAGCAGCTAACAAGTCCATAAGGTCTTGAATACCTTCGTGAGCGCCATACGGTACATGGAAGTGTACTGTAATATGATCATCAATTACCCTACCGAAGCCGTTAGAGTAACGTGCCGGCTTCAACGTTACTGAATAATCAGCATACGGAGCCAACAGATCTAAGCGGGTTTCTTCATTGGTAAACATCCGTTCCATAAGTTCTTGGTGAGTCTTACGGAAGTCGAAGAACATACGTTGTTCGCGTTCCTTATCCAGCAATTCAGCGCCGAGGTGAGTACGCGGAGCCCAGTGCTGTTTGTATTCGGTGTGGATCGGGTTGAAGTACGTACTGATAGCCTCACGCTGTTCATCCGGATAACCACCATTTACAGCAATACGAACAGATCCTTCTTGGAATGTCAGACGGTCAATCAAACAGTCAGACGGAGAAATCATGTAGTCAATACCACGGAACAAGATACCGCATTTGCAGTTCTTAGGAAGCGGATCGGCGATAATGGACTGATCTCCTGCTACGGCACCCAAACGTTTCCAGTTACGTCCACGATAAGATTCGGGAGCTTTTGATACGAAGAAGTCTTTGAAAATTTTATCGCATTCGTCGCAAACCATGTTAGTAACGACCGTTGTTTTGAATTTGTGTTGACATCCACCAGGTGTACCGTAATCTTCGATTGTCAGATACGGGAATGCTGCCTGTAATTCTTCTTTAGCACTGTTACCACATTCATCATCTGGCAACGTAATTTCATAAGATTCTTTCGAAATCTTACAAGAACCACATGCTTCCCAGCTAACGGTAGTAACAGTAGGATTGCTACACATATCTGCTGTTTTAGCAACGAACGTTACTGTGGCAGTCGGATTAGTTTCTACAAATGCATCAATATCAGCCTTCGTCAGTTTCTTGCTTACGGCCACAGTGTACATACCTACGCCGCCATCTTGGGCTGCTGTTTTCTTGGCAGTGCTACTAACAGCATTCTTAATGCTTTCCACTACAGTGGACTGATCAACACCATCATCCTCTAACGTTACGGCATAAATCAAACCGCCGTCTACCTTAGTATATCCGTCAGGGCACTCTTCGCAGCCTTTCATGATAGAAGACAGCTTTTGAGTATAATCAGAAGGTTTACCACCTTCTTTCATCACCTGATATTTAGATGTAGAAAGATGACGTCCGACTCTCTTGATATCCAAACCAGGATAAGCAGCCTTAAGCTGAGCCAGGGCATAAGCATCACCGGTATCACACATTTCCATGCAATAGAAATTCATGTCGGTTTCCACCGGAGTTTTTTCCAGTTCATCGCAAGAATGGATAGGATGGATTTCTACAAAATCACCTACCTTGCCACCACCTGCAATCGGCTGATTCTTGATACGTTCGATTGTTTTCAAAATAGCAGCCAAAATATCAACATCTTCGCAAGGATCACATTCTGAGCACATATCCTCACGACCCGGACAGTTTTCGAAAATGATGTAATCATCGATATTCACCTCACCCATCGGATAACCACGAAGCTCAAACAAACGTCCTGTCAGCTTAATATGGATAGGAATACGATCGCCTTTTCTTGCTGTAATAGCTGTACTGTCGTCAATTCCGTTATAACCGAAAATAACTTCATCTACTTTAATTTCTTTGCTCTTCGGAGCAGAGGCATACACTTCTATAATTTCATCAATAGCAAACGTAGGTGTAGAGAATGATTTATCATCAGATACACGGTCGTTAACCATCTCATTACGTCCGATCCTGATCTGGAAACGTTGTTCGTCCTTACGATATCCTTTCAAGTCTTTCAACGCTTTCAAACCATCTTTAGTCTGCTCACCATCCAAATCATAGATAGCGATCTGACCTTCTTGAAGCAACAAAGAATCTACGTCCGCCAACTTAGCGTGCGGAGGACAGATAATGTGTCTGTCATACGGTTTATGGATAGCCATAGCCTTATAATATTTTAAAAATTAATATTCTGTTATCTGTCTCAAAAATAGTGATAGTCATATAAGCAACAAAAAGCATTATGAATTAATTAATTCTTAATGCTTTTTGATAATCTTTAATTTAGGATATGCCTTTCTTCTGCTACAAAGGAGATTGGACGTTGTTTGAATCTATTTGATAACGTCCGTATTCGCTTTCATTCAAAGCAAATTGCTTTTCAATCATGTTAAGGATAATACCAATTAATTTATCATCTAATTCAGGATCTATATCGGTTGAATTAGAACCATCGGATTTAATATATCCTTCGATGTCAACTTCCTTCGGATAGCGGTAATATGTAAGGTAAACGGTGTCTACATCAAAACCAGACTTATACACCCTTACCGAATCTTCGCCTATTGTATAGAATGTTTCCCTAAAATCAAAATCAGGTTTGTTAAAAACGTCGGCAAGAAGCTCATGCGGGTTTTCGTTCTTAGCCTCCCACATGGTAAAATCAGTGACCGTGCATTCACCTTTGGTAAATACGCCTGATATGTTTGAAAAAGAGAAGAAATCAGAAGGCAATGAAAATAAAGTGCTTTCCGGATTATCTTTATCTCCTTTCTCGTCAAGTTCTTTTGAATACACAACTAACTTTTGGATATAACGTATATCCTCTTCGTTTTTCTTATCAAGGATATAACGAACAAGGCGGTTTTGTTCGTCATTAAAAAGCTGAACAAAACGTGCCTTGTCAAGTTTTATACCACCGTTGGTCATGTTTTCTTCAGCCTTCTGTAAGGCCCGAAGATAACAATCAACAATCTTCATAAATTATTCTTTTTTATCAGCGTATTGATCAATATCAAAACCTTTTTCGTCTTCCTTTTTCTTCTTGTCAGACTTATCTCCTTCTATTTTTTTATGCTTGTTCTTTAAAGCATTATACGCTTCCAGAACACGTGACTTGGTTTCTAACATCGACTTATTGGAAGCAAGAGCCATAGACGCAGAGATAGCGTCGGCGCCCAGGAGCTCGCCATTCAGATACAGTCCGTCGGTGTTGACGGTGACAGCCAGTCCCTCGATCATTTCCCTAATCATACGATGGAATTTGATCACCTGCATTCCCTCAGAAGATTCATCATCAGACAAGAACCTTGAGCTTGCTTCTTTATACATGTCAACGTTCGTATTCTTAGCATCAATCCAATTAGTGAATATGTATTGAACCATGCTCTGATCAAGCTCTACGCTATATATGATATCAAGATACAAAAGCAGATCGTAGATGCTTTTCCTTTCAGCCTCAGATCCTTTCAGTTTGTTCATGAACTCGTATAAAATATCAGCCTTGTCAATCTGACGTTGTTTCCTGATATCTACGGCCGTAGTCTTGTCTTCTACACAATAATAAGATTCGACATACATCGGATTACCGTCTTCCTCTTTAGGAGTAAGAGACTTGGACAAAATAGCTATATACAGTTCAAATAAATCACGAACGTCATTAGTGTAGAACAAACGACCATCATATAAGTCAATTCTGTAAGAATCCCAGAAATCGAAGTTCTTTTGGTCCAGGTCCTCATTGACAGTTTCTTCAAACGGATACCGAATATTCTTAATACGCATATCCATTTCAACTTTCTTGTCTTCAAGTGAGTAACCTTTATAACATGCTGAATTGATGAAGAAACCGGTATCATACACCCTAAGATCCTTATCCCATCCACAACAAGATACTGTCTTATTTCCGGGGAAAGGAGTCTTGGAAATACCTCTTTCCTGATATCCGGAAGGAGCTTCTTCATCCATCTTACCTGTTATAACATAAATAGAGTCGGAATATATCTTCATTCCTCCTACGGTAGCCAGCAGTTTCTTAGACTCATGGCTTTCTTCAAAAATCTTTTTTCCCATTTTTATATATCCTAAAAAAACAAAATTTGCGGCCGGTTTTAAAGCCGACCGCAAGTTAATATTAAAAGTTATGATTACAAAGAGCTTGGTAACAATTCAATTGTTACGAACCGGCTGGTATCTTTTACCCAACAAGCCGATACAGAGTGGCACCAGAATTGTTCTGACATACGAGGATGGCTGGATACAATTTCTTGAGCCGATACTCTGGATGACCATCTACCTTGTTCGTAACCCCACCACATAGAACCGATATCAGGCTTAACGTAGAATACGTTGCTGTTGATATTACCAATACGAGCTTCGGCTGAAGCAGGGATGCCAGCGAATGCGTTAGAGTATTCAGGAGCGGTCAAGTCTTCCATAATACATGAATATGATGTGATAGGAGTCATACCGTCTACCAACTGGCTTCTATCTACCATATCAACGTAATCCAAAGAAGGTTCGTGTTCTACAATGACCTTACCAATACCCGGAATAGTAACACCCTTGATCTTTACAGGTCCTAATTCAAGAGCATCGTTTGATCCTGTTACCGGGTTATTGATGATACGTTCTGTACCCATAAGAGGAGCCAAAGCACCTAATTGAGCGAAGAACTCATCACGGAAGATTTCAACGATGTTCTTATAAGCCATAGCACCTACCTTGAATTTCATTACACGATTTTCAATCGGCATATCGCTACGACCACGGAAAATATAGTCGGCAGCAGCCAGGAAGTGTTCACGCTTGATACCACCCGGACGTGCATATGAGATAACGAAACCACGGCGAAGTTGATGGTACAAACCTTCGTTTTTCATCAAAACACCATTATGACCCTTGACTCTACCTCCACGCATGAACATAAGTTCGTATGCTTCCATCTTAGCCAATTCAGCCAAGCAGAACAAAGACACCGTATTAGCTACACGTGCTGTACGCATATCAATGCTTCCGTCACCAAGACGAGAACCGATGATAGCATAACTTGCATCACCTCCTCTGATTTCAGAAAGCTGACGAACTTTCTGGTAAGCTTTGTCGATGAAATTCTGTGTACGTTCGTCTGCATAAGCCAAAGACTTAATACCAGCGTACATAGTCGTTTCACCTTCAACACCACGGTGTCCACCAAGCGTAAATTCACAAGTCATAGAACCGGCCTTAGAAGCGCCTCCTACACCAGAGAACTGAGTAGAGAACTCACCAAGAACATTTGTCACCTTCCAGTATTTAATACCGGCGCGAAGCATGTCTTTCGGGAAGTATTTAGCACGAGAACGACCCCACAGCTTACACCAGTATCTCCAGTTTTCACCTTCTTGTTTCGGAGGACGTTCTGTAGAGATAAGAGCCTGGCAACCGTTAATCACATCGTAAGTAATAACATCTCCTTGTTTAAATTGTGCATTCAATACAATTTCGAAGAAGCTTTCATCAATACCGGGTTTTGCATATTTCAAAGACGTATCTTCTACTGTAACCACCTCATACGTCTCTGATACCGGAAGATCATAACGGAATGAACCATTGATACCATTTACGGTAATAGTAGCATCCTGTTTGATCATACCCATATACATAGGTAGAGGATAGTTTGTAATGTTAGAAAACAACTCAAGCATACCCAGATGGTTCTTATCCGGATCTTCGTAGTACCAATCTTCTAAAGAGCTAAGATCGTGTTCTACGATACTTTGCTTAACGACTTTAGCGTCGGTATATCCAATCACCGTGTCACCATTCATGGTGGCCGGGAAATTTTTTGTTAAAAGTACATTAGCCATGAACGAAAAAATGTTTTAATTTTTAATCTATACTGATTTCATCAAACTTCACACCTTGAACTTGATCACCTTTATCATCTACCGGAGCCACCCTCTTGTCTTTATTTGTGTGGCTGATGAGCTTATAAATTTTCTTTTTCTCATCAACTACAGCTTGATTAGACTTCTGTTTTATGAACTCTCCTGGGTTCATAAGAAACATAATCAAATCTGGCGCCTCTTCCGGATTCATCATCATCTCCCTTACCCTATTAAATGCTTTGGTAATTCCGGGATTCGATTCAGAAGGTTTTAGAGCAAAATCAAGAGCTTTAGATACCATAGTGTCATTTAGCTGATACTTTGCCTGGATAGAAGACTTAAGATCTTTCTTATACCTTCTAAAATCTTCTGCATCCTTTGCCTTCTTATCGGCAGCCTCTTTAGTACGTTGCTGAATAATATCATCCATTCTCTTATCAAGCTCAGCCTTATACTTTATAGCCTTTGCTTCAACATACTCTTCTCCTTTATTGATAATGCCTTTGAAAAATTCATCAGCTTCATCTTTGGGCAACCCAAGAAGATCAACATAATGGCGAACGATCTTTATCTGATCTGCTTTGTTTTCAATGTCAAGCTTTTCTATAGGAGCGACATTTGTATCATATTGCTTAAGAATATCAACAATATTCGCGCCGGCCTTATCAGCCTGGATAAGCTTCTTAGTAATATCAGAAACAGAAGTAACATCTATCTTATCCTTAACAATGTCCTCTTTCTGGCTTTCAAGGACTGTAGATAGTATGTCACACAACGAATCTTCTTTACTAAAATCAAGATCATTGATAGTAATCTCTTCGCCGTTTTCACCGCTAAATACCACATCTTTCAAATCGGGAATGATTCCCCTTGAAGAAAGGGCATCCAATACTTTTCTGTAATTGACAACCGGGGTCTCTACCTGATTCTGATTAACATCAACTACATTCTCTCCTCCTTTTTTATCCTCTTTAGGATCAGGAGTAGGATCAACAACCGAATCTTCTTTAATTTGAGAACCTTCTTCTACAGGCTTCTCATCTTTTTTAGCCGGTTCATTACCATTAATAGGCAGAATATCTTCTTCCCTATTATAAACATCATCAACCGGACCGATACTAAAAATATCGTCCAATTCTACTATTCCATTTTTTTCTAATTTTCCCATACTGCAAAAATATTTAAATACCTATATTTCAGACAAAAAACTTATAAGTGTTTAATCTCCACTAAAAATTAAATATCCCCAAATTTTATTAGAGATTTTCTAATGAAATTTGGGGATATTTAATCCTTAATTTTTATTGATTCCAGCTACATACCTTTTGGTAGCGTCTTCCCTCGCTCGTTGAGCAAGCTCTTTGGATTTTAATTTTAACTCTTCCATTTTCATTCTCATTTCATCATCATGAAGTTTGGAATCGTTTTCGATCTTCTTATCCTCTATCCTTTCCTTGCTTTCTATATCAGCTTGCCTTACGGTCTGATCTGAAACAGAAGCCAGGAAGTTGAGGGAGGTGGCGTCGCTCTTGGCGTCTGCCGCCCTGCCTGCCGCCTGTATCTTCTCTTGAAGTATCCTGTATTGACCTTTCTTGTCTTCCAAAGCAAGTTCATGCTGACGTTGCTTATCCTTCTCAGCAGCTTCAGCTTGTATCTGTTGCTGGTTAAGCTGCATCTGATTCTGTTGTTGCTGCTGCATCTGACGCTCGTTGTATGCGCGAGTATTCCTTGCATTCTGTATAAGTTCCACCATAGAATCTGATGTGAAGATAGATGCAAGATCGTAAATGTCTCCTCCGGCCGTATTTAGCTGCAACATGAAAGTTTTAAATTTCTCAAGCTCATCCCTTTTCTTGGAATTAGATAATGCCTGAACACCAAGATGCCTTAGACTAAGACCGTCGGTTCCTATAGATAAGAATGCTCTGGTAAGGTCACTTTTTGTGTACATTACAGAAATATCCTTTCCTTCTTCCTGGCATTGTTGAGCGACAGCCAGATGAAGATCCAAAGCGCGTTTCTTGAAGTAACCGAAGTTATCAAAGTATATCTGTGTTTGTAACATAGATGCTGTAACGCCCTGCTGGACCCCGGTGGCGGTCTCATACCTGTTGGGGCCGTTAATTACTTGAGGCGTGATACCAACCATTTCAAAACATTTCATCCTCGACCATTCAGCAAGTTCCATTCTTGTTTTAAGTTGCTCTGTCTGGGACAAATCATAGACAGCAAACTGGTTGAAAGGGACACCACCTTTCGTGTTTTGAGATGAGGTATCTAATGTAAGAGCACCTACAGACTTAGCTACATCAAGAAGATTAGCCCATATATCAGCCACATCTTCACCCAAATCCTTGTATTCACTTGGAACCAGATTTATATCCCCTAAGAAGAATTTACCGATCTCCTTTTCAAGAATATTGTTTATCTGATTTATGGAGAAATTATAAAATATTTGATACGGCTGAATCCTGTTAGCCATAGAAGTACCGATATATCCGGCAACGGGTAGAACAAAGTCATAGATATTGCTATCCCCTTTTATCTGGTGATCGATAGGTTCTCCATCCAGATACAGGTTGTCCTGAGCGAGGGCACCTCCACTGATTTTAACCCCGTACCTTACCTGTGGAACATAATCTACGAAATAGGTATTAATCTCCGGGTTCTCCATTCCCTTACTCATGGTCCTGGTAATTTTCTTAATACCATTTTCCTGTAAAAAGTCCTGAAGAAGCTCGTCGGTTACCATTTCAGTAGTTACTAATCCGGTTTCAGTTTGGTAGGTAATTACATATACCTGAGCCGGGGATACCCAATATGATTCAGTTACCTGATACAAATCACTACGAACATGCTCGTCGCTCAAACTCTGGGCGCGGTTATAATAATTACCATGCTCTAAATTTGGCATGAATCTGGTTCTGTGATATTCGTTGCCATTACTATCGTATCCGGTATATGTGCCGGCTGGAATACCGTAATAATCCTCATAAGCTTTTATAGAAGCATAATCATTATATCCTTTCCAAGGTATTACCTTATTCTGATATAACATCCCTACGCTCGCCGATTTGGATAAACTTACATAGCTTCCATTATCACCATTATGATAAGTGCCATTGAAATTATCAGCACCTCCTATAAGCTTTTGCTTGTCTTTTGCCGTAAGAAGATGCCCCCACCTTACTATAATATCATTGGCAGTATAATAATGAACACGACCAATATAATCCCCATATTGAGGATACTTGCTATCTAATGTCTTAGAATAAAACGTATTCAACGGAGACCATCTTTCCGGCTTATAATAGTCGTATCCTACATGATAATTTCTAAAGCAACGACCGGTAAGAAGATAGTCGATGAAATTCTCAGTGTCTATCTCATCCATGTAAAAACGCCCCCTGTCCGCCTCAAGCGTATGAGAACCCCATATAACCTCGGCAGTCTTCCATTTTGTATTCATGAAGTTCTCTATCTCAGGAGGGGTCATAGATGCTTTCACCTCTTGTATCTGTTGAGCATAAGCCTGCTTTTCTTCTTCGCTGGCAAAATTATTATAATCCGGATCCAATCCTCTATTTAATAACTCTTGCCTAACTCTTCTGTCCAATTCCTCTCTAATGTAATTATAAAGAAGATTTTCCTTCGTGGCAGAATACTGATTCACTTCAGATTCGTCCAATCCAACTACATTATACTTGTCAGAAAGGTTGCCCAACCATCCTACAAAAGCGTTTACGATCGTACCTATTATATCATAATGACGTAAGAATGATGGAATATTTACATTGTCCCTTATAGACTGAACATCCTTAAGATAAGGAATTACATCTTTCAGCTCCATAAATGACAGCTTCCCTTCCATCATCCTGTAAAAATCTTTGAACTTTTGGTTCTCATCAAGCTGCTTCAAACCAATCAATTCAAGAGAATCCATAGTGGCTTTAAACCACTCCTTGGTTTTTCTCTTGGTAGGTATAGCCTGCACCGGCAAACCTGAAAATACTCCTCTGGCCGGAAAAGCCTGATCTCTATTGAAATATTCCATCCTATTATCCTATTTTTCACAAAGATAAGGAATTTGTTCTCGTCACCTCATTTTATACGGGTTATGTCTTCTTACCGTAAATCCTTTAACCTGTTCCATCTTCTTACGTTCCCTCTTCTTTTGATTCTCCTTCTGAGTCGTACTTTCAGGCATGTAACCCATATCATCATAATACTTAGCCAGAAGAAGAGCGTGGCCGAAGGCTATGATACGGTCGGTGTTGACCCCAGGGCCGAAGGCTATGATCTCATCAAGAAGTTCTATATCAGGGATACGGTAAATACCTTTCTGTGTTATTTCATTACCATCATCATCATACCCGACAACAACATCCTCCCAACAATATTGAATAACGGTATTGAAAAGCATGCGCTGATTGGGAACCGTAGGAGCCAAACCGAGCTTGTTGTTCTGACGGGCGCCAGCACGGATAATCTTACCGGCAAGACGTTCACCGTCTTCCAGTAACATGAGCTGCTTATTTCGTCTCGTAAGATACAGTTCATACATTCGATCGGCATTCTCCATAAGACACTTAGCCCCATACGCTTCTTGAAGTATTTCACAATTCCTACAAAAATCATCGGAAGATGGAGGACGTGATGCGTATGATGCTACTATGCAATAAGCAAATGGATCGTTGATTTTTACATACCTTTTAAGTACATAAAACGTACCAACAGAATCAGTATCAGCCTTGTCTGATTTATAGGGGTCGCAATTATGGGTAGTTATGTGATGACATAAATAGGTATGCGTATCACAATCAAAATTATACACAGGACCAGAATACAATTCCTTCTCTATACTTTTAATCCTTATATAAATATAATTACCATCACTACTTATAAAACACCCCTTTTTCTTAGCCTTGATTATTTTATCTGAAATAATAATACCATCAAGCTTAACACTGCTTATACCAAATGATAGTAATTTTAATATACCATTTGTACCAAAAGATAAATAATATAAACAATTACTTTTCTTAAAATGACCTTGAATAACATCAGATCTATCGTTTTTATTAATTTTTATATTAGAAACTATTCCTATTGAAAACAAAATATCTTGTACACTCTCTAATAATTTTAAATTACAGCTTGTATATTCAATAGTATATAATTTCTTACCATTAACGGCATAACAACAACCATCCGTATCAAGATATCCACACAAAAAAGAAACCTTATACTCATGAGGTATATACTTAACCCATTCTGGTATAAATTTTCCATTGGCATATTTACCAAATGTGGAGTCCATCCATATTGCAAACTCCTTTACACTGCAAAATATCTCGCAACTATTATCCCTGAATCTTTTATTAGTATATTTACCAAAACATGATTTACATATATCATCTATTTTCTTTATAAACTTATCATTGTTTTTATGTGTACTTATATATATGCCTACATGATGTTTGTCTATCCTTGAATACCCATTACCTATCCAAGCTCCTATTAAATACCATAAATCATCAGACATTACATAAGGGAATAATTCTTTACAAGGATATATCTCCTTTCTGTAAATATTTGGATATTTAATCCACATTCCACTCTTTACATCAGATACTTTAACAAAATCAAAGCTAAATAAATCTTCACATATTATTTTACCATTTTTAAGTTTATTGTCACTAACATACAATGGATGCTCTTTCGTAAAACGTGTTATTGAAACTCCATTATACATTTTAACATCATACACATCTTCATCTATTTTATTATATAACAGTCTTTTGTTAATAAAAACATATTCTCCATCTTTATTTACAAGCTTATCTTCATATTTTACATCTTCAACGTATTTCCACCCTTTATCTGTTAATACTCTCTCACCTGGAAGTAAACATCCACTCACGTATGTGAAATCAAAAATACCTCCATCTTCAGGCGGATTTTCGTATATAACAATAGGAGCATCTATATTTCCACCTTGGAACGGATAATCAGCGAGCTGTTTATCACTAAAATGATAGCCCATTTTCATTCCATCAGTCTGATATATGTCTACTGTTTTCCCTGGTCTTCCTTCTTCAAGAAGACGGCTTTTGTGCTTCAAAGCATCTTCTACAGGAAACCTATTTACATTCGTATTAAGAAAACAATCATCTATAGACAAAGGAAATGCCATTCGTTCCTGAACGTATAAAGCTCTATCCTTTTTGACAAGTTCATCAAGACGAGATTTTATCTTCTTAGTATTATCATCAAATTTTGATACCTGAATATCTATTTTCTTAAGACCTGTAGCTTTCTCTATTCCAAGGTACTTATCTAAGGTTGTTGTTTCCTTATCATAAGCATGAGACATCTGAGCAGGAACAAAACAACCGGATTGACTAATACGCCAAGTTGGTTTTAAACAACGTTTATTAAGCAGATCATAATTCATGACAATAAACCCGTATTCAGCAGGGTTATTCATCACTTTTTGAGCATCTTGAGACTTTTCAACGTTGCCGCCCGTACCGGAGCATATCATCATCCCCCTCATTCTACCGTGCATCATATGGGCAGGACGACCTTGTAAGTATGCTGCTAAAAATGGAAATTTACCTACCTCATCATAAATAGATGTATATGGTGTTCCAGATGCGGTCTTAAGAGAGGCACCGGCTTTACCGCTATCAATATTGGTAATACGAATACGAGCGTGAACGTCACGAATATTGTTCACCGTCTTAGTACCCATAATAACCTCTTTAAACCAATCATTACCTGTTCTATTTATTCTTAGATAAGGATGTATATTATCAAGACCAAACTCAAGATACTCACCAAGACTCATAAGGTCCTCCTTACTTGACCCAATAACATTATGCGTCAAATTGTACGTCATTGTAGCATTACGAGCCAAAAACGAGCTCATTATGGCCGTATTATGAGTAACGATGTAATTGGTGGTCAAAAATAAATGAGAGTCATTATCAACGGTTATACAAGTGGCATGCTCCTTTCCGTATATCGATATGGATCTTATTTTTAATTCCTTACGATTCCTTGATAGTATAAGTTTGTTCCCCTCCAATTTAGCATACCAACCTGAAGCCCAAAACATACGTTGTACAAAATTTATGACATCCATGTCAATATGAGACAACGTAAGCTCTTCTTCTCCGGTTACTACGTTTCTGAAAGAACGAATGAAGTTTTCTATAAAATCTTTCTTTTGATCTATGGACGATCTTAGAAATTTCTTACAAATGTATTTATCGAAAAACATATCCCCACTATAGCCACCGAGATAAGCCGCCAGCATCGAGGCGTAGGCCGACGGTGGAACCGGCAGCTTTGCCGTAGGGTAGTTCAGGGCCTCACCTACTGGAATAGACATACTCTTATAATCCAATCCGGCTATGGATCTAAGACTCCTAACATGCCATTTTCCGCCATGATTGACACGCCATTGATGATTACCGCAGCAAATAACATTACGACCGTCTTCAAATACGACTCTGTAGGTAGTTACTTTTCCTTGAGGATAGACACCTACGACTTCTACCAAATTACCTTTATCGTCATATATCTTATCCCCTACAACGATATTCCCTATCATCTTTTCCCGGTCCTCAAGATAAAGTATCTCAGAGTCAAGAAGGGCTTTTCCAAAACGACGGCACCCGAACATGAATATTCCTTTATTCTCTTCTTCAGCCTGCTTTAGAAATTCGGCAAACATCCATTCATTATCACGAAGCTGAGAATTTCCAGGAATACGATCATCTCCTACGTCAATCATCATCTTCCAGAAATTGATATGCCAATATAGCCAAGGATGTATAAATACCCCATTTATGGTAACACCGTTAAGGAGTTTCATAGCCTCATTCTCCCAGAATTGCTTGACATCATCGTCTTGCTCTTCATAAGAATACAGGTCATTCCATAACGGGATATCGTTACCCATATTTATATAAAGTTCTTTACTGTTAAAATTCATGACAAAACTATTTATCGAGCTTGTTCTTAGCTTCATTCTTGACAAAAGACTGAATACCTGATACTGTTTGTCCTCCTTTTAGGCTTTTCTTGTTTTTGGCAGCCTCAAGCTGATTATAGACATCCATTATCCCACACATCTTAATATAAGATTCAGTCCATTGCATTAAGCTATCAGACAAGCTTTTTTGAAACCTAAATTCTTTCTCCCTCTTATCAGAATCTTCTATTTTATCCCAAGGGTTTTCAGATAGATAACGTTCAGCTTTATCTATCTGATCCCTTAGCACAAGAAGTTTTCGATCTACGTAAGAGACATCATCGTTAGTCGGCTTTCTTACCTTCATTGTTCATCATTTTTAAAAAATCCTCATACTGAGACTTAAGCATATTAAACCTGTCTTCAAGAGAAGATGGATCAACACGATACTTGCACATGTTTTTTATTCCTTCCTCAACAGATTCGTCTTTGAATACAACAGAACCAGTATTATTATCAACGTACATAATAAAATCTGATTCTCCGTCATTTACTATCCTATCAAGAACCTTCTTACTGTCATCATCTACATTGAGATCATGACCGGCGTTAATAGATAACCTGTAAACGGCCTTTATAGAAGAAGATACTTTCAGCATCTCTTGTTGATACAAGTTGGTCATAAACGACTTTTCCTCCAGATCAATAAAGTCTTCTAACTCTATGTTGTCTTCCTCATCCTTCTTTCTAATAATATCCTTAGTTAGCTCTTCCATATCCTCCCCCACCTTGTCTTGCGCAGACAGTAGATGGTTGTAATAAGAAATAAGATGCTTTATATCTGAATCAAAATCAATCTTCTTCATCGTAAATAACCTTTTTATCGTAAATAATAACGTCCATCAACTCCATTGATAAATTATAATCAGCCACTTCAAAAAGCTCGCTGTCTGTCAACGTCCTTAAAAAAGAAACAGATAATCCTCTTTTCTTGGCAAAAGACCTAAGTACGGCATATAGAATGTCCCCGGCAGAATAATCAGGGAGATCGTCACAAGATGCCTGCAACATAGAAAATAAGGACTTCCTTTTATCCTCGCATTGTAAATGCCTTGCTTTACCACATCCGCCCATAACTTAACTTTTTTGAATTATAATACCTTCAAAATTAAACGGAATCTTTTCCTCTTTTTTAGACCCATCTTTTTGATAGTGAACAGTCATGTGCTTTACGAATCTTCCTATTCCAAATCCTGCTGTATGTATCTCTATATTGAACTTAAAGTGACGTGAGTCAATGATATTCAAATTAGATGACGTACAACCACAAGATGTCTCTGATGCTGTTATCTTCATATCATGCTTCGACTCAAGAACGAATGAAAACCTTATACTATTTCCTTTTTCTACTGGTTCGAAAATGATTTCAAATGATTTACCGTCTTTAGACAGGTCAATATTATACTGCTTGTCATCTGTAGAAATAACATTAAACTCATCAGAATCCATTGTAATAAGCTCTAACCTGTTCCATCTTGACTTCTCATCATAAAAATCAATAGAATACTGACGATCCATCCACGAAGGACGGGGAAGCCCTTCCCCAAGCGCACACTCCTCTGTCTTGCTCCAGGCCTTCTGCTTGATGAAGCACGTACATACCGAACAACGATTTTTACCTATTTTCTTGCTTACGTACAAAGAAAGAGGAAGCATAGAGTTAGGGACGTTCTTGGTATTGAATTTACATCCTTCACACTTTTCAAGACGTTCTTTGTACCAATCAGGATAATCTTCTTTTTTTCTTGGAAGTTTTTTTAATATCGTATCCATAAAAGCATCGTATATAACTTCCGCTTGCAAAATCTTTTTCATTTCCTATCTATTAAATTCTTGATCTTGAATATTTTGTATTTCACTAAAACTATGACCCTTACGAGATTTAAAGATAGATAATTTGTTGTGTTTTATCAACATATCCCCACTTTTTATCTCACCTGAGTCATAAGCATCCTTTATCATCCTTATCTTAATATCAAGGCACTGAAGTTCTTTTTCCTGATACTTAGATAATTTTTCCACCTTAGATTTAAGACGCTCAAGATTGTGTTTGCGCCTCTCCATCTCATGAAGGTTACAAACCATATCACCTACATACGGGAACGATACAGACACGTTATCTGTGTACGTACATAAGTTATTGGCATAAGAAATACTGGCTCTGAAAACGTCACGTATTTGGTTTCGGTCGTAAACGCCCCCGGTCTTATCCATCACATCATCTATAATATGTGACTCAAATGATATAGGGAAATTATTCTTCACCATCGGCTTCAAAAGTTTTCTTTCTGTAAAATAAAGAAACCAACGCACATTGATCTCTTGAACCCTCCAATACAAAAAGACGGCGCATGTTCTCTATATCCGGGCACAAACACCTTGTCCTGTAATTCCCTTCACGGTCAATCAAAATACCACGCTTCTTCATCTCCGTATCCAAAACAGATACATATTGAAGATCGGTACTGAAACAATGAGAAAACTTCTTCTTGGTCTCATACGAATATCCAAACACAAAATAATAGGCAAGAAGATTTAAGTGCCTCGCATCTATGACATTCTTCTCATTGCCGGAAGCCATTAGGTATCCGTTATAAAACAGAAGTATCTTCTTAGCCATATCTACCGTATTGGAATAAGGTACTAAAAGCCTATAAGCCCTATTACTAACATCTTTATTATCACTTTCTTTCATGAGATTATCGTTTTGATACAAAGATAAGGATTAAGGATTTATAAATTTAAAATTAACGTATTTTATGACAATGGATTCAGGATTTATCCCGATATTTGCACTGTAGCATTAAAAAAATAAGTTCTTGTTGTTTGATTCTTGAATTTTGTTTCTACATTTGTAGCACGTTACAGATATAAATATGAGTTCAAATCAAAAATAAGAATATAAAATATTAATTGTCTTATTGTTGATTTGAGACTCTTCTTTATCTGTAACGGGATTTTGGAGATTATCTGCAAAAAGACACAAATCGGATGGATATCCCCAAAAATCCATCCGATTTTTTTTGTTACAGATTATGAAGCTACAATTAGGTAGAAATATTAACATAAGTCTTAGGCTTTTAGAACGGTGGTCAGATGATTTGCTGTTCATGGAATTGTATGCTTTATACTGTATGATAAAAATCTCCCGCCGGGATTCGAGAATAAGATTCAAAAACCAGAAAGATCTTCTTCATAAACTTGGAATCGGGTATTCGAAGTTCAAGAACATGACAGGACATCCGATGTTTAACGAACTGTTCCGTGTGACGGATAGTACGTTCGTTGCAAGAAGGTATCGTGTTAATGGCGTACAACTTACTCTCGGATGTGGAAAAGTGAGTCTTCCAAAGAATAGGATTTTAATTAAGATAAAGAAAAATGAAATAACAAACCATGAAAGAGTCCTTGACAGGATAAGAGAGGCGATGTTTGTTAATTTAGTCAGAAACAATGAGTCTGTACTGAACAGTGGAGAGACAAACTCTCAGGCGGATGTCGTAGACGGAAGCCACTCGTATTATGGATTAATTGATTCGACGATAAGTAATAAAACAATTGCCTTGTACTTGAATGTAGGACTAACAAAAGCGAAAGAGATTGTCGGTATGGCGATAAAAGACAAGCTCGTAAAAAGGTTCGAAAACGTACAATTTATAACATACGTAGATAATCCTCGTGCTTACATTGAAGCAAACGAACATAACTACCCAATAGGTAAGCTGATTCCGGTATATAGGCACGGAGCCGTTTTCTGGCAAATAGCAAATACCTGGACCTTGTATAAAAAAGGAGCAACAAACAGATGGTATTTTGGAGAGAAGGATATAGAGAAAGGAGAAAAAGAAAAAGTGAGTAAGAAAGACGATTTCAATTTCTTCTTAAAAGACAATACTCATATCCTACGTTTCCTGAACGCAGAAGAAGTTGTTTCCGAAGATGGCGAAATTCTTGGCATAGATCGTAAAAAGACAAAAGAAGAAGAAGCAAGGTCATTGGCTTCTGTTATGGCTAAAGAAGCGCACAAAGACTTCTGGGACGGATATGAGCGAAGTACACAAAACCAGATTGTAAGAAAGTACTATCGCGCTATCATAGCAGAAGATAAGAAGCGCAGAATGGACATGTTCTTAAACCGTCTTAAACAATCATACGACAAGGTTAGTGGATGGAGCAAGGAGAAGGTAGCCACAGTAAAGGCAGGCATGGCTGATGCGGAAGCCTGCTGTGCTGAGGTGGGGACGTCCGTTGCCGGGGTCTGCGGTAGAGTAAGTAGGAGAATGAAAACCTATAACAATACCGCTCCTGACAAAAAGGCAGGTTTTAATGAGGTACGGGATATGTATGCTGAGTTCGCCGGCGAGATGGCTAAAGCGGTGGGATCGGTAAGCGAAGACATCTATACGTATGTTAAGGCAGAACAGTTTAAGGAAAAGATAGAGAATATGGATATATCTATCCAATCATTACCTAACATTAATACAACAGTAGACAATGATAAAGAATTAGATGGTGAATCTGTATTCAAGGATATACCATTTGAAGAGCTATCATTCTATAATGATACCTATCTTTATCCTATATCTCAGTATTCATCATTGTAATGTTTGGTACTTGAGAGAGGGTCTGTTCTTAGTAGTCGCCGACAGAGCCGAAAAACGATAATCTCGTAGAACATCGACGGAAACACCCGTTAGCCACCACTATGCCATAACCATATCTATACGAAATCATATTACTGTCTGATCTAAAACTACTTATCCAATTTATTATTTCTTTTTAATCCTAATTAATTCATTTTATATTTTAGGTTTTATTTTATTTTCATACTTTTGTTTTGTAGAACAAAATCAGAAAAAAGATGGCTATAAGTTACGACAAAAAAATCATGGAGTGCGTTCTTCGTTCAGTTATGTCCGAAGGTAATGTCGCACAAGGAAAAGCTATTAAGTCTGTTTGTAAGTCACCAAAACCGCTGTTTATAACCGGTAAAGGAGGAAGTGGAAAAACAACGTTCCTTAAGCGTATTATACCGGCATTAAAAAATGCGGTTGTTGTAGCTCCTACAGGTGTTGCTGCTGTTAATGCAGGTGGTCAAACCATTCATTCATTTTTTAGAATAGGAATGCAGCCGTATATACCTGAAATACGAAAAGGTGCGTTTATGGATAACTGCGAATATAAATTCAACGGAGGTTCGGAAAAGATTCTACAGAATATAAAGTATCTTATCATAGACGAGATTTCTATGGTTCGCCCTGATCTTCTTGACAACGTGGCTGATATACTTCGTCATGCAAGAGGAGACAAGGACCCGTTTGGCGGAGTGAAACTTATTATGGTAGGTGATTTATTTCAACTTCCGCCAGTAATTAAGGAGGATTTTTTTAGAGAAATATACGATACATCTTACTTCTTTAGCTCCAAGTCTCTTATGGCTTCTGGTATGGAAATGGTGTCTTTTGAAAAAATATATCGTCAGAAAGATGAGAAATTCATTAGCATCCTTAATAAGGTGCGTGAAGGGCAGATGGATGATGATGTATTTGATACAATAAACAGCAGATGTATTCAGTCTGATAATAATCAAGGATATGTTGAGATTGTAACTACCAACTCAAAAGCTACGGCTATTAACGAAATGAGAATATCATCGTTACCAGGCTCTTTAAGAAAATTAGAAGCTGTTATAAACGGCGATTATCCTAAAGATGCTCCGGTTGAAAAAACTCTTTTCTTGAAAGAAGGATCAAGAGTTATGATAACAAGAAACGGAGGAGAGTACTTCAATGGCTCTCTTGGTACTGTATTATCTATAAAAAAGGGGGAGATTGAAGTAGTCCTTGATAAACCAAAAGATGATGAGCATACTAAGGTTGTTATAACACCATGTTCGTTTGAGAAAGTAAAATACGTAAGAAACGGATATAAGATAGAATCTGAAGTAGTAGGAGCTATTATTCAGTATCCTATAAAAATAGGTTATTCTATCACGATCCATAAAGCCCAAGGCCTGACATTGGATGCGGCTATGATGGACGTATCTAATTCTTTTGAAACAGGACAGCTATATACGGCTCTTTCAAGAGTAAAGTCTCTTGATGGATTATATCTTCGTCAACCTATTCCTAAGACGGTAAAAACCAGCGATCAGGTGGTGATAAACTTCTATAAAAGGACTCTTGGTAATGGAGGTATTGTGAAACCGGTTCCAATGGAAGAGCTTGAAAAGTCAATGATTAATTTGTCAACCGGATCTGAAATAGATTTTGCAGATTTTAATTTATAAAAAATATAGTTATGAAATTTGGAGAAGCTTTAGAAGAAGTAAAAAAAGGTGCGTTGATTGCACGTGCCGGATGGAATGGTAAAGGTATGTTCGTATTCCAGCGCCCGGAAGATTGGTTGTCTACTGATATGATAGTTAATAAAGTAAAGTCATTGCCGGATTCGTTTAAAAAATACGTAAACGATTATTATGACGTAACTGAAACCAACATGATTAAATTTTGCGCTTATCTGTGCATGAAAGATGCTAACGATAATATCGTAAACGGATGGTTAGCTTCGCAATCAGATATGTTGGCTGATGACTGGATGGTTGTTGGTTAAGATAACTTAGTTTATCACCGCTTTATTTTTTTTATAAATCAATCAATTATTCGATTTTAAAAATTACAGTTATGAAAACAAAAGAAGAAAAACAAAAGAAGTTTGTGACAGAATTTGAGATAAATGGAGAAAAGTATGGCGGATATATTTATGCTACAACTTTTTCCGAAGCTGAAGATTTTGTTAGACAAAGAAAAGCGACAGAGAAAGTTGTAGGTGGTCCGTGTTTAGAACAAGAAGAAATTAATCGTCTTTATAACCATTCCTCTTAGAATTTTTAATGATTCTTGTTTGTTGGCATAACCTTGAGATGGTGATACTATAGTATATAAGTACCTAATAAGAATATGGCAAGAGTAGATAAAATATTTCAAGACAATTTGGCTCTTATAATGAGCCAGCCGTGGGAAGAGGTAAATCGACCGGTCTACGGTGACGGGACAGGCGTCAAGGTGAAGCGTATCCTACAAGTATGTAACCAGTACGATCTTCGTCGGGAATTTCCTCTTGGTTCACTTAGACCTACTAATCTTAAAAACTCCATAAAAGAAATATTGTGGATTTGGCAAAAAAGATCGGTAGATATCAAAGATCTTGGTCTTCATATATGGGATCAGTGGGCTGATGATAATGGAAAGATCGAAGGATGTTATGGAGATATGGTGAACAGACATGTTTATATGGGTACCGGAAAAGCTCCAGATGGTATGACAGATATCCATGATGGTCTTTACGGTTTTCTTAACCAAACAGACTTCATTCTTTGGTCACTCAAGAATGATCGTTCGTCAAGAAGAATAGTAGCATCCATGTTCGATCCTGAAACCAATGGACTAAAACCTCTTCAAGAATGTGCGTTTCAGATCAATTTATCTGTTAAAGGAGATGAGTTGTATATGACGCTTTATCAGCGCAGCCAGGATATGATTACAGCCTCTTACTGGAATGTAGCTCAATATGCGGCGTTGATGATGATGTTCGCTCACGACTCCGGGTTAAGACCCGCAGTTTTCACTCATTTCATCCAAGATATGCATGTGTATGACCGTCACGAAGAACAGGCAAACGAGCTCCTCCGTCGCTCTCTTTTCGGCCCTGTTCCGCAGGTTACTATCTCGTCCCGTATGGAAGGTAAAGGGTTTTATGATTTTGTAGCTGATGATTTTGAGGTATGGAATTATGAACCGAAGGAGCAAATAAAATTTGAGATTGCGAAATGAAAATAAGCATAGATAGAAGAGCCAAAATGATTCCTATTATGGAAATCAGTGCCGGAGATGAGGTTAATATCGGAGGCTTTGATTATGTTGTTGAAAACATAATTCCATGTAGGAAAGGATCTTATTCAGATGCATATGGAATTAGGTTGGTCATGTCTTCTTACAAGCATGGCCAACTTGTAAGGAAAGTAGATAGTGTTTTTTCTATCGATTCTATTTTAGTATTTCTCCCTAAAGGAGATTCTGTTGTAGTAGAGTGCTCTTATAGAGAACTTGAAGAATGTTTCCCTAAAATATGATGTAATGACAGGAGAAGAGAAATGTAACCGATGCGAGCAGTTTGGACCGAACGGTCTCACTGACTATCCATGTAAAAGGATTCCATCAAGGAACTGTCCTTGGTTTATTAAAATATCGGATAAGAAATATAAGAAGATTCTTGCCGATAGGGTGAAAAGAATTAAGGAGAATGAGAAACTTAAGCAGGAGATGATGAAAGATCAGGATCTTGTTGAAGAAGTAAAACAAAACACAAAAAGATTAATGCAATGAAAAAGAAAAATATAAAACCAGAAGAAGTGGAAGTCGTTATTCCTAAAGAAGTAGAAGCTATTAACATATGTGGAGATATCAATAGTTTTATAAAACATATTATATATGTTAGCTTGGATAAGGTAAGTAGTGATAGGGCGTTTGTCAATAATGATGTTCTGTATATGGTTACATACGCATCCATAAAAGGTGAAAATATTCCTGTTGGGGTATTAGCAAAACAAAAAGAAGCTGAAACAGAAGATATCGCTATGCCGTTTGAGGATATTGGAAGGGACGTAAATGTCGTGTATCCTATTGAGATAGGAAAGATGTTTAAAGGATTTTACATTCTTAGTAATGGTGCTGTGGCTATTGATTACGAACTTACAGACAATGGAGGCTTTGAAAATGACGATAGCATTGGTAAAATCGACATGAATCTAAATTAGTGTATTATGGTACTATATATAGCCGCAGATCCAGGAAAAGATGGAGCCATAGCCTGCATCGATCAAGACAGCAAACTAATATCAAGAATCTCCACTCCAAGAATATCAGCTTCAGGGCCGGTAGACTTGACTAAAGAATATGTTTTTTGCCGGGATACGATCGTAGAAAACAATCCTGATAGGGTAGTATTTGTCATAGAGGACGTCCACGCACTGTACGGGGTCAGCACGTCCTCTACAGCTTCTCTCATGGAGAACAAAGGCCAACTGCATGGGCTGTTCCTATCCCTCTGTATGGCATTTACGGACATAAGTTGCTCCGTTAATTTCATAGCCCCTAAAACATGGCAGAAATTGGTTTGGACGCATTCTGATAAGGTCATGGAAGCCAGTAAGGTAAATACTAAGAAAACGTCATTGGCTTGCGCTAAAAGGCTGTGGCCAAACGATACGTTCGTTAAAAACGAAAGATGTAAGACAGCCCATGACGGTATAGTTGATGCGATGCTTATAGCAGAAGCAGCAAGAAGAACCATTTAATCTATTTTAAATCATTTTAAATCCAATTAATTCGTAATTAGATTTTAAAATAATACATTTGCAGTGTTAGATAGTCATAATCGTAAGTTTTAAAAAATGAAAGTAAGAGTTCATGGCATACTAATGAATGAGAAACTTTCAAACATTTCAAAGATGTTTGATAAGGTTCTAAAGGATTGTGTCACATCGAATATAAAAATTACTTTATATTTTGATCATATCCGGATACAAGCCATGAACGAACGTATAACATATACGGATGATATTTTCGATGTGAATACTGATATTTCTTGTGACCATAAGTTTTCTCTTTTAGTAGATGCCGGGACTCTTATTTCGTTTTTTAAAAATCATAACCAGGATATAGAGATAGAGATTAAAAACGATTACAGTATCGTTTTTAAATACGATAGAGGATCTTTTTCTTCTACTTGGATTGAGGATAAGGCTTTCCCTGATTTCTTTTATCCTGTAGGTGATGGTATTCGTGTTATGAGCTCGTCTTTCATTCAGTCTATGAAAAGATCTTTTGCGTTTGTTGGATCGGATGAATTTAGACCGGCTATATGCTCGATTCTTCTTAATGTGAAGAAGGACTATATTGACATTGTTTCTACTGATATGTTCCGTCTGTTTATAAACAGGAAAGAGTATGCTAATGCAGTAGAAGAAAGGTCGATTATGCTAAGTGAGGTCGCGGCTTCCATCTTATACCGCTTTCTATCTGATAAGGATACGGAGATCAGTATTTCCACAGATGGCGTTAGAACGTTCTTATGCTTTGATAATGTGATTATATCGGATATGAACGTAGAACAACAGTATCCTAACTACGAATACGTATGTAATAAATTCGAAAAATCTTCAAGGGTTAAGTTCGACAGGGATTTGCTTATATCTGTTCTTAATTCCATGACTTTAGTGGATAATGTTGTCAATGTTAAGGTAGATGAAGAAAACGGCATAACGGTAATGTCTGAGGATTTTGGAAATAGAAAAAAGATAATGGAATCAATGCCTTTGAATGAGCTTGAAGGCCCGTGTTTTAATTTTTCTATCGGTAAGGAAAATATACTGTCTTCCGTAAAATCACTTATAAAAGGAGATGTTGTTATGGATTGGTCTGATCAGTATAAGATGATAAAGATGTTCAATCCTAAATACGAATCAACATACGTCTTAAATCAAACATTGTATAATCTATAAAAAAATAATAATATGGCTTTTAGAGAAAACAGAAGTTTTGGTACAACTTATTATCTGTATATTAATTCAGATGGTAACTTGTATGAAAAAAGTAACGAACCAAAAGAAGGTTTTGTTCAGCACATAAATCCTAATAGCGGTCAGCCGGCGGGATATTGGAAAGAGTATTATAATGGAGTAGTTGGATACATTAACTACATCGGGTTAAAGTCAAGCTCTTTCTCTAATGGAAATACTGTTACTAATTTCCTTATCGTATTAAAAGATTACGAGCTTAATGAAAACTATTGTATTTCCATACCTCTCGTCAATCAAAAAGGAAATATCAAGGGCTTTGTTAAGAGCTTTGTAAAATACTACGAAAACATCGATTTCAGTCGTGAAATTTATTTCAATGTCTTTAAGAAGAAGAAAGATGACGAGTTTGGATCTTCGGAACTTATTATCGCATATGCCGGAGTAGACGGAGAAAACGATCAGCTTGTTGAACGTTTTTATAAAAAAGGCGTAAATGGTTGGCCTGACCCTGTTGAAGTTACAGGATTTGATGGCAAGAAAAGCCTTGATTATTCAGCTCAAAACAACTTCACTTATCAGAAGATTACTGAATATTCAAACAGATTCAATGCTTCTATTAAAGATATCAGAGCAGGTATAATGGCTAAATTAGGTTTAGGAGGAAATGCTCAGCAAGATCCTACAGCTCCTCAGACTTATCCCCAGCAGCCGGCCGCGCCTCAACAGGTTCAACAACCTCAGTCTGTTCCGAGTGCTATTCCGTATCAGAATTATCAACAGCCTGCTCAACAGCCAGCACAGTATCAGGCACCGGCTTATACGCCACAGCCGACTGCTCAGCCTGCTGCACCTGCCCCGGCGCCTGCTACAAGGAGCACCAAGCCTCAGCATCAGACGCAGCCACAGCCGCAAGCACAGATGCCGAACTTTCCTCCTATGGAAGAAGATGACCTTCCATTTTAATATAAACATCAGCCCAGGAGAATAACATCTCTTGGGCTTTTAAAGATTGTGTAGAATGACAGTAGAAATAGTTACAAGATTTCCCCTTATTAAGCTTCGTAGGAAAGTGACAGAAGAAAGGATTATGGCGAAGCATGGGGATAAATTATGTATGATCTACTCAGAAACCAGAGAAAAATATAAGCAAGGAGATGAGTGGGTCGATGATCCTAATGATGCAGACATAAGTACTTTTCGTGAGTGCTATGAATCAACGAAGGACATAAAAAAAGAAGGTATTGTTTATTGTACTATAAAAATATGATTATGGATAAGTTAGAAGATATTGAAAGACTTCTTTATGAAAAAGAAGATAATAAGAAGGATACTGTTTCTGAAAAGAACAACAAACATAAAAAAGAGGATAAGGTCGTTAATAAAATACCTGAATCGTATTTGACTCCAGGGTATCAGAAGACTGTTCAGGTAGGTATTAAGAAGCTGTATCCTGATGTCGTGGCACCTGAATACAAACATGATGGTGATGCCTGTTGTGATATTCGTGCATATAGAGTAGTGAAGATGATGAATGACATGGGAGTAGAAATAGATGTTCCTTCCGATTTTGAATCAATTACCTTATATCAAGGTTATTCTGTTAGAATCGGAACAGGATTCAAGTTGAATATACCAGAAGGTTGGTGTGTGAATGTGGAAGGAAGATCTGGATTCTCTTTTGACGAGGGAGTGGTAGTTACTAACGCTCCTGGCAAATGCGAATTTATCTACAAAGGAGAGTATATGGTTAATCTTACTAAAATCAATAAAAAACCGACCGTAATCCGCAAAAACGATCGAATAGCTCAGATGGAAATCGTTCCACAATACAAAATGGTATTGGAAGAAGTAACAGATATTGAGGTAGAAGACGGGAATGAACGTGGAGAAAAAGGTCTTGGTAGTTCTGGAGTTAAGTAATGTTTAAATATTTTTAAAATGAGCATGTTAGGTTTTACATTCATCACAGACAGCAAGCTGTCAATGTACAGGGAAAAAGCTATTAAATCCGAAAATCTTGCAAAAGAAATTGAGGAAATGCAGGATAAGGCTGATTTTTACAAGGAAAGGCTTTCCGAACTTAAGTCAGATATTGCTTCAAAGGATAAAGAGATTTTATCTATTGGCAAAGATCTTTCTGAGTCTAAGGAAAAGATTGACGCCTTGAAGGAAAATCAGAAAAAGCTGATAAAAAGCGTCAAGAAGAAAACGGAAGAACTTGATGCGACCAAGGCTGATCTTGACAAAGCTAAGTCTGATCTTGATGAGGCTAATTACAAAATCAGCAACTTGGAAGAAAAGAAAAACAGTATCTCATTTGAATTAAAAAAGAAATCAAATGCGTTGATTGAAGCCAGGATCAGAATCGGAGATTTGGAAAACGAGGTTTCGGTTGGGTCCAAAACAATACAAGAGTTAGAATCGAAGCTGAAATTAATGCAAGTAGAATTAAGAGGCTACCAAATAGGTATAATCGGGAAAGATAAAAACGATGCCGCTGAGCCGGAATTGGATAAAGATGAGGAGTCAGATAAGGATGTGGCAGAACCAGAGAAGTCCGATGTTGTTCCTGATACGGATGTGATTCAGGAAGAAGCAGGTGACATTGTGGAGCCCGAAAACGAAGCTGAACGAGTAAAAGACACTAAAAAGAAGAAGAAAAAAAAGAAGTAGGTATTTTAATCCTTTTTATATTTTAATGTTTGCCATATTATGGGTTAGTACTTAACTTTGCGTTGAGAGAGTTTTTAGGATAATTATTGGTTAAAAATTTAGCTGTTATATGCAGGCGTCTGTGAAGGCTCCTGCATATTTTTAAGGTCCTGTGGCTTAGTGGTGAAAGCAAGATGCTCATAACATCGAGATCGTGGGTTCAAATCCCTCCGGGACCACTGTCCAATGGTGTAGTGGTAGCACAACAGATTTTGGTTCTGTTAGCGGAGGTTCGAATCCTCCTTGGATAACGGTACATATTTTGTGTAAAGTGTTAATTATCTAAGTGTTTGTGGTGTGTGAACATAGCAAACATTAAATGGCCCATTAGTTTAACGGATAAAACCCTTGAGTCCTAATCAAAAGTTGCCTGTTCGATTCAGGCATGGGCTACATGGCTTGTTGGATGAGTGGTTTAGTCAGGGATCTGCAAAATCTCGTAGGGCGGTTCGATTCCGCCACAAGCCTCTAAAAAAAAGTAAGACAATGAACTACCCAGAGCAACAAATGCTTAAGATCCTTAATAGGGATCTGTTAAGTAATCCGATGTATGTTATTAACAATCTTCATATATATGATTGGGAATCTGACTTCCTGGCCATAACAAGATCATTGTACGCTTATGAAGTAGAGGTCAAGATGTCTAAACAAGATTTCTTTAACGACTTCAAAAAGGATAAAAAACATAAGGTTCTTAAAGACGGCATTATTAAGGTAGGTGGTGTCATAAGCTATCCTCCAAACTATTTCTACTACGCCTGTCCGCCTAATATGATTGACGTAAGTGAAGTTCCGTCTTATGCTGGACTGATTTATGTCGATGTTAGTAAAAATAGGAAGAACATCGTTAAGGCCGCACCTTTAATTCATAGACAGAAGTTTGATGTAGTGGGCAGGAAACTGGTGGATAAGTTTTACTACAATATGCTTACTTGGAAGAAAAGAGCTATTTCAAACGTGTATGCTGACCCAGCCAAGGAAAGAGAGAAGGGCGTGCGTGCCGGAGCTGAGGCTGTAAGGAAGTCGGCCTGGGATGCGTTCAGGGCGCAGTGCCCGCACATCGCTTTTCCCTATGGAAAAGAATTTCCGATGTGTGACGATCATGAACAAGATCATCCCATGAGAGACTGCATACTTCAGTGTGAAAAAGGTAGAATATTTAAAAACGTATTAAAATGAGCACCCCACGTGAATTAAGCAGGATAGCTAATAGGATAGCCGGTAAGATGACTGATGATGGATGGGTCAGCCCCGGTAGGAAGAATCTTGTCTCCGATAAGAAGGTCATGGAATTAATAGATTTGATCTTTAATGAAATATGGAGGGAATTAGATGACGGGAAAAGAGTCCATATCAGAAAACAGATGATTTTAAAAAAGATTTTTGTCAGTAGGCAAAAAGATAAATACTACATACAATGCATAGAAAAAAGGGACGCCAAATAGACGCCCCTTTTCTTTTTCTGTAAGTAATTGTTATTTCATTACTTCCCTTACCAACTTAGAAACAGCTTGCGTGATAGTCCACCTGATGTTTGCATTAACATTGATAGTCTGAGGAGTACCGTTTGCATCCAAGTTAATTACCTCCTTGTCTATCTCCAAGAACGGATCACCTGCTGTCTGGGTAATAACTGTATTAGCTGTCTGACCACCGGCGGCCGTCACCTTAAGAGTATTTACCAGATCATTTACATCAGCGTTTTCTGGAATACCGGAGAATACGATACTGAAAGCAAATCCCCCTATTGCACCAGGGTCGTCGGCAATAACAGCACCGTTATTGGTAGCCTTGCCTGCTGCCTGATAGGAGGCTGGTATTTCCAGCGTCAGAGGATGAGACTCGTCTGGAGTTAAGGAGAACGTTAATTTAGTTGAGTTACTTGTGCCGTTGATTGTTACAGTACCACCTTCTTTCCCTACAGATGCAGTAGGATCTATTTTTACGAACTCAGCTACCGGAGCTTGGTTTATGGTAGCACTTTTCTTAACACCCCCTGATTCGGCACCAAATTCTACCTGTTGCGTGCGTTGTACACGACCTTCGTATTTTTCACCTGATACGGTAACCGCCTGATCACCATCACCTGATCCCGGATTGAAGGTTACAAAACCTATTTTCATTTCTGCCATGACATTTATTTTTAATTGATTAAGATACCGACAAATATATGATTATTTTTATCCTCTTACGTCATTGATTTATTTTTATTAAATACGTAGTGCTATGGGTTTTTTTATCATGTTTTAATCCTATTTATTTCTTTGTTGATTATTTATTATGTATATTTGCAACATCAATATAAAACATTATAACCATGAAAGTAGATTTTTTTAACAGTAAGGATTTTTTAGGATCTAAAACTAAAGAAAGTAAGATCCGTAAGTTGTCAATCAGCAAAAGTAAGATAATGACTATCTCTGTCGATAATTTGAATTGGATGGGGGTAACGGATGCGGTTGTTATCGGCTTAGAAGAAGGGAAGATATTTGAAGGAGTTGAAAATACGGTTTTTTATCTGGCTGCTTCTGATGTTGAAGACGAGAGATCGTTTAAGGTAAATAACCTTGGTGTAAAATACAAGAGAGTTTACTTAAAAGACCTGCTCGATTATCTTGGATGGGATATAGGAGAAAATTCTTATGCTGTGTATGATATTATAAAAGAAGACAGTAATCTATTCCGTCTTCAGCTTAGGGTAATAAAAAAGAGTAGGAGTGAAAAATGATGAACGATATAGATATTAAAAACAAAAGAATACTGCTATTTGATTTTGACGGGACGCTTATAGAAACCGCTTCTGGGAATACGTTCGCTACAGACTTGACAGATATGAGGATTAAGATGGATGTGGTGAATAAGGCTCTTGACCTCATGCAGGAGAACGGTGTTAAGGTATTTGCTATCGTAAGCAATCAAGGAGGAGTAGAAGCTGGGTTTGTTTCTGGAGCTGATATTGAAGCTAAGATAGAATACGTACTGAGGTCCGTACATGATCTGGCGGTAAAGAGAGGCATAAGAGGCGTCCTATATGAAAAAAGGTTGTGTTATTCAAATGACGAACAAGATCCGATGAGGAAGCCTAACACTGGCATGATTGATGATATTCTTATGAAGTGTAAAGACACGGTAATGCGTGGTATGAACTTTAGTCAACTTAAGGGATGTTCGTTGATGGTCGGAGACGCCAGTGGTCTGCCAGGGCAGTTCTCTGATTCGGATAAGGTATGCGCTGAGAAGGCCGGCGTTGACTATATGGACGTTATTCAGTTTCTTGGTAAAGATCTTGATTTAGAGTATGTATTGTCCAAAGAACATACAAGTGAAGGAATAGTTATTCTCAACAACGATCATATATATATCCTTGAAAATCCATATGGTGTTGGTCTTAATATAAAAATCACTTTAAAAGATTTTTATAAGATTGAAACCGATGATGGAAAAACTGCAACCGTAGATGATGTGCTGAATATAAGGATTGATAAAGATCAGAATTTCAATTTATATAGTGATGTTATAAAAATAGAAACATTAAAAGACGGTAGTATCAAATATACAAGTTTGTATCATGAAAGTAAAGAAAACAGCGATAGTTTATCATAAATCGGATTTAGATGGCGTTGTGTCGGCAGCCATCGCAACTATGTATGAACACAGTAAAAACAAGGATGTTGTTTATATCCCGTATTCGTATGAAGATGATGTTAAGAAAGTTGTTGACCAAGTGCGTGACTTAGATGTTGTTTATGTTCTTGACGTGTCTTTCGGAGCCGATTCTAAAACGGTTTTCAAGAAATGGCTTGATGAAGGAAAGAGCCTGATGTGGATAGATCATCATAAGGGGATTATCGAAGATAGTAAGACATGGGGGTTCGTAGTTCCAGGGTTGAGGAGAGTCGGTGTCGGTGCGTGCGCTCTGGCCTCGGACCTGCTGATGGGGAAGGTGCCGGCGATCGTCCGGTGCCTGTCAGACTACGATGTGTGGAATAAAGAATCTGAATTAGGATGGGATACGGTAGTAGCTGTCCAGTATGCCTTGAGATCAAAAATAAGACTCAATGTATTAATAGCATTGTCGTATTTGTATGACCATTTTAAAGAAGATATGAAGGACAATGAAATTGATCTTATTTTTTATGATCTCGCTAAAGAAGGACGTGCTATAATTAGCTACATGGCTGGTAAAAACGAACAAGAGGTAAGTGCGTATTCGTTCGAAGCTTACGTCGATGAGGTGAAGGTCGTGGCGATGAATACTACAGAATTTAGCTCTAAAGTATTTGATTCTCTTACACCGGACTGGTTAGACGGTAGGAAAATTAAAGCCCTGATGCCATTTTGTATCATGCCAAGTGGTAAAGTCCGGTTCTCTCTTTATGAATGCGTAGAAGACGGCGTAGATTGCTGTGAGGTAAGTAAAAGATTCGGTGGTGGAGGACATGCTGGTGCTGCTGGGTTTGTGCTTGATGTCACGGATATCAGATTCAGGGAATTTATAGAAAAACATAAACTTATATCACAATGAAGTGCGAACTGTATCAATTTACCCCAGAAGTCTATCCCTTTAATCTGTGGATATATGTAGGTAAAGATGTTTCTGGTATGGTAGAGTGTTTCAATAACGATTTTAGTTACATAGATAATAGTATGGGCGCAACCATAACCGTACCATATGGAGGATGCAAATCAGATCCTTGCACAGGATTTTTGATATGGTTTATTAATAAGAACGTTATTGATTTTAACACAGTCTCACACGAGGCAGCCCATGTGTCTCTCAACGCATTTGATTTCTTAGGAGAAAAAGTAATGAAATCAGAACCTTTCTGCTACCTCGTTGGATGGGTGGCAGGAAAGTGTGAAGAAGTAAAGAAAGGAAAAGTACGAGATAAATTAATATGGGAAAGTAAATAATTACCGTCGTAAAATAAGTATGGGGAACTTTGGATAGGTTCCCCATATTTTTATGTGATGAGGGAGAGGAATGGTGAAATGTTTATGTTACGGGAGAGAGATTAAAAATGTTTGTGTGATGGGAGAGAGGGGGTACCTATCACGAACCTCCCGCCCCCGAAACGCGTTTTCTCCCCCATACCCCCTTCGCTGGAAAACCGGAAACGCGTTTTTACCTCAAACCTACAAACTGCCTGATTATCAATCACTTATTTAAATTGTTGTAAATCAGCTTGTTGCGATAACTCGTTGATTGTAAGCCATTTAAGCAAACATATGTCCTACATATTAATGTACGCGTGTAATACTGCTCTTGTGTGCTTTGTAAATTGCTGATAATCAGATAATAGAATCGAAATTAATACAAGTTAACAAAAAAAAGATAGCATGTATATTTGTAGTAATGATAAATGTAGTATATTTGCAATGTCATCGAGAGAGATGAAAATAGTTAAGTGATGATATACTATATGTTTAACAATTAAAATATATTGGAATTATGATTACAAAAAAGAATGTAAACAGGTTGCAAAACGCTGTTATAAAAGAAAACGCGTCAAATTTAGCTGGCGCGATAAAACTGTACAACGCTTTATTCACCAACGGTGCAGATCTAAAGGCTATTTGCAAGGCTTTGGAAATACCGGCAGAATACGCCGTAAAGGTAGCAGCCCTCGCCAGGGATAAAAAACGCCTGGTGACCGTGTGCAGCCAAATGTTACCGAAAGTTGACGGTACCTTTGTTAAATTTGCTTTATACTCTAAAGTGTATAAGGACACCAATACAGACAAAGAAAAAGGAATTGAAGCTAAAACGGCTGATTGGTGCGCTGAGAATGTGGTTTACGGTAGCGAATATAAAGCATTTGGTTTTACTACTGCCGAATCATTGGAGACTAAAAAAAGTACTAAATGGTTGGTTAAAGAAACAGATGAGTACAAATCTATTTATGTGGCAACACGAATCGCTTCTTACTCAATCCGAATGATTGCTAAATGTGTAAGCGAATACCTTGCACACGAAAGCAATCAACAGTAACAAGGCACGGAGAGCGCCGTTAAGCTCTCCAAATGTTTGGCGCGTGCCTTAACGCGCCTGTACGCCATTGTCAGTGGGTGCACGTCCCGCGTATGCTTTAGACTGAAGCTGACAAGAATAGAGTTATTTTACATATTGGAGATAGACATACCGTCGCCCTTGCCGTTGGCAATTAAAGGGCTGGTATTACTGCATGGACTATCCGAATAGGTATGGTTTATGTTAGGTATGTGATTACAGTTTGGAAAACATGCCGTTGTACGAGGTTTATCTCCAGATCGAAACGTGTCTTACTTGCTTACACGAAAAAATAGAACAAGGCTGTAGATTAAATTACAGGGTACAAGCATGTAGCCTACCATGTAGGGACGTGTCGTATCAAAACGCAAGGACACTATGCCGTTATGTGTGGCGAAATAGTGTAGCAGACGGAAAATATAATAACAACATAGTACGGGCCTGTACACAAGAACTACGTACTAATTACGGGCTGTTGGTTGTAGCATAAAATCCGTACAGGATAGGAATGCGCGTTCGGTTCGATTCCGGAGCAACCTCTATATATAAACTTAATTTGATATGGAAAAGAAAAAAATGTTGGATGCCCTTACCGTTGCATTCGAAAAAGCGAAAAACAGTTGCGTTAAAATAACATTGCGTAACTACATTGATACGGTAAACTCTCTTAATGAAAAGGAATATTCAGAGGTAGAATGGTTCTATTTTGATGCATTAAAACGTTGGAGTTAATATGGAAAGAGAAAAGAAATTTAAGGCACACATGGTAGACGTACGAGGTCTGTCCAGGAAAGAAGCCAAAGAGAAAAGAAAAAGAGCGTACAGGGAATTTGTGTTGTATCGTGATGTAAAGGAAACGTACTATTCCGAAACAGGAAAGGAAAAGTGTAAACGGAAAGTACATACTTCCCGTACATATGTGAAAGAGAATATCAATAGTATTTAAATAAGATAGGGTTGTTTCGAATATCGGAGCAGCCCTATTTTTGTATCCTACTCTTTCTATTTACGGGTAGGATATTCTGAGAGTGAACACGACGACAAACAAGGTAGGAATGCGTATATTGGTTCAAATCGAAACAAAAATAATGCTGTTTGGATATAATGCCGGTATTTTGTCTATATATTGTCGTTAAAATTGGTCTAAAACGAAACTTTATGCGGTTTTCTGGCCCAAAATAGGGTTCCGGATTCCGCCTTTTTCGTCTCTATGGGTTGAAAATTAGGCTTATTGTATTTTTCTTAAAAATAATGTATTCCTGATTATCAATTAGTTAGGTTTTATAATACCCGTATTTTCGGACATACTTATTGTGTTTTTTTTGTTTTATGTGGTGGTTTTTATTAGTTGCTGACTTGTATTTTTTATCGGTTGGTATCCGTTCTATGTTGGAGTATGGAGCAGATCAGTATAATGTTGTAATGGTCTTTTGCTTTTCGTTTTTGGCTTTGATTATAGGCTTAAATATCTATATTGATAGGAGGAGCAGACGGTAGGGCGTGGACTGAAGGCTCTCTATTCTCTCTATGGAATGATATTATCTCTAAATACCCCATACTTCATGCCAGAGTATAAGCTTGTAGCGCTCTCCGTATGCCGGTAGTGAGGCTGAGAGCGCAGGTTCTATGTAGAAAGCCGGAGGATTAGCCGGAGTTGGAGAGGGGGAGAGGGAGGGCACTCCCTACCAACAAAATTCAATAGATAAGCGTTTTAAAACAGTGTTCTGTAGATCATTTCCACAAAATTCAATATGATAAGGGTTTAAAACAGCATTATATAGGTTCCTTCCAACAGATTAAGGGTTGAGGACTGCATTATGTGAGTATTTTTTTTTAAGCGGGATGTTTAACAATTAAAATATGGATGGTATGAACGTATATGACTTTGCGCCTGACTTAGATTTGAGTAAGGAGGTAGAAGGTTCTATTTTCGGGGTAAAAGGAATAGAAGGCAGTGATGGAATAGTATATGCTAAGGTAGTTAGCTGTGTAGACGTTAAGGATTACAGTTGTGATAGGTGTATTTTTTATGATTGTTATAAGGATAAATGTTTGTTATCGCGTAGTGTTAGTTGTGTAGATGGAGACCGGATTTGTAGGTACGAACAGGCTGCCATAGAGGGGGAGTAGGCGGCGCCTTGGGCTAAGGCCTGCGGTTGTAGGTGGAACGTAGGTCAAAGCAGAGCCGGAATAGTTTATTGTGGAACGTGAAAATAAAAAGGAGGAGATAGCGATATGAAAAAGGCATTTAAGATATTTTCTATCATGCTCGTTATTGAAATGGTATTGATATCTATTTTAGACGCTATGGCGTGAGAAGAATTTTCTTCATTAATTTTCTTATGCTTTAGACAGAGTGCTCCCGTCTGCGAAGATCGGAGCATTTGCTTTATGGGATTCATGGTGCAGTAGGCTGGTTCGATTCCGGCGATCTCACACAATATTAAAAATAAAGGAGGAAAGAAAAATGAAAGACGGAATTGTATTACACCCAGAGTATGGAGTTAATCCATCCATAGAAATATGTATAGTATGCGGTGAAGAGATGGGGATTGCTTTATTAGGAAATGGGATTAAAGGGCAGGCGCCGCATCATATATGCACGGGCGAAGTATGTGACAATTGCAAAAAGATAATAGACGAAGGAGGTTGTTTTATTATCGAAGTCGAAGATGGCTCAGATCAAAAGAATCCGTATCGCACAGGAAGATATTGTGCGATAAAGAAAGAGGCAGCAAAGAAAATGTTTGGACAGGAGCATAATATTGTGTACATGGAAAAGTCTGCATACAGTCTAATAATACTATAAAAAACGAAGAGAGATATGTTTACAAAAGAAGAGCGATTATTCATATGGAAAAAGGTATATGAGATGATTGATAGGCAAGAGGATGGGGAATACATATGTGTTGCGTTAAGAAATGTAGTGTTTATGTATTTCAAAAAACATAAAAATATCTATGGGTTTCGTTCAGACGAAATGGTGAGAATATATTTCCCGGAATTGGAGGAGAAGATAAGTATGGCCACAGAACCAGAGGAAACAAGAACGTTTTATGGGTGGTTTGGTTGCATTAGTCCAGAAACGAAGGAGGTAAGGCTGAATATTGTGAAAGATATTATAAAAGAGTTAGAATAGTATTTTTGTTAATCTATTTTATTCATCAAATTAAGTTTTGGGTTTTGGCATGTCGGTTCGTGAGAATAGGCATGTCTATTTGTGTATCATAGAGGGATGGCGCGGCGTGCCGGTATGTATGTGCCGGTCCTGGTTCGATTCTGGGCATCTCACAAACAATAAAACATAATTATATGGAAGTAATAACATAGATGTGAATATCGTACCCGTAAAGAATGGTGCGAAACGTGTTGTGGTATCATATTACCATTATTCACGCAAGGACAAAAATCACATGAGTTCTCAAACGGATTACGTGTGGGAAACAAAGAATGAAGAAATGTTTAAATACTTTGAGGCCAGGAAGACAAAAGTATTTTATAGTCAGATTCGTGCCATGTGTAGATTCTATGGCAAGAAAAATGTACGTAAATACAAAAAGCTATGATATTAAAAACGACAACCAACGAGTTTTGTTTCATTAACGTAAGTTTCTATGAAACAATAGCAGATCCTCGCTATTTCTTTGAACAAGATTATGAAGAGATGCCGGAATATGAGGAGGAATTAGATTTTGATTTTGATTCTTATTGCAATAAGTTTATTCCTTTTGTACAGGAATGGGCGAATAAGGTGGGCGAACGCCTTTATGAATATGGTGTGAATAACATAAAGGTAATATCGGTCGGACATCCAAAAGAATACAATTATGGTACCGATTGGATAAACGTAGAGGTAGAGTTTTGTGATGAATGGAGGCAAAAGATGTTATCTAACATTGGTAAGATTGTTAATGATGATAAATGCAAGAAGTATGCGGAGGCTAATTATCGGTCGGTATCAGGATACATCTTTTTAGGACCTGAAGATTTAAAGGAATTTGAAAAGAAAATAATAGAAAGAAAGTCAGATTCGGAATATGATGTAACAATATTATTAAATATGTATCTAACTTTGGCTTTTGTAAAAGAATTTGGATTTAAAGCCGGAGAAGCGTGGAGTGAAATAACAGAATATGCTTACGGATGTTTATCGTATTCCGATTTTGCAACAACAGAGATGCTTATACCGGAAGGTTCGGAGCATTTATTCAAAGACATTTACACGGCAAAGGCCGACGAATTATATCATCATGTCCTGGATAAATTCGGATGGGCGTGGCGTGATCCGAAATATAAATCAGAAACAGAATTATGCTCGATGTTAAAATGGGCAAAAGAAAAAGGCTTGACCATTGAAGAGTTAAGTATTTAATTGTTAAACATAAGGCAGTAGTGGTGCGTGAGTATAGGTGCTGCCGTTAAAATATTTTATAAGATGAAAAAAGAAGAGATTCAAACTATTTTATACACAATCAAAGAAGGAGACAGTATTAAAATCAAAGTACAAGACAAAAGTGAAGAGATAAGATTGCGGGATCATGTAAGAAGAACGCAGAAATACGGATACAGGTTTTGTTTGTCTCATTTGCATGATGGAATTTTCTATTTGGAGAAGTTGGAAGAGGGAGATAAAGATAAATACTATAGAGTAATAAACAGAGGAAATGGAAAGACCGGAGTATAATAAGCTACGCAAAATGGCTAAGACTACTCCAGGTCTGATAGTGGACGAGGCGCAAAACATGATGCGTGTATCGCTGTATGATAATGGGGAACTTAAGAAGATCGTAGTAGTAATGAAATGCGATTCTTTTTTACAGTCAAAAAGTAACATAGAAAAGATAATGTTATTATCATCTTCTATAGAAGATAGAAAAAACAAAGAAAAAAATAAAACAAAATCAGAAAATGAACAGAATAACAAAAATAAGAGAAGAAATAGGAGGAAAACAGGTTGATTTGACCTTTTATGGGCGTTTTTGCAGCCTTATTGAAGGTGATAGAAAGATAATACTAAAGGCAATAAAAAACGGTCGTAAGAAAGGCGTAATCGGAGCCATTCAGCCTGGAAGACATGATAGAATTTGGACCACATGGGCTATTGCTTTTGAGGATCTGAAGGTAGGGGATACGGTAGAGTTTAGTACATCCGGGAAATACAATCCAGGTTTTCATTCTACAGAAAAGTATGTAGGATGTGTAGAATGGATAAAAGGATCGGAATGTGCGATAAAAACCGGCAAAGGGATGGCAGTAGTATTAATTAAACACGTGGAAAGGGTAGTAAGATGAAATTGAGAGAATTTGTAGAACTCTTTGATAAGAATGATGTAAAGGATTTGTTTAAGTCATTATCTTTATGTATGGAATACGTAAGGATAGATTTACATGTATTTAATGTAGGTGCTTATGTTACGTGCCTGTACAGTAATGATCTTGAACAGCTTTCAACGATGAAAGGGTGCGCTATATACGCGATAGTAGAAGTACCATGTTTATTTGAGGCATTTATGGAATATGCTTCACCGGAATTGAAAGCATATTATGATAAACTAACGAAAGAAGTGTGACATGAAAGAGGAAGTAGAACGGATAAAGAAGTTGGTAGGCATAGATCATAATAGATGGGAGCAACCTTGTACATGTGATAAATGCAAGAACATGTGTAAGGTTCCTTGTATTGGTACGCCAAAAGACATAGAGGCTATCATAGATGCCGGATACGCTGATAGGTTAAAAGAAACAATGTGGATGGTAGGGTATCTTGCAGTGAAGGAAAAACCAATAGCGATGATCCAGCCGACAGAGAAAGACGGGTGGTGCGCATTCCGCCGGCCAGACGGTCTCTGCGAGCTGCATGACCGTGGACTAAAGCCGACCGAAGGAGTTCTGGCTTCTTGTAAGGTGCTTGAAGAAGACAATATTCCAACATATGAAACGTCTGTACTTAGAGCAGTAGCTCATGAGTGGATTAAGGTAGAGAACTTCGCAACTATAATGAGAGTCGTTTTTAAATACTTGCATTACAATGAACGTAGAGAACAAGATAAATAAGATAGCTAAGATCCTAAAAGAGAAAGGATTTATTGTGTATAAGAAAGGCGGGAAAGAGCCAGGTGTGTTTTACGCCAAAGAAGATGACAGCCGAATAGGATTCGTTTATCCCAACAACGGATATATATACGACAGGATAAAGATGTGGTCTTTTTCAAGGATATATAAACCACATAAGAAAACCGGGTCTTCGTGTTTAATGTGTGTCAGCGACGAATTTACTATAGAGAATGCGATTAAGAGCATAGAGGATAGACTGTGGGTAAATTATATAAAAGACGGTAACAGAAAACTACCAGAAGAATATAAAAATATAAGAGAATTTGTTGGTAGCTTCACTAAATTCTACGGCTCTGTAGAATTAGTTGAGGTTAAGTAGTTTTCCATGTAAGTTAGTTGCCGGCACTGGTCTGCGAAGATAGGTGCCGTTTTTTTATTCAATAAAGGAGGACAAAGATGGAGAAAAGAGACAAGAAGATACCTTACGAGGTAGTCATACAGGAAAGAAAAAGAGTGGATTTATATGGTAATGTAGTGTATTATATCTATTGGTTTGATAAATATGGGTACAATATCACAAACGAATGGAAATTCTGGAGCAAGGGTCCGAAAAAGAAATACGATAGAGTTAATCGTTATCTAACGGATAGTTGGCTGAAGGAATACTGTGGGAATAACAATTTAAAGATAAGTAGAATAAAGGAATGAAAACGATAAAAGTAGACAAAGTGATATTATATTACATGGATCGGGTAGACCCTGACGGGAACTTATACCGGTTCTATGTGTATAAAGGAATGGCATCTGAAATAGAATACTTTTGTACTGAAGAGGCAGGTAATATGACCATACCAATCGGAGAAGGAAAGTATGTCAAGATCGTACCAAAAGAAATAAAGAAAATACCAGTAAGGGGATATAGGAAGCTTGCTGGAATATGGAATCGTGAAACATGTAACGGGAAGGGATGGTATAGGCTTTTTAATTATTTCAAATACAAGCCAGACATATGTTATATTAAAAACATAGGGCGTGATAAAAATGGAAACACAAGATATGAAATATCATTATTTAATGCCACTATGAATGTGACAAGGTATTTTAATCTGTGGAGAATGAAGCCAGGGATGCATGCTATGATAACAAACGAGTACGGAGTCTTGGATATTATAAAAGAAAAATTCGATAACATAAATATAGTGGAATATAGTGGAATATGGATTTAAATAAATTATATAAAGAAATAGAAGAAGCAGAGGCCAGTCTGAATGCAAAAAGATTAGAGTACATCAGAGAAGCATTAGCAGAAAACAATGGAATTATAAAGCTAAAATTTAAAGGGTTTAAAGAATTTAAAGAAACTAATAATGTATTTGACTTTGATGATCAGTTTCCGGTGATAATAGAAATTGATGAAAATCCTATGTATTTAACGGAAGTGTATGTCAAAAAAAACGATTTTCGTGTAGTTATGCTGGATTATACTGATATGACTTTTTATGATTATAATAATCCAGGGGAGAATGAACAGGTTGCTTATTTTATTAACTATTGTTTAAATCAAGACAAAGATGGGAAAGAGTAGAAAGGATTATGAAAAGTATCTTAACTCCATATCTCCAGATAGAGACGATGAGAGATGGATTATTGGAGGAAAAAACAGGTATTGCGGTAGAGAGAATTATGGTACTATGATCAAAAGGTATGATCCTATTGGTTTTAACGTAGGGTACAGAGAGTGGGTAGAACAGCTAGAGTAGGGCAGCGCCCGTCCTGCTATGAGGTCAGCCTGGCTGTTCGTGGCCAGGATCATACATTAATCAGATAGTGAACAACGAAAACAATACAAATGTTTGTTAATTATGAAAGTAGAAGATTTAACGAAGTTTGAAGGAGAATGTCCTAACATAGTCGTATTTGGTACATATATGGATATTAGGGTTCCATTAACGAAGAAATGGAAGAAAATTATTAACGAGAGAGGAGATAGGCCAAACACGTATCATAACTGTTTGATTAGTTATATCTCAGAGCAGATCGCGTTGTCCGGATTCAACATGAAAAGCATCGGTAACCTGTTAATAAAGGGAATCGTTTTCAATAAAAACGATTACTACAGGCATAACGATATAGGGGGATTCCCGGCGACTATCAACGATTTGGGATATTGGGATAAAAACAGGGTAGAGCTAAATGAAGATTTTCACACTGTTAGGCTGTTTAATACAGTAAGTGTATATGGATTGATGTTTGGACCCATAAAACAAAATAATTTCATTACGCTGGAAAACGATATAATGCAGATTAATGTTGGCAGCATAACTTACATCTAAAGAGATAAATCATGAAGCTATTATACTTAGTAGAGTCAGGAAAATCGAAGTTTCTTGTCTTCGACGAAATGCCTGATAAAATTAGCACAAAGTACGGAGATGATACCATTATTGGAAGAATAGGAGGTATATTCTATGATTTCCTTGCAAAGAGAAATGAGAGAAGAGAAGCTTTCGGAGGCAGAAAGTTCGATATCGTACTTGATAATGGAGAGGTAGAGAAGTGTGAAGGACAATGGTGGGATGCGGTGACAGATAGAGCCAGAGAAGAATTAGAAAAAGAAGGAAATTCTTTTTCTGAGATGATGCTTATTGGCATTTCTTCAGTAGATAGATTATTGGATTGCTATGCGTATTGCGGGCTATGGGCATCCAAAAGCAAGGTTGAAGAAATGGTGGCTGATTATAAAGGTCGTATATATGAGTATTACGAATTTAAGAAAGAGGTAATTGATAAGATAAATGAGGTCAATGAGAAATCATATATCCGATCGTTAAAAGAGAAGGTAATACAATCCGGGATGAAACAAACAAAGAAAGACGTATTTGAATCGCCGGATGGATTATATTTAAAAATGGTATATGGGAACAGGATATTTTTTCCGTACAAGCCAATAACGGAGACAAGAGATCTCCCTGTTGACGCAAAATACGCACCTCTTCTTGAAAGGATACTTGGCGAGAAAGTTCTTGCTCAGGTAAGTGGAGAAAAAATTTTCATTACTCTTCGTAATAAATATGCTATAAATTTTTGGTGTTGGAAGAAATAAGGATAACAATTAGATTATGACATTCAAAGAATTTATGAAAGAAGTGGGCTATAACCTACTGACTACCTTTTGGGAAGATTTTAGTATAGCCGACAAGTATGGTATAGTAGGTGTCAAAGATACCTACAGACGTGCGTTTAATGAATGGAAAGACGATTATAAGTTCTTCACGGAATTAACGCTCGTATTGAATCATAAAATATGGCAGCATTATGAAAGCAATCGTGAACTGGCTGCACTGTATGACCGGTTATGGCGAGAAGCTGACGAGTATGCCATGAACAACTTTAAGGGAGAAGAACTTGATTATTATTACAGAGTAACAGATTAGAAAGTGATTATGAAAAATACGATAGTAACAGGCAGCCTAATTGTATTCAGTGACGGATTTGTTTGGAAAAGATTGTCCAACGAAAAAGCCTACAAGATATGGGTGTCGGCAGAAAATGAAGATTTTGAGTTATACAAGGTGAGAGTAGATGACGAGTCCGAGTCATTGATAGAAAGTTTGGAAGATTTACAGGATGCCTTTAAACAGGGTCATTATGTATGTATAGAAGTAGGTAAGCTACCGTATAGCATAGATTTGAATTATTTACGAAATCTGCAAGAGATGTCAGTGACAGCCGTGGATGATCTAATGGGATTAAAAGAATGTAGAAGGGAAGAGGCATTTAACATCATTCAAGAGTGGGCTAAAGAGTTTACAAAGGAATATGGGAATTGTGATTTTGATGGATCATACTATGATGAAATAGATGCATTTATCGAAGAAAAATTAAGAACTATTTAAAATCTAAAGACATGGAAGACGATCTTATTACAACAAAAGAAGTAGGTGATTATCGCATTAAAGTGTATTATTGCCGTGATTCAGAATGCCCTATAACTAATTGGGGTTTGTTTGGGTCATTCTTTTTTGAATACTCTGATACGCATCGATTGCATGATGAATGCAATTGGAAAACTTTCTTCTACGATAACAAGCATGATCTTAGAGATGTTATTGATGCTATTGTAATGAAGCATATAGAACAGAAAGACATTGTAAAATATTTAAAGAAAGGGGAAGCGAATGGGATCTCATTCACATACAACAGAGGTGGCAATGTATGGGAGTTGAAGCATAAGACAAGTCCATATATAGGTCAAGAGTTTTTACCAGGTGATTTGAAGGACTTTGATTACAGAGGAGAATTAATAGAGGATCTGGATGACGAAGATTTGTTAGATATCATATCCAAATATGGAAAAGATGTGGTAGCTATAGAGTGGTCAACAAGGGGTTATAATCAAGGTGATTATATAAAAGGGATAGCATACGTTACAAAAGAAAAATATGATAATGAAGTCTGCAACAAAGAAGGAGACTGGAAGGAAGATTGTGCCAAAATTATAGATAATGAAGTAAAGTCCATAGGTATGTGGATGTGGGGAGATGTAAAAGGGTACGTTCTTGAAAAGAAGGTAGCATTTACCAAGAAATACAAAGACGAATCAAGAGAGGATGAAGATTGCGAAGAATGGGAAGAGGTTGATTCTTGCTGGGGATGTTACGAGGAGACAGATGAATTGATAAAGGAAGTCATGATAGAGAATGGCTTAGAAGAATAGGTTGTGTATGCTGATGCCATGAGTGATTTTATCCAGAAATTATATAACTACATTTAATAACATATCTTATGAAAACACAAGAAGAATATGCACTTGAAATTGACGAAATAGTTCGCCGGGATGTGGAGAGTCGCCAGAGCGACTGGTTTAAAATCGACAAGGAGATATTTATGCAGCCAGAGAATAAGAACAAGGCATTTATTTTGGGAACCCGGAAGACCGGATGTGATTTAATAATACTGGGTGGCACTAATTGTGATGAAGGTAGTATGGATTGGCTTTTTGGGAGTCTTGGCAATGAAAATTTCTATGTATGTAAGCCGCTATCTTTCTATAAATCACAACAAGAAATCCAGAAAGTAAATCCGCTTTATGCTTTCAAGGTGGCCACTGCTTATTTTAGAGAACAAGGGAAGGTTCCGGTATTTGAAGATAGTAACTGTAGATTAATAAAACTATGAGCATAAAAGTAATAAGATACAGGTTGCCCTCTTATTGGGCTTGCCCGTTAATCAATGATGATTACACTGGATTAACGGATGAAGAATGTGAGGAAATCCAACGCTTCTTGGAAGCAGCAGAAGGTTATCCGGTAGATGTAGATTTGGAAACACAAGGGTTTTACCGTTGTAATGACGCAGGAACACTTCCCGGAGAGTGTGCAGATTTTATTTTTCATAAGTGTAATGATTAAACTAAAATAATATGGAAACTACAAACAAACTGTTTTATTCAGGTACAAAATTCTTTACAGAAAATGAAGAAGATTATAGAATAACAGTTAGAATCTCTTTGGATGATGACTGCAAAAATAACATATGCGACTGGAGCATAACAGCCGACGTTGACTGGAAAAACAAGCATGGAAAATATGAGGATTACTTAGGAGGCTGCTGCCACGATGAAGTAGCAAAACATTTTCCGGAATTAGCGAAATTCATATCGTTGCATCTTTGTAACCATTATGGTGCTCCTATGCATCCGGTGGAAAATGGCATATATCACGTTAGAAGAAGTGGTATGTCTGTGGCAATGGAGTATTTGCGTATATCAGAACAAGAATGCGTAGAATTATATAAAGCCTCTGAGGATAAGTTGTATTTCAAGTATCTGCTTTTCAATCTGGGGATTGTGGATAGATGGAAAAGAGAATCAGAAGAACTTATTGCGGAACTTGAAAAATTGTGTGGTAAGAAGTGGGTTAATCCATATAAGCCGGAAGAAGAAAGATTTGTTTTAACACTAACGGACGAGGAACGTTTGCTTATTGAAGAGCGCATTAAAGCTGGGTATTATTCCGCAGAAAGTATCGAAAAACGTAGGGAAGAGACTCATAAGGCAGAGATGTTGAAAAAGCGTGCTGAAATTTGTGAGCAATATGATAAGAAAATCAGACAAGCAGAAGCAGAAAAGAGGATAATGCTTTGTGTGTTTGATTATGGGTTGTCTACCGATAATGTTATATATTATCCTCACACGAACACTTTGTCTTTCAACTGGGACAGCTATGAAGAAAAAATCACACAAGAAGAGTTTGATGATTTTGTGAATAAGGTAGACCGCTCTCAATTGCCAGAAGATATTAGGTTTGAGCTTAAATAAAATACAGGATATGGAAAGATTGAATTTTGAAACATTGTTTCGTATCGTAAGATGGGATTACAACCGTTGTTTTAAGGATGAGTCGTTAGACAAGGATTTGTTCGTGGAAAAATATGGGAAAGTTATGGGTGAACATTATTATAACAAGTTCGTTCATGAGTTTGACGGGAACATCCTGAAGATGATTGGTTATTTCAGGGGTTCCGAAAAAGAGGGGCAAGTCTTCTGCGATATGATAACCGAACGTATTGAAAAATACGAAAAGAGAATGTCATATGATAAAGGTAAGTTAAACAATTAAAAAGATATTTATATGAACAATTCAATGGTCGCTCACTTGTGGGCTCATGAACAAGAAGAATCAGCATTAGGGAGCAATTTCTTCTTTGAAGGTACAAGTATTTATTCTTATGGGTATCACTTTGAAGTCGGAAGAATAGTAAAAAACAAACAAGGGAAGAAAGCATACCTGATAAATGAAGATTATTATTCTGCTACCACGAGCAAACATCAATGCTATGTTCGTAATGCGATACCAACTTGGGCAATGGTTTTCAGTGTAGGGGATAATATATCGGATACTGGTAATATGAGGTTTGTTGCCAGCAAACTGGAATCAATTAAGAAGTCTATTGAAAAATACAAAAGAGCTAAAACAGAATTATCTTATACAGATATTTGGGGCGCTTTTGGGAATATGATGGATTACATTCAGTTCTTTAACATGGGAACTGCTAAGAGTATCCTTAAAAAGAGTGCTAATGATTGGCTTGGAACCAATCATGAATTATCCAAGAGTGGAGATAGTATCAAGCGTAAGCACGTACATGAATTAAAACGCATCTTTCAAATTTTATTGGATCATCAAGGATTAAAAGTGTTAGGGACCGTAAATGTGATTGTTGATGAAGTTTGCGGGGAAGGTACATGGATTAAGTATTCAGAAAGATCTGAAAGATGGAGAAAGGGTGAGGAAGAAAGAGAAAGAATAAAATTAGAGAGATTAAGAAAGGAAGAAGAAGCCCGTTACAAGGATTTTGATGAAAAACTGGAAGAGTGGAAGTCAGGAGAAATCAATTTCTTGAATATACCTTTCTATATTCCTGGTGAAAAACCTAACGCCTGGATCCGTATAAAAGGAAATATTATTGAGACAAGTAAACAGATAAAGATTGGAGTAGCAGAAGCCAGAAAACTGTGGCGGGCTGTGTCGGCAATGCACCGGGGCGCCGAGTTTCGGCACGGTCTGGTGGAGGACGTCACCGGTCACCAGTGGAGTCTAAATCGGTACGAAAACGATTTGCTAACCGCTGGATGTCATAGGATAGCATATAATGAAATGGAGAGAATAGCAAAACAACTGGGATGGGTTTAAGTAACCCATCTTGTTTTATTGATTACATAATTAAAAATAAAAAGATATGGAAAATCCAATTATTGTTCCGTTTGATTTAAATACGGCGAGAAAAATTAAAAGCGGAGAAATAGAAGGTTCAGTATTAATTGGTAATATTAAAATAGAATTTGTATATGAGTCAAAAGACTGTGCAGATCGTTATAATTTACTTTTTGTAAAAAAAGATGAATCTGGGATAAGTGCTATATATGCCGATACAGAAGGTCGTACTTTTTTCAACAAAGTTCTGGAATTGGAAGTAGAGGCTGGAGCGTATTTTAAGAAAGGAGATGTATTAACAAGCACGCTTGGGAACCCATTTATATATAATGGTATTATTAATAGAAAAGGAGATATGGGATGCATATATGGTATATCGGCATATGGCGAGATTACATCTGAAGAAGTTCCAATATGGACAAATGTGTGTGGTGAGGATAAATCCAAGTATGTTAGATTAGCCACAGAGGAAGAGAAAAAATCTTTTGCTGAAAGAATTGCTAATACAGAAAACCTTAAAAAAGCAGGAATAATAAAACAATATCTAAGTGAGTACGAATACTTGCTGACTAAAGAAAAGAAATGCGATTTTAAGCCATTCGATCAAGTCTTGATGAGAGCAAGCAATTTGGGAAATTGGAATCTACACTTATTTGCCAGAGTAAGAGAAGAAGAATACAAATATGAATGCTTGGGAGGTTTGAGATACAAAGAGTGTATTCCATACCAAGGAAATGAGCATCTTTTAGGAACTAATAAAAGCAAATAAGATCATGGAACAGAGAACAGCAACAATTCCGTTTGATTTAGAAACGGCGAAAAAAATAAACATAGGGGAAATAGCAGGTCGTATTGTGACAGAGAAAGGACAAAATAGAGCAGAAATCGTATATGAAGACAATTCGTCAAATTGTCCGTTATTGGTTGTAATTCATTCGATTTCTGTATCGGCAGACTGGTTTTCTGCTACAGGAAAAGCACTTAGCAGCGAAAATCGCCTCCTTCTTGAAGTCCCGGAATATACTACGTTTAAAGATGGAGAGGTGTTAAGTAATAAAGATGGTAGCTATATCTTTATTTTAAATACACATGGGAAATATTTAACGTCTTTTTATGCCTCTTTAAATCAAAAAGGTATTCTTAAAATAGAAGATGGTTTATCTGCTTGGGAAAATCAGATAGAAAAATACAGATTTGCCACTGAGTCCGAAAGACAAAAGTTGGTTGACGCATTAAAGGCAAGCAAAGAACCTGAAGCTAAAGAGTATCTGAAACGCTTCTTCGGGATTGAAGAAAAACCGAAATATGAGTTTAAGCCGTTTGATAAAGTGCTGGTAAGAAAAGAAGGAAATAAAAAATGGAATATCAGTTTGTTTGCAAGGGAAATTGTGGACGATTATAATGGATTGCCTTATAAGTACGAATGTTCTAATGGAACATTATGGGATTATTGTATTCATTTTGAGGGTAACGAGCATCTTTTAGGAACTGATGAGGCGCTTTAATGTACGCAAATTGGAGTTGCAAGAATATCTGTTCCCAGATATTTTGAAAATGGAACATATATGAAAATAGAATACATACAAAAATGTAAATGCGGTGCAGTCACTATCAGATTGGATAATAGTGCTTCGAATAGCATGTTTTGGGAAACATTTGAAAAATTGGATTTGGATACTGGTGATGCCACATGGCTTCACCAGTCCTACTGCTGCGACCACTGTGTCAACCATTGGGGAATAGGCTTATGCTGGTGTGGATCAGGACAGAAGGTAGGAAAATGTGAATGTGGATCCCAAAAGGCACATGATATATTAGGGGTTAAATATGATTCGTTTGGAGCAATATTAAAAAACTTTGGATAATGGATATAGTAAGTAAATACACCGCCTTGTTAGGACAACAGAGGCTAAAAGAATCATTTGTGAAAGATTTGGAGCTTGTATTATCAAGAAAAAATCCTAATATAGAAAAAGGGAAACTTAATTTCATTCGTTATTCAGAAATGAAAAATTGGAGTGTAAGAGAGTTGTTTGGTGAAGACTTGGAACAAGCTGATAGGGCTTTAATAAACAAGGTGTATCATATGCTATTTGATATAGGTTCGGATTTTGAATCGGTTATAAGAATGCTATATAGCTTTCGTAACGGACCTAAATCGGGGATAAAAGTGGCGGATCCAGAGGATAATTACGAATGGACTAACAAGGACGGAAATGAAAAATATTCTACTAAAAATCTCCCAAAAGCGCATTTTAGATGGGATTGGAGAAGATATACCTTATCAAAAGAATCCGTTGATAAAATAACGGAGTTTGTAGACACCATATTAGAATCATAGAGAAATTATGAACGAAGTAATTTTAAGCAACATGTTAGGATGTCAGACATATTGTATATCAGACAGTCCTTCGAATAGATACTGTCTTATTGGGCCTATTGAGTGCAATGAGAAGTTAATAGAAGTGTTTAAGAAGGGGATAACAGTAAAACTCAAATACGTGGAAAAACGGGTTCTGGATACATTTACGGACAACGGAATCGACCTAAGCAATTACACTCACTGTATTATTGTGAAGCGGAATTTTTATCTCGCTTGGTAACGGCAAAACATAAACAATATGAATAATTTTGTAATAGATACTCCAGATAATTTCTGGCAAATAAGATGGCTTGACAAGTATATGGAAGGCCATAAAGGATTCATAGCTGGTGGATGTTTTAAGAATATTCTTTCCGGAGAAAGAGTAAAAGACATTGATATTTTCTTTGAAAGTGAAAGCGATTTTCAGGAAGCTGTTAATTTGTTCAATGATGGAAGACATCAGAAAGAAGGATGGAAATTTAAGTATAGGAATGAGAAGGTATGCGCATTCCAGAAAGAGGGAGAAAAGGTATGGATAGAGTTCATAGAGTCAGAGTTTGGAAAGCCAGAAGAGATTCTCAGGAGCTTCGACTTTACTGTGGCAAAAATGGCCTACTATAAGGAGCCTAAATACGAAGAAAAGGAAGATGATTATTTTCCATTCTCATCTGCAAGTATAGCAGCATACGAGTACAAACTACTCTATCATGAGAAATTCTTCGAACATCTTCATATGAAGAGGCTGGTCATTGACGAAAATATTCCTTTTCCAGTAAGCACATGGGAGCGCTCATATCGGTATAAAGGATATGGTTACAATATGTGCCGGGAGACAAAGAAAAAACTTCTACAGGCTATTAAAGGTGTAAACGTAGAGGAGGAAGATGTATCTTTGTACACTACTGGAGGATGGGATTAACTTATAAAACATAGATATATGAATACATCATTTGAGAAATCTAAAAACAGTACAGATGAATGGTACACACCTAAAGAAATTATAGACGCTTTAGGGAAATTTGATTTAGATCCATGTGCGCCTATGCGTCCGTTATGGAGGACAGCCAGGGTTATGTATAACAAAGAGCAAGATGGATTAAAACAAAAATGGGAAGGAAGGGTATGGTTAAACCCACCTTATTCAAGACCGACTATAGAGCATTTTATTACTCGTATGGTAGAGCACAATAATGGAATAGCTCTTCTTTTTAATTGTCTTGACAATAAGATGTTTCAGGATGTTGTATTCCCGAAAGCAAAAGGTATATTGTTCATGAAAGGAAGGATAAAATTCCACAGAGAAGATGGAACAATAGGTGAAAGTCCAGGATGTGGGTCTATTCTGGTTGCATTCGGCGAAGAGAATGCGGAAACATTAAGATCTTCTAATATTGAAGGAAGATATATACAGGTCAATCAAGAACCGTGTAACACCCATGTAGATTGGGAACAACGTAGATACGAGATGGCAAAAACCATGCTTCCGATCACAGCCGTATCAGGACATGGACCTCATGGTGAATTAATATTGGAAGCGTGTGATAAGGCGGCTGAATTAGCTGTAATATACGCAGATGCTTTAATTAAAGAACTGAAATGAAATCAACAGTACATGCTTATCTTGAGAATGATTATAGATTTTATAGACTTCCTCTATTTAAAGCTACGGCTGTAAAATACGGATGGAATAATTCTATAGAGGAAGATAGTGGGAGAGGAAAAATATAATTCAAAGTATTAAGTAGATATATTATGAGCGCAAGTAAAGAATACAAGGCAGTAAGAAACTGCATACTAAATGAACTTCACCTTACCAAAGAAGATATAATCAAAAACATAGAATCATTATTGGAAAAACTTGTAAAAAGGTGTATGCATAATACGTACGGAGGAAACAATCAGATAGAACATTGGATCAGATGTATGGTAAACGATGAGCTTAAACAAAGGGATTATGGTTTTGTAGAAAGAATAAGCAAGGAAGTCGTGAAAGATCATGTGCTGAATGAGTTGAACATAATCGTAAGACCCAAAAATGAAAGATGCGTATGCGAAAATAGAGTGCCATCAAGAAAAGATGGTTTGTATCTAATCTACGGGAACGGACACGTAGAGCCGTTTACCGGCGATAACTCCAAAGATTGTGTACGATACATTGGGTTGAAGCACAGATACATGTCATTTGCAATCTCACTGACGGAGCATGATATCATACAATTGCTTGACGATGATAGCCGTGAAGAATCCGGAAGTGGGACATATTACGAACGTGAATGTGATGCGCTGTTTGACATTGACGGACGCGGCAATACGGAACGCCTTGTAACCAGAAATCCAAAATTGAGAAATCTGCTGGAAGATGGCGAGTATATACCATCTCTTGGTCAATTAAATTTAATGGCCCATTATATGGACGAACTAAACAAAGCATTCACTTATGTTTCGGCATCTCCCCTCTCCTCGACGTGGTATTGGTCCAGTACTGAGAGCAGCCAGGCCGTCGCGTGGTACGTGGTCTTCTCCAGTGGCCTCACGGGCACCGGAAACAAGCACATCGGAGACATGGTTCGGGCGGTAATTGATTTTTAAAAAGGATTACAATGATAACATCAGTAAAAATAAAAGACAATACGAAAACTCCATTTGAATATGTTTCTGACATAGAAGCGTTTGAAAATGGCAGAGAATTTATTTTCAAGCCAGGAGTGAATGTGATTGTAGGTAAAAACGGTAGTGGAAAATCAACCTTGCTTAACATCATATCAATGTATGCGTTATGTGAGAAATCCATGTGCTCTGAAATACCGATCGAGGCACTGGATTTTCCACCTATATTTGATGATGATGACAAGGTTCTTGATGGGATTGACATATCATCCGATTATGCAGGGAAAGTATTCCGTTTATTGCCATCGGCGGAGATGAATCGAGATAGTGTATTGAAAAACATCAGCAACTTAGATTTGTATGTGAATAATATTAGAAGATCTTATGGAGAGAAAGTGGTGTTATCATTGGAATCACTTTTCAATTTAATGTTCGGTCAAAAGGATTATACGTTTCCAATACAAGATCTTGTAGAATACAAGAAAAAATCAAATGCGTTTTGGATTAAAAGGATTGATAATCTGTTGAAGTATTATAAAAGAAACCGCATAACATTAGCAGAAAGCAGTTTTGAATACACGGTTCTCATGGATGAGCCAGACAGGAATCTTGACATTGACAATATAATGCAAATTTATAATGTATTATCATTCCATAAACCACAAACACAAATTATAGCCATAATACACAATCCGGCATTGATTTACAAGTTAAGCAAATTAGATTGTGTGAATTTCATAGAGATGACAGAAGGATATCTAAAGGATGTTGTCAATTTCATAAGTGAAACAAATAAATGAAAGAGAATGAGAAAAGAACTGAAAATAATAGGATCAAGAGATCGGCACGTATTTACAGCGACATTCATTCGTTTTGGATTCAGGGATGGGTATAAAGGACCTGTAAAGACAATACTTTTACAAGACGTGTTACTCGATGATAAAATAGTAACAGATCATTTGTGGTTTGATTTGACAAAAGGATTCGAAAGCGCCGATTTATTACCAGGCGATGTGATTGAGTTTTGTGCAAGGGTTAGTATTTACGAGAAAGGATATAAAGGATATAGGAATGACGTATTCGATAGGCCGATAGAAAAGGATTATCGATTGTCAAGACCAACAAAGATTAAAAAGATTGGGAAGAAATCAATAGATTGACATACTACCGCGAACTTTAGGTGTGGGAGTATGTCAAAGAGATGACAGAAGGGCATCTTAGTAAAACTTGTATATTTGTGTCTAATTAATTAAAGGTGAGATGAACTGGAAGAAATTCAAAGAGGAAAAACCTTCAGAGGGAGAAGAAGTGTTGGCTTATCACCCAAGTTGGATAGATGAAGATTTCAACCCAAGAGGTATAAGAATAGGGTTTTGGAATGGAGGAGACGATTTTAAATCGGCTCATTGGTGGGATTATCAAGATTGTTATATCACAATCTCTCATTGTGATTGTGATGATAATTCTCTTTTCAGTGATAGAATAAAAAACAGCATAGAGCCAGAGTTATGGATATCACTTGATGTTATTACAAATTACTTACCTGATATAAAACAAAATCACTTATAACAATGAGCTATTTTATATTAATGGGGAGAAGGATTCCCAAGCAAGCTATAACAGGCTTTAAGTTTCAAAATGAAACAGATAACATTCGTCCTTTCCTATCAATCAGGATAAGAGGGAAGGAGGAAATTATACCATTTAAAGATAAAAGGGAAATACTGTCCGTGAAAGCGCATCTATGTTCTGTCTTCTCCGGATTTGTGAAAATAGGTGACTGGTATCTCAAGATGTCGGAGGTTAAGGAATATAAGCCGGTAACTGCCGAGGATATGAACCCCTACATCTTGTTTAAGACATCTAAGTTCGGGAACATAAAAGTTCGTTTCCAAAAAGATGAAGATATGAATGCAGAATTATTGATATTGGATCAACTTTTTGATGTGGAATAAATTAGTAATCACCTTTTATAAATCAAGCTATGACCTGGAAAGAATTGAAAGACAAAATATCTCTTATGACAGAAGAAGAGCAACAGCAGGAAGTTGCAGTTTGGGGAGAATATCTGAATTTGATGAAAGATTGCTCCTTGGAGAAAACAAATGAGAATATGTACTACAACTCTGAATGGGATTATACTCTTGAAGAGAGTGAATTGGAACCGGAAGACAAGAATGACCCTGATGTACATAGGGTATATGAAGCAGGAATGTATTATATTTATTCGAATTGATTTTAAAAAGATCTGATTATGGCAGCATTAACAACACTAAATATAACGGAAAAGAACGCTAATAACAGTTTGTCCGTAACTGTTAAAGTGAATGTCACCAAAGAAGGAGTGTTTACCACTACCTTGTCAAAAGAAGATGTGGATAAGATTCATTCTTATGGGATCAAATTACCTACAAACAGATTAGGCAACGAAGGATATTTCAATAGTATAGCACTTTCTGATTTGGAAAGTCAAATCAGGGAAGTTCTGAAGAGATGTTTAAGTTATAAAATAGTAGAAGAAGTGCCTGTTATTAAGTATCAACTGGAAACGAATTGCATGTTTTCCTATGACAAAAACGGAAATATTGTCCCTAACCCCTCTAAGGAATGGACAGGAAATGATGAGAATGGAAAATGGAGGGATGGAACTTCCCGTTTAGATGCCTTAAACACCCAACCTTTCGGTTTTAGTGTTTATGCAAAACCATTTCTAAAAAGAGTAATTGAATATGGTAATGGAGAGACAAAAGTAGAATACGGCAGGTTAAATACAGAAAAAGGAACTTATGCGCACTGGCTGAATTATGTAACATGCATATCATACAATCGATATAAGCCGGTAATGGAAGTGGAATGCAACGAATGCACCTCAAAATTATTCGTTGATATGATCAAATCTATTTGTGAGATAAGTGAACAAGTCAAGAGTTTTATCAATCCAGAACAAATAAAAGCAATTGCGGAGTCAAATGAACCGATTTTGCTTTTATCTAACAACTAAAAAATCATGAGGTATGTATGTGTTTTTATCTGCTTTCTGTTATGGCTTATTTTTACGTTGTTATTATCATTCACTGTCATAGGATTGGTTATAAGCGTGAGTGATGAATGGCAGGAAATGGGTAACAAAATAATAGATAAACTTTAATAAAATATGAATAAGAATATAATCAACAACGCTCAACTTTTAGAGATTAAAACTAAGATTAGACAACTTGGAGCAATGATGAATGCATATCAATGCAGGTTTGTGGTTTTTTCGGGTCAATTGTTTTTTGTGGATGATGAATATGCTGGAACGGTTAAACTGACTAATCTTGATAATGGAGAATCTAACATATCATTCCCTTCATGTGACGATGGATTGATAATCAATCCAGCCGATAAGCATATTAAATAATTTCAAAACTAAAAATATTTAAATTAATTAAACAATAATAAGACATGAAACAAGATATAGAATATGCTGTTCCTCTTTTTAAAGCTGGTGCAGAATGGCGCATTAACAGCGTGTGGCACGATGCAAGAGAAAAGCCAGACAAAGGGAAGCTGCTCATTGTGGAGGATATTGACGGTGCTTATGATTTGGTCTATTTAACCAAGAGCAAGCCATGGGAAGAACTTTCAGAAAAGGATCATTATATGCGCTGGGCATACATCGAGGACTTGCTCCCATGCGAAGAAGAAAGGGGGTGATAATGAATAAAAAATTAAGAAATGCCATAAAGAAAGCAGAAAACAAACAAAACGAAGCGGACCTTGCACTGCAATCCATTTGGGAACATCTTGCTTTCTCAGGATTTAGAGATAATGAGCCTAATTTGAGCATGGCTTCAGGAAATGAAATCATACTTGAATGGAACGGTTCAGAAATGAATGCGAATGATATTATAGACCGTATGGAATCAGTAGGATATATAACTCCCGATGATTTTATTGGAGGTTAGATTAAAGTATAAAATTATGAAAAGAGAAGATATTGAAAAAGCAGCAAAAGATTATTCCATAGGTCTTAAAGAAGTGGATGCAGACGATTATGTTCTACGCAAGGATAATTGCCGTGAAGACTTCATGGCGGGTGCAGAATGGAGCATCAACAGCGCGTGGTATGATGCAAGCGAAACACCACAACACAGTGGAATGTTGATTGCTATTAAACAAGATGGAACTCCTATTGTCTGTGGGCCAAATAACTCTAATTGGAAAATAGCTGTTAGAATTTTCCATATCGTAAGATGGGCATACATCGAAAATTTACTGCCTATTACATGTTGAATAATATATTTTCACGAGATCATGACCGATAGAGAGCTTCTTGAAGAAAACAATAAAATACTAAAAGAAATTATAAATTTTGTAAGGAAAGTTGATTCTACTGAATACAGGGATCATCAAGACTTTATGGAATTTCTGAGGAATGTGGCAGCCGATATATGGGTGGAATATACGGAGCCTGAACAAAGAAGTAAGTTGTTTAATCTAATGAATAAAAAAAATGAAAACAGTTTTTGATTTAAGCAGAGATGAGATTGTGGCATTGACAGACGAAGAGATAAGTCTGTATATAGACAAAGAGCTTGTTGGTAAGGGTATTCCAATTGAAGCTAAAAATTGGAATATAAAGAACGAAAAAGAAGTCGTGTATCCAAGAACGGGAGTTCCAGTATTTATGTTAAAAGATATCGGCATCGGTTTTAGAACCATAGAAGGTGCAACTGAGGTGGCTAATTTGCTTGTTAAATATAATGCATTTAAAATAGAATCAAGGTTTCTGACAGGATCGTATGAACAGTTTTGGATCATAAAAGAAAGTGTTTGCCCGGCTATTAAAGGGGAAGCGGGGTATAGCAAAGAAGAGTTTGATAAGGTAAACAAGGAAAACGAAGATCCAGAATTGGAAAGTATAAATTCCTTCAATAACACTTTGAAAAATGCCAATGAAATTAAAGACAGGGTGTTGAAATACGTGTACAATATAAAACAAGAACGTTCATACAACAATGACCTGGTTGGTATCTTTGAAAGGTATAAAGATATAGCAGACGGTGACATGGAGGTAGCTATGAATTTCATCAAGGAGGCCTATCCATTCAATGAAGAAACAGAGTCGTTTATCAGAAAAAAGTTTGACATGCCTATGCCGAACGAATCAAAAGAGCAGTAATTAAGCTAAATTAAATCATTTTGAATCTTTTTTATTATCAAAAGACATATCTTTGTCCAAAAAAAACAAACAGAATGGAAGAAAAAGAGATAAAAGAAGCTATGATTGAAGCCCTGACGCACTTAGAGGGGTGTAAGTATTTCGTAGCCACGATAGTAAATGAAGAGGAAAGAAGATTTGATATGAGCCTAAGAATGTCACAGCATCAATTGGCGTTAATTATAAAAGGCATCTTATCTAATAATGAGATGATGATGATGGATGTTTTGCAGTGGTGTTCTGAAAGATTTAAAAATAGTATAGAGAAAGGAAAGAAATCAACTAATTAAATATTAATACAATGAATCGCTGGTTTGAAATTACGGTAAAAGCCGAGATTGATAATATCGAGAACGGCAAAAAAAAGAAAGTAACTGAAAAGTATTTAGTGGATGCCTTGTCTTACACAGAGGCAGAATCAAGATCGTTGGAGATCTTCAAGGATTTGTACAATTCTTTCGAGGTTGTAAAAATTAATCCTATTAAAGTGTCGGAAATCTTCTTCAACGGAGAAGCTGAGTACTGGTATAAGTGTAAGGTGAATTACATTACACTGAATGAAAAGAAAGGTAAAGAAAAGAAAACGTCATGCTATATGTATGTCCAGGCCGGCAATCCGAAAGACGCTGAGGCTATGTTAACTAAAGGCATGCAGGGTACGCTGGGCGACTGGAATTGCGAGTCTATTGCGGAAACGAAAATCATTGAAGTGTTTAAATACGATCTGCAAAAAGGCGTAGAAAAATTAGGAGAAAAGAAAACTGATGAGTGATGTTGTTTCCCGTGTAGCACTTGCGACGGCAATTGTATTATTGGTAGTGGCAGGTGCTACTTTGCTGATAGTGATTAAGATAGAAGAAGTACCAAGATGGTTAATGAACTTACCATATACGTTGTCTTTAACGGCGGTATCCTTTTCAACTATATCACTTATATCGAGATATTATAAAGAGTGGAAAAGAAATTGTACGTCTGCGAACGATGCGGACGAAAAGTGATGATAAGAAGTCATGGCTTATGCCAGGCTTGCAGGAGCAAAGAGTTGACTCCGAAGAAAAAAGACAGAATTACATCCATTAAAAACAGCAGCAAGAAGAAAAAGTTAGAGAACCCGGATTTATCCGGGTTTTTTCGTCTTATGTTGGAGGAGTTGAGTACTATTCGAATGTCTATGACTGGTAAGGCTATTCATTTTCCTACAGTATGTAACGTCTGTCACATACTTCCGAAAAGGATATATAAGTCGGTTGCCACTTGCAGAGATAATATAGTTTTTCTACATGAATCGGAGCATACGGTATTCGACATGTATCTTGACCGGATGGAATTTGATAAACTTGAAACAGAATTTCCTTTTGTGTGGAAATATGCGGTAAAGAAGGTACTGGATATGGAAAGCAGGGGAATGATTAAAGAAAGAGGTAGGTTGATTATTGAAATAATTGACAAATATGAGAAAAAAATATAAGGTTACAATAGAAGCTGATGGTGAAATCATTTTCATTGCCAACATAAAAAGAGGAAAGAGTGAGAGAGAAATTAACTTTGAAGGGGCAGTCCAAGATATGGATGAAGCTGAAACTATATTGTATTATGTTAAAGAAGCATTAATTGAAACAATGTGATGATGGAGCAGAAAATAAAAATATTGACAGATTTAGGGTTTATTCCTATGGTGGAAGGAGAAGGAAATACGTTGTTTAGAATGAACGATGTTGTGATGTCGGTATCAGATCCTAATCAAACACCAGAGCAATTAAAGAAAGAAGTTATGTCTTTGATAAAGAACAAGGATATGGCAGAAAGAAGCGGACAGGTTCCAGTGGTTAAAGAGCCGGCGCCTGAGCCAGAGCAGGCCCAGGGAGAAGAACCGGAAGCTCCGGTAGAGGAAGCAGATCCTAACCCTGGAGAGGAAGATTCGAATCCGTTTACAGAAAATCAAGAAACGTTAGAGCCGTTTTATATCTGCGATGAGTTGAAGAAGATTGAGACTCCCAAATTCGTAAGATTGACATTAGACGATAATCGTTTTTATGTAAGGAAGATGGATGATGGAACGGCCAAGATATATGCTTCAGTAACAACCTTAATCAAAGATGGGTATGTAGATGATAAGACCGCACTTCAGGAATGGAAGCAAGAGATAAAGATGCTTGGTCGCAATCCGGAAGAGGTGGCGCAGTATGAAGCTGATAAGGGAACGATCATGCACTACTTATACGGATTGTACCTAACAGGTAGAGATATGGTCTTAAATCGAAGTTTTATAGTTAAGACAGTGCAAGAAGGTAAGCTGAAGATATCTAAGAAAAATCTTGATCGGTTCTTTAACAGTATTGATGATCTTGATGATATGATTGTCAGAATTATGAGGTTTGCCAAATTTTGTTCGGAGTATAAGGTTAAGCCGATGATGATTGAAAGAATATTGTCATTAGAAGACTATTTGGTAGCTACGCCGATAGATGCGATGGTTAAAATGACATTCAAGTACAAAGAAGAAGGTTATTTGGGAGCCGTGTATCAAAGGGCCACAGGGCAGTTCAAAAAAGGTGATCCGAAGAAGGAGGTAAGAGACGTGGAGAAGGAAGAAGTGGTTATTCTCGACTTTAAATCAGGGGGAATATGGGAATCATATGCATTTCAATTAGAAGCTGAAAGAAGAATGGTTAAAGCATGGTATGGGATTGATGCACGTATTATGAACTTTTCTCCAAAAAGCACGAGCAGCAAAGGATATACGCTGAAAGAATGGACAGAAGACAGTATAGCACTTGAAAAGGCGGACTGCGTGTTCCAACAAGGTATGTTGAATCACCTTAGAAAAGATAAGAAGTTCAAAGTGAGAAAAGGAGTGCTGAATATCAATAAGCCGTACAATGAAGAGGATCATATTGTCGTATATGATATTGCTGAGGAAATGTCTAAAAGATTCGTAATATGAGTGATATTGTTATTCCTGAAGGAGATTATGTGGAAATCGTAAAAGCGATATGTATCAATCCTTTTGGTAATTATTTCATTAACATCAAAAGGGGTTCAAGATTAAGATTATCGAAAGATTTGAAAATAGGGGATAAATATGCAATATGTGTACTTGCATCTCATAAGAAATATGGCAAGACCATCGAAATAATAATGCCTATATTGGTCAGAAATACAAGAAGAGTATGAAAAGAAAAATTAGAAGAACAGGAGAGATAATAGACGTAATCACTTTCAGTAGCTCAACTACAAGAAGCGACCATGACAGAATACAGTTCTATGGTGATAATGGGAATGTGATAAGTGAGAGTTTAAATTTTTATCTCGATACCCTTCCTGTAAATGACGAAAACAAAGATGTAGACTGGGAGCAACGTAGATTCGATCTTATTAAGGCTTATTCTATTGAGTTTGTTAAAGCACAAAATAGAAAAGGTGAAATAGATTGCGGAGTATATGTACCAGATGTGGTGTCATGGTCTATAACTATAGCAGATAGAGTCATAGAGGCAATGAGAGGAGTTAAAAATGCTTGATTTTAGAAAATACGAAAACGTACCCCGGTTTCAACTTGACCGCAGACCCGGCAGGAGCCGGCTGAAGCTAACCTGCCCGGCCTGCGGGAAAAGCCGGTGCCTCACCCCTTATATTGATGTGGCAACAGGTCAGGTTGTTGGAAACGAGTTCGGAAGATGCGATCATGAACGGACTTGCGGTTACGATAAACGACCTACTGGTAAGGATGTAGGTGACAAAGATCTTTGGATTTCTGGGAATAAGTGTATAAGAGCTTATCGCCCTCCTGTAAACCCTGATGTTGTAAATTACATACCTTTTAGCGAGTTTGAGAGGACTGTGGTTCCAGATGATAGAAATACTGTATTTAGATTTTTATCGTCTCTATGGGGAAAAGAAAGGGTATCTGACGTATTTAGAAGATATCATGTCGGAACAATGGACTTATGGGGATGGAAAGGATGTTGTATATTCTGGCAGATAGATAAGGACTTTGTATGTAGAACCGGCAAGATCATGGACTTTTATATAAAGACCGACAGCCAGGGGAATGAGATTGATGTAAAAAGAGTGAAGGAAAAAGACGGTGACAATGAGCGGCCTCATGTTATGTTTTATCACTCGTTGCATGCAAGAGACTTCTTGTTTAGACAATGCCTGTTCGGAGAGCATCTCCTAAGCCAGTATCCGGATAAGGTGGTTAATTTGGTGGAATCAGAAAAGACGGCTATTATATGCGCTGTGAATAAACCGGATGAGTTATTTGTAGCTACCGGTGGGTTGCAGAATCTAAGGCCGGAAGTGATAGATGTTTTAAAAGATAGAAAGACTGTAGCTTTTCCGGACAAAGGACAAGCATTTGAGACATGGAGTAAAAAGATAGATGGGATGATGATGAAGTCAAGGATAAAAGTATCGGACTATCTTCAAAATGTTGAAAATGTAGGGGACGGAGATGATGTGGCAGATTTGATAATCAATAACAAGGTAAAAGAAAAACAGTATGAGCCTGGACGTTTATATTAAAAGTAAGAAGAAAGAAGAGGATCGTGAATGGGTTGCAAACATTACCCACAACATGAACAAGATGGCACAAAGAATATTCGTATCAGAAAATAAAGAAACGCTGTACGATTATGTTTGGAGACCAGAAGAATTGGGTAGGGAAATAGATACCGATGAGATGAAGAATGTACTTACAAAAGGTATATGTATTATGATCTCCAAGAGAAAAAGTCTTTTGAAATACGAGCCAGAAAATGGATGGGGGTCTTATGATTCATTTCTTAAGTTTCTTATCGAATACAAAGAGGCGTGTGAAGATCATCCTGGTTATATAATTGAAGCAAGCAGATAATATGGAAAATTACAAAAACACTTTAAACGAGGTAGTGGTGATCGAATCGTCACCAGAAACGTATTTTGTTTACGCTATTCGTAATGCTATTCGTATCTCTAAATGTGCGTATCCGACAGCCAAGAAAGTAATTTTCAAAAGAGAGGACGTAGAGGTAGAGATTTCGGAAATGGAAACTGAGAGCAGTTTGTATGAAAAGTTTAAAGAAAAACAAAAGAATAGGGTATGGAACTTAATGAGCGCCAACAACGGGTTTTAAGAGGCGAAATTTGTCCTTATTGTGGAAGAGAAACCGAGTTGGTCAATGCCGATAAAATATATAGCAGAAAAGGCTTAGGGATGGTTATGATGTGTAAACCATGCAATGCTTATGTCGGTGTTCATGAATCAGGGCCGAATAAGGGAAAAGCTAAAGGCCGGCTTGCGGGGCCATCACTGAGGTCTCTTAAGATAAGAGTCCATGCCGAACTTGATAGACTATGGTCTACGCCGGAGGAACGGAAAAGGATGTATAAAGATTTATCTGAATTTCTCTCTATACCGGAAGAGTACACACATATAGGTATGTTTGGCGAGAAGACGATGGGAAAAGTCTTTCAGTTCTGTCATGTAAACAAAGAACGATCAGGTTCGAGAATAGAATGGCATAAACCTGGAGATAAGTGCCCTAATAAAAACAATCAAATAGTGTCAGGCAGTAGCGCATGTAGAGGATGTCCTGAGTATCTTCATGATGAGAAAGACGGGTATGTCTGGTGTGATCCTGATATGAGCTACGGCAGGTTGAAATAGGGCGTGAATTGCCTATCTTTGTGCTATTATTAATCAAAAAAAAATATAAGCACATGGGTAGATCGACAGAGTACTACAGGACTCATCCCGAAGCCAGGAAGAAAAAGGCTAAAAAGGACAAGGAGATAAATGCCAGACCGGAACAGAAAGCCAAACGCCGAGAGCTTGGTCGTAAAAACTACGAAACGGACAAGAAGAAGGGTAAGGGCTGGAGAAAAGGAAAGGATTGTTCTCATACCAAGAACGGTCTTAGGTATAAATCAGTAAAAGCTAATAGGGGATCCAAATCGGATACGAAAGGTGACAAAAATGCAAGAGGATCTGAAAAATAAAATAGATATAAGAAGGATATTCAAGACCTCTAAACAGGTTATGGAAGAGGCGTATGAGAATATCTTGAAATACAGGCGGGGAGAGCTTATCCCCGCTAAAACCGGATACGATTATATTGATGAGGCTTTGCTTGGAGGTATTTTTCCTCAGCACGCTATTGCCATAGGAGCCCGGCCATCTGTAGGTAAATCGTATGTGGCCCAAAAGATATTGGAAAATGTGATGAATCCGATGATCAACCCGCAAGCAGAAGATTATTTTCTTGTTAATTGCGAGTTCGAAATGAATCCTCAAGATCTTCTTCTTCGCAGAATGAGCCAGGATATGAAAAAGCGAGCTCCTGAAATATTAAGAAGGCAAGATTCTAATACAGTAGAAGAGATGAGGATGTTTGAAATCCTTCAAGGTGAAATCAGGAATAATATAATATACATCGATGCTCCGTGTACGGTAAAAGAGTTTGAGGCGGCTGTGTATCATATAGCTACCAAGCACAAAGACAAACGTCTTATAATATTTAAAGTCGATCATATTGCTTTGATAAAAAGAATGGGGTTAGATCCTAAGTCGGCTATAGATGATTTGGTGGCGGTTATGAACGAGGCTAAATTAGTATATAAAAACATATTTTTCCTCATCATATCCCAATTCAACAGAGAGATAGAAGGAAGGATAAAAAGCCCACAAGAACAGCCTCCGCGTCTTTCTGATTTTTACCAGTCTGATACGCTGGGTCAGTTATGTACGTTAATGATAGGTTTGCACAATCCTCGTAGGTACGGGCTGGATAAGTATATGATATTTGGGAAAGATTGGTATCAGACTCTTGATAGGTTTAAAACTGAAAACAAAACATCATTCAGGACAGCCGGACTGGTGTTTCATCATATACTGAAGGTAAGGCAAGTTAGTATGGAAGAGCTTACTAATACAATCCACCCAGAGATACTGCCGGGACATGGATGGATGTACGGGGAGGGAGGGACGAAGTTCGTGAACCCCAACCAGCCGCCGACGCCGCCCAAGCTCTATACTGTGGAAGACGTTACGGACAATCAGGAACAAGAACAAGAGACAAAAGAAGAACAGTCATTGTATTAAAAAAAAAGATAAGAACCATGAGACTAACAGTAGAAGAAAACGAATACCTGATAAGTAAGTTCCTTTTGGTTCTTACTGAGTTTGCAGGAGATGAAAGAGAGATGTTTTTAATCAACTCCATACATGATAAGGCGGTGGCGGATATGAATTATCGTCTTCCGTCTTTAATAAGCAGAGAACGTAAAAGACGAGTTATTGAACTCCTTAAAGAAGGAACCAGAATAATCAAGGACTTTTCCGGCTATGCAGGTGATATGGGTATGATTAACGAATACGATCGCCTAAAGAAAGAAATAGGAACCGTCCAAGACCAGCTTGGTGACGTAGAAGGTCAACTTCGGGCAGCAGGAGAAGTTATTAAAAAAGAACTTGATATGATTGCTGACCGAATCAAAGAAGATCTTCTTGATCGAGAACTGGCTAAAAGTAATGCCGAGGCTGAAAGAAAAGCCAAAGTAGATCCGAGATACGAAGTAGCTTTAGGTGATTACAAGGAGATGCTGGAAGTGATTTTTACAACCAGAAACAAGTATTCTACGGTAGATTCTGTACATGACGATCTTCGACAGTCGGTATCTACCGGTAGAAATTCGATTATCAAAGAAGGGTACAACAGTTAAAAACAAGGAGGAAATATGGAAAAGAAGGAATTTAAAGTAGGAGAAGTGTTTGATGCCGGACTTGTGAGATTAAAATGTGTGGATGCTCCAGAGCCAGACTTAGGATGTGAAGGATGTATATTTAATGACCACATTACATGCGGGTCGGTAGATGTAGTCGCAGGCCCGTGTAATCACGTAGAGAGGGAGGATGGTAAGGATGTTATTTTTATTAAAGCTGATTAGGCATGTACATCAATTTCAGACAACTTGCAGCATCAGACATGACGCCTAATGATCTTGCCAATCTTCTTGCCATAAGACAGAAGGATACGGTTATGATCGAAGCTATGCCGGAAGAAGACGCTGGGAGGTATATAGAGCTTGGCCTGGTTGAGAAATTAAAATCAGGTGTGATGAGATTAACCAACAAAGGAACGTCTTTTGTGAATTATATAGAGACACCGGAAATGACGGACGAGGTTCTGGAGACGTTGAAGATTATGATAGGAATGTACGAATCATATTCAAAAGACATAGGTGTCAGCAGAAAAGAAGCGGAATCCAGATTATGTTGGTTTATGGGTAACACCTCATTCAAGAAAGAGGTCATACTTCAGGTAACGGAATCTTATATAACAGAGTCAGGAGATTATACAATGAGCTTATGTAACTTCATATGGAAACCGCCTTCTCAGGCTTTTTCAGTCCATATGAACCTTAAAAATTCAAAGCTCTTTGACTTAATAGCTGAAAAATTTAAGATCGCTACCGAGCCTTATTTGGAGTCTAAGAAGAATAAGGAAATGGATTGGTTGTTTGCCGTATCTAAATTGCCTACGCCGCCGGCTAAAGGCAATCCGGATTATTTGTTTACCGGAAGTTCTGAAACAGACAAAGAGCGATTGAAAAACATAAAAACGTATTTATTTAACAAAATTAGAAAGCAATGGAAAAAGTAAGAATCAGAAAGATAATAGAGGATATAATTATTACTCAGTTTCTTAATTCGGAAATAGATATAGTTCATGAAGAAGATGTGACGTTTAAAGAACTTGGATTAGATTCTCTTGATCAAATTGAACTCGAGATGATGGTGGAACAAAAATTCAATATTGTTGTTAATGATGACAATATTAAATCCATCAAAGATATGACTGATCTTGTTTACAAAATAAAAACAGAAGGACATGGGAAATGATATAATTTTATGCATGGCTTTAATAGCATCATTTGCTTTTGTTATACAGTTTTTGTTGTCGATATTAGGATCTGATCTGGATACGGATATTGACAATGCTTCTGATTTAAGTATGTCTTTGTCGGACATCATATCATTCAAAGGCATAACACATTTTATTCTTGGATATAGCTGGACTACGTACTTTTCGGGTTCCCATTTAGTAGGGGTCGTAATAGGGTCGTTTTTCTTTATCGTTTTGTTTTACGTATATAAATTACTTCTTAAGTTAAAACAAGAAATGGTGTACGAATGTCCGGAAGATTTAAATGGCAGAGAGGTGGAGATAGTGTTTAGATCAGGGAAGAATCATTATATGGTAAATATTGTGAAAAACGGGAGACAGGAACAGATGAGAGTAAGATGCTTGTCTGGAAAAACTTACAAAAACGGTGACAAGGTGAATATAAAATATAAAGAAGGAGAATTAAGTATATAATTTAATATGGATTTTGGACAAGATTTAGAACCAGAAGAACTGACCAATCATTATGATCAGTGTTATGGAATTGATTTTGAAACAGAAGAAGAGGAGGATGAAGAGTATGACTGACGAGGAATTTGTATTGGATAATAAGAAAAAGGTTGTTGTAAGAAAAAGAATATCTTATTTAAACAAAGGGGATAAAGTGTGGATCGTGTCTTCCGACGGCTACCTGCTACACACGGACGTCGTTCGGCGGGACCGGGGCCGATCTTATGTGGATATAGACGGGATTCTGTATTGGAAACGAGGATTGGATGGCAAACATCGTAATCGTAATAACTACATGCAGTTTGCCATGACACCAGAAGACGGTAAGAAGTATGTCGTATATTACCCGGAAGGATTTAAAGACAATGACTTATGATGGTCCCGGAAACGCATTTGCTATATAAGGAGTTTAATGGTGTAAAACGTCTTGCCATATCTTATTCCCAGATAGATACGTTTCTTACCTGTCCAATGAAATGGTATAAGACTTACGTAGAGGGCAAAAGGTCTACGGAAAAACAAGAAGCTACGTCTTATGGTACGGTTATCCATAAGACACTGGAATACTTTTTTAAGAACGGAAGACAGCCTTCTGGTAAAGACCTTGGAGAAGCAATAAGTTACTATGCTTACCAGGAAGACATACCTTGGCAATCACCGGAAAATATGATGATAGCCATGAAGCAATCTGGGGAGCTTCTTGCTTGGATTGTGGATCTGTTTAAAAAAGACGGCAATAGGTTTATGATAGCTGATAGTGATCTTAATCCATGCGAGAAACTTATCAGACACGGCGCCATAGTTGGAGTCGAAGAAGATTTTGTGCTGCCGTACCGTCTTCCTAAGCCTGTTGATATAAATGGGACCGTTCATACACATGTGTACATAGTAGGATCGGTAGACCTTCATCTGGCTATAAAGAGCAAGAACGTAGTTCACCATTATGTCATAGATTGGAAATCAGGTAATAAGGTTTTTGATTCTAAGAAGCTGGAAACAAATTTACAGCATCCTATATATTCATTTTACATCTATAGAAAATATGGTGGGGTTCTGCCAGATATGAACATCTATTTCTTTACCAGGACCAGACAATACCAAAAGGTTAAGGTGGATGAGGAACGTAAAACAAAATCTATAGAGATGCTAAATGACACTTTGTCTAAAATGTATGATTTTGAAGATAATAGTGTAAAAACATTTCAGGCATACATCCAGGGAGCAGAAGGAGCCAGGTATAGCAAGCGGCGTGCCACCCTAAGCCAGCCTGTTCCGCAAAACAAGCTACCCTGCCCGTCAGCACTGTGTTACTATTGTGACTTTGGATTACATAACAAAAACGAATGCCCTTTCTCTTCGGATTGGGATCCGTCTAAAAAGATAAAACGATGAAATACGAGGACGTTCAAAAGTTAAGAACAAAATACCGGCAAGATCCGGAAGTTATAAACGTAGAATACATGAGAGACGTTGCTGTAAGATGTGGGAATTTCAAGAAAGCATTTGAACTTCAGGAGAAGCTGGAGGATATATGGTTTAACTACTTAAAGGGAGTCCAATGAAAGAAGATCTAATATGTGGAGTAGCGATCCTTTTGTATTTAGTTTTATTATACTTGCTCACGACAGCTTTCATAAAAACAGGTAGAGCAGTAGATCGTTATAAGATGAAGAAGAAAACTGACAAAATCAAAGTAGGTCAAAGATACGAACATAAGAACTACTTTGAGGATCCATTTGAAAGAGGCAAGCATGTGATTAAGATATTAGACATAAAAGAAGGGTACGTTCTATATGAGTACGAAGAAAAACCATATATACGTTCTTCTGTGAGTCTTGAAGATATTGTTAAAAAATACATTTTAATTACTGATGTTAAACACAAGTAAGTCATGAAAAAAGAAGTCACAATCAAGGAAGATATGGCTGTGTTTTATAAAAATACAGGAAAAGAACTATGGATTTATAACGGACTTTTCAGAAACAAGGTGTTGTCTATAAAAAAAGATAAAGCCATTATCATGTGTGAAACTGATGCTGAATATGCTGTACTGATAGAAGATAATCAGTTTATTGCCGTAGCAAAAAACATGGATTATGATTACTGCTGCGCATTCACATTAGGTAATGCCGAGGCTTATGGGGATCGTATGGGCATATCGTGCAGTGTATGCTTGCTTGAAGATAACGAAGATAAAGCAAGGGAGATGTTGAAAGAGGCGATAATAGAACTTTCAAAAAACAGTAAAATAGATTGCGATGGGCTTTGAACTTAGACCTTACCAAAAAGAGGCAGTAGATGCCGGGCTTAAGTTCCTTACAGGAAGATCTAAGAAGCCTGGCATAGAAGTCTTGCCGTGTGCAGCGGGGAAGTCTTTAATAATTAGCAAGATAGCTCATGAATTAAAAAGACCTATTCTTGTATTGCAACCATCTAAAGAGATTCTGGAGCAGAATTATGCGAAGGCTATATCATTCGGCTCTGAGCCTACTATATATTCTGCTTCATGTAAAAAGAAAGAGTTATCGGATATGACCTATGCTACACTTAAAAGCATAAAGAAAGACGTAGCAAGGTTGAAAGATATAGGGATAGACACGTTATTGATAGATGAGGTGCATAGCGGGTATTCTCCTGAAGAAGGTTCTGAATTTATGGAGTTTATGAACGAGTTTCCAGAGGCGAAGGTGCTGGGCTTCACCGCCACTCCCTGCCGCCTCCGAACCTACAGTTCCATGCTGGAAGGAAACTATAGCAAGCTCAATATGCTGACGAAAGACGAGCATAATTTCTTTAAGAAGATAGTTCATGTGACTCAAATACAAGAGCTAACTTCTCAGGGATTTTGGTGCCCTCTTAAGTACGAACGATGGTCGTTTGATGAATCGGCTCTGATGTTAAACAGTACCGGAGCCGAATACACCAACGAATCTATTAAAGAAAGTATTGTACGAAACGGCTTAAACAACTCTATCTACAAGCGCCTTCTTCAACTTATGAACGAGCGTAAAGCCATTTTGGTTTGCATGGATTCTATCGAATCATGTAATAGAATATCAGAGTTCATGAATGCCAGGATGGGAGCCATAACCGGTGTCGTAACATCGCTAACAACCAAAAAGAAAAGAGAGCAAATCATATCCGATTTCAAAGAAGGTAAGTTGAAGGTGGTTTTTAATTATTCAACGCTTGCTACCGGATTTGATTTTCCTGAACTTGATTGTGTGATGTTTGGTCGACCAACTTTCTCATATTCAACTTATTACCAAATATTAGGCCGCGCCGTCCGCATCCATCCTGACAAGAAAGAGGCGCTGATAGTTGATTGCTGCGACAACATGAGACGCTTTGGTCGGATAGAAGACCTGACAATCGAGCAATTCCCTTCTAAGGGCTGGTGTATGTTTGCTGGCGATCAACTTCTGTCTAATATAAGGATGGGTGATATTATTACCAAAGACGAGATCCTTCGTCGGGCAGCCTCGCTTAAATCTGTGAATGGAGATGGTAGGAGAGAAGACGATCTTGATAGTATAATAATGTGGTTTGGAAAATATGAAGGAATTAGATTCAAGGACATACCGGTGTCGTATTTTAGGTTCTTGGCTGAGAATATGGCAGTAAAACCAGGAGATAGAAAAGAAAAGGTTATAGAATATTATAATAGGATAAAAGCATGAACAACAAGAGAAGAAAAAAAATATCGGATGTTATTAACAACGTAAATAAGTATAAAACAGATTTTGAATACATCAAATCAAAGTTATCGGAGTTGAAGTGCAACATAAATTCAGCCAAAGATGATGTTGATATGATTTTAGACGAAGAGACTGAGGCGAGAGATAATATACCGGAATCGTTACAAGACTCAGAAAGATATTGGGAATCAGATCAGGCTGTAACTGATATGGAGGAGGTGGTTGATGACATGGAAAGTATTATAAATGATATAGATGATGTGATTTCAACCATAGATGGGAGCATTAAAACCATAAATGGTTCTATTAAAGTAAATTTGGAAGGAGTAATATAAATGAAAACAAATGAATTAAGGGAAATACTTAAATTGTATGGTCTTCAACATGATGTTGTTATCAACAAAAGTTCAAGAAGGTATTCTATTATCTTAGATAATAACATAATAGGAACCAATCACGACAAAGAGAGGATGGTTGTGTTCCGTCCTATACCGGAAGGGAAAAACACATTCTGCATGGAGCGAGATAGGTTCTACACGGAGTTTGAAGAAGTTTTTGATGATGATAAAGCCATAGAAGCCGTAAGACAATATTTTGAAAACAATAAAAACAGAAAGTCATGAACGAAAACGAAGTATTTAGATTCAAGGTCAGAATAGCTATACCCAACCTATCACGTGAGAACAAGGATATGATAAATAGCATCCTTGATGGTATCAATAAAAAGGATGAAGAAGAAAAAGGATATCTCTATACCGTGAGAGTAAAACTAAACAACGGAAAGGTTGTACATGCTACTTTATTTTCTAAAGACAAGAAAGGTCCCACATTTGAAGACTTAAAGAAAGAGCTTGATGATATGGGAATTAAAGATGATGATTATAGCGATAACGGCATAATTATCATTAACCGCATTGTCATGAGCGGAGAAGAATTTGACCGCTTTACAGGAGAATGATGGATTATATTATTATATCAAGCGATTAAAACAACGATAAAACAATGGAAAAGATGGACAATAATACTAAAAACATCCTTTATCCAAAAGGATCTATTTTTCGCATGTTGGAAAGTGATGTAATCAGTTCCGAATTAGAAATAGCCAGAGGAGCTATAGTGGAGGCAGTATCAGACATAGAGGTAGATGATGAATATGCGGAGGTTTGTTGCAATGGAGAGACGTTTATCGTAGGAACGGACATTATGGGTATTATCCCTGTCAAAGTATCCAGAGAAAACAAATCGGTGAAAAATGACATCATTGACGACAAACTACGATGGGATTTGCTTCCGATGGAAGAAATTGAGGATATTGTAAGAGTCTATCATGCCGGCGCCAAGAAGTACGGACCTAATAATTGGCAGAATCTTGACAATGGGTTTGAACGGTATAGATCGGCGATGTTTAGACACCTAATGGAATACATGAAAGGGGAAAGAATAGACTCAGATACAGGAGCTTTTCATCTTGCACAATGTGCATGGAATTGTATAGCTATGCTGTGGTATGATAAGCACGGGAAAGGATTAATACCATTAAATAAGGAGGAAAAGAAATGACAAAAGAACAAATGATTCAACTGTTAGACACAGAGCTTGATGCAATGAACAAACATAGAAATAATATTGAAAGAATTAAAAAGGAATATTTCGATTCTGTTTATGGATTCAAGAAGGGAGATAAGGTAAGCGTTCTTTACAAACGTTCGAAAGAACCTCTTGTTGGTTTCTTCAAGAGCGTTCAAATCATGAATACTGGAACAGTTATATTTACAATCCAGGAAGTTAATAAAGAAGGAAGACCCGGAAGAGGATCTTATTTGGTGTATGAAGGCGATTTAAGTGAAATCAAAAAGTAGAATAATCATGATAAATTACGCGGCAAAAGCCAGAAAAGCTTATTTGATAAATAATTTCGATAAGATTCTTAACAGCCTTAACACGCTTCATTCAACGGTTGAAACCATGACGTTGTTCGTAAACGACCAGGCTTATAATTACATTCTTAAGCTAAAGGAAGTAATTAAAACCAGTCCTATGTATAAGCACAATATCAAGCGTCTTTTAAATGACATGGACAAAGAGATAAAGAAGTACAATGCTTCTATCTACTACATAAATAAAGAGCGTAGTGAGGTTATAGCTGATATAACACAAGCGATGGAAGATTGCCTCATGCCATACATAGACGATCTGGCCGGCGCTATAAGGGCAGCCGTGTGGTCGAAGGGCGTGTCCGAGGAGCGGACGGAAGCAGCGGTACTGTCCCTAATCGTATCCTCCTTGGCTACGACATCAGGCAGACTTATTTCAGGTGGATATCAGATCATGAAAGAAATGGGTGGAGGCTGGGGTGGTAATCCATTTACGTTTATGAGCATTGATAAGATAAGACACTTATCTACATCATTATCTGATGCTATTACCGGTGGAGAAATAGCTCTTGAAGAAAAAGAAGCCAATGACATAACTAAGGCAATGGATATTTTTATTGAGAAAATGTCTGATTCGGATATTGTTGATAAGGTGATCAACATACTCGAAGAGGCAGAATCTAAAAATAAGGAGGAGCAATCGTGAATTATTTGGATGGGTATGTAGAGGAGATTCTTTCTGAGCCGTACTATGACGATTATGGCTCTGGGGTTTTTAGGTGGTGGGTGAAAGTGTCTTACGTTTGTGAAGGAATAGGAGCTGTCACTACCTTAATGTTTGATACGAGAGAAGAAGCGGAAGCTGTAAAAACAGGTTATAAATTTTTATGTTGAAAATAATATGAGGTATTTTATTTTATTGATGGCACTTGTGTTATCATCATGTTCGCATGATGATAGTCAGGTTAATAACGGATGGGTTATATATGATCTACGTCCTTTAGAAGATGGATGTATAATGTATTATGGTGAAGACGAAAGAATTTCAATATTTTATAATAATAGGCTTATAAAATTCGTTGGATACCAAGGGGAATACAATATCGGAGATTCTATTAAGATCGTGAAAGTAAAATAATATGGAAAATAATTTAAAACTCGTATGCCCAAAATGTGGCACCCCTCACCAGCCTCATTCTCCGCACACGATGGATGCAGATGGATTTGAAAGGTGTGAGATAAGAACTGTCATGGAAGACAGGGGGTGGTGCTACGAATGCTCTTTTTGGCAAAATATGTACGACAAACACAAAGACGATCCGGGATGGGTTAGGATAGACGGTGAAAGCTGGGTGCTTAAGCCTATGGTGAAAAACGTACCGAGCGGATGGAACGGCCTTGGATGTGGTGGAAGAAAAATGTATATCAATATCGAAGGGAAAGGCATTGTTACATCAAATAACTGCTGGTGTCAAGGTGATGTTTCGGACGCATTCAAGGATCTTATGCCTGATAATGCTACTTGGGCTACGAAGGAGGAATTTGACAAAGCTCCTGTAGTAGGACATATCATAGAAGGTATTGGTTTAGTTTTCACAGATAGGGGAGGTCATGAAGTTAATGCTTAGAAACTTATTTCATGTTCTGCTTATACAAGAAAAGATGGTAACTACAACAATCCCCAACCATACAATAGGCGTACGGTTGGGGATTGTTGTCATATCGTAAAATTAAGTGTTTTTTCTAATATCAGATATTCAGTATGAACTTTACTTCCGCCATCATTTATCAAGTCCAAATTAATATAAGCTGTATATGATACATGATGATCACCAGGAGCAAGACGTTTCATATATGATAAGAACATAGAATTTAAACCTTGGCCAGACCATGATTCTGGATATGGCAAAGGTTTAAAGTCGGCGTCTGTACATCTTACAACCCAAGTAAGATTAGGATCTGCCCTAACTATTCTATCATGAGGTCCATCAATTACAAGATCTGGCGTCTCATATTGGTAACTATCATAATTAAGGACAATAGGATCACCAAAGTTTACACCGTATATAGTAGCAGGTGGAGTAAAGCTTGTTATTAAAAAGGTTTTATTAATCCTATTAGTTGTTCTTAGCGTAAACTCATCAGGAGCTATCACACTTACACTAAATCCATAATAAGGAGAGGTTGTTAAAGCAATAGCAAGAACCACCGAATCCTGTTCAAGCAATTCCTCTGTCGTATCAACCTGACTATCGATCTCTTTCCTATCTTCCATTGGAACACCTCCTCGAATATACACAGTATCCAACCGTTTTTTAGAAGATTGGTATATAAGCTCACCACCATCAGGGACGGTTCCGATAAGTTCATTGTTTACATAACACCCCCCCCCCTATACAGTTACTAACTATCTTATACTCATATAGTTTAGCGTTATTTTCAAATCTTCGTCTCATAATTTTATAAAATTAATTCAGTAAAAGGACGGACATAATGCGAACTACCCCTTGAACCTGTATCCAAATGATCTCCTTGGATGTTTATATCATAATACCACGAATAGCTAAATTTTGTATTTCGAGTGGATGTCCACATTCTATTACTCATTATCGTACCTCCTACCATTAAAAGGCATTCGTTTATTTCATTCGCATACAATGATATCAAAAAAAACTCTCCGGCTCCACCTACATATCCATTTTGACCATTTTTAAATAAATAGCTATTAGCTTTATTAAAAGCGTAATCTGTATTACTGGTATCATATTCAAGATACGCATTCTGATTTTCACGCCCCCAATAATCCTTTTTAATAGTTCCCATATGAGAACTATCTTGTGCAAATATATTGTCTATTTCTCCATCCTTACCCCAACGAAATGTGCCAATATATTCGGTGGCTATAACAAAACACACTTTATCTACAAGAGCTATTCCATTACATAGATCATTGGAATATCCTTTATTAGACCAATTTTCTTTCGTATATAATCCTCCGTCTACATGTTGGATATATATGCCTTTATTGATTATAAGCGAGGGATTTACCCCCATCCCTATTTGAAATCTTCTTCTCATTTTTTTTGCAAGATACTATTTTTTTTTCATAACAAAAGAAACCGGTTCCCTATCATCTCTGACTGAGAACCGGTAAGAAAACAATTTCAGAAAAAATAAACCTACAAACTTTTCAAGTAAGAACAAAAAACGTACAATCTACTCTTTGACGATGCTAATATAACATATTGGAATCATACAAAAACAATGCAAGTCTGATATTCTTCGTCTATTTGTAGCTAACATCATCGTCTCCTTCCGAATCAGGAGTGGCGCCGATGAAGAACATCATTGACTTGTTGTTCGTCTGCTGCCACCAGTTATAGGCGCGTGCTACGTCTTCCGGCGTCTTAATGTTATACCATTGTTTGATAAACGTCTGTTTGGCGAGTTGCCTAAATAACTTAGACTCTCCCTTGTATGTACCGGATGTTACTTTATCAAGTGAATAATTCCTAAGATCGGTAAGATCCTTCAGTTTTCGCCCCATAACAAACGGATCGTTAATGATATCTACCACGTTAAGCTCCATAATAAACGGCATCTGTGAAGCTATTTCGTTTATGGTTCTGAATCCGACATAGGATCCAAATTGAGTAAGCCAACTTTCTTCGTTTTCATCATCATCACGCCATCCGGCAAGAAGCATAGATACGGCCTGCATGATAAGGAACGTGCCGGCATAGACACTGAGGCGTTTGAGATTAGTTTTTTCTACCTCATTCATATTGTCTTTATTTTCGTTCCAGGCATCTATGGTGTTTTTCATACCAGACTCGGAAGCCAGGCTAAATGTTTTGGCTATCATATTCTTTAGCGTAATTGACAACCCTTCCTCTTCTTGCATTGTTTGGAAATTGAAGCCACGTCTTTTCCACAGGCGTTGAGCCGCCAGCACCAACCATCCTCGGTGGGCGGTCATGAACCTGGCTATCCAGTTGCGTGATGCGGCAGTCCGGTTTTCTTCATTCAAAGATCCGTTACATATCTGCGACAAGCTACGAACTTGATTTCTGGTTATAGCCATCTGGGTTTCTACTTCCTCAACAGTAACACCAGATCCGGGCTTTACAACCACCTTCCCATCCACGACATCTACCATACTCCATAAAGTACGATCTTTTAATGCGTTCCATTCTCTTTTTATGGTACTCTGTTCTTTATTGCGTTCTTTTTCCATCTTGAAATCTTGGAACGTGTAGAACCGGCCTTTGTAATAACGAACATTGTCCATAGTAGCAATCATAACCTGCGGATCAAGAGGGTAGTTCAGGATTTCCATAAAAGCATACATAGGTGAACGCATTAAGGTCCTGGCCACTCTATTGTATCCGGCACCATACATACGATTTCGGATATTAAATATCCCCATTCTCTCACCTATGACATATAATTTGCTTTTCCTATCTATGTCTCCGGTTTCTGCTATACAAGATGGCGCAAGGCGTGAAAACTCAGCCGATGCATATTTAAGGGAGTCTTTGCTTATATACTGTCCTACGGCTGATTCCATGATGAGGTTGATATGACCTGTCAGGGCGCCTGTAGCTGCCACAAACGGAGACAGTGCCAAGTTCATGACCGACATAAATCTTTCAACAGCCATCATAATTCTTGTAAGGTCTACCGTATATCCTCCGATGTTCACCGTAAGTTTTTTGGTGTTCATCCTAATGCCATAATAATGATCGTTGAAGAAGTCTCTAAACATCTGATATGCTTGAGTCGCTTCAGCTTTCTTCCCGCCTTCAAATTGCTTATTCAGCAACATCTGCTCCAATCCTTGTGCAAGTTCTATAGATTTCTGCTTTTCGTTGTATAACGATGATTGCATCATAAGCATCGAATAAGAGTAGCCAAAATCGTGAGATACATCATCTTGGTTCTCCAATTCATATATGTAGTATTTAGGTATAGACCTAAGTCTGTCTTCCGGATCATACACTTCTCCTTGCCTGGTTTTACCGTATAAAGAATCGTCTACTCTGTCCAGGCACAAATCTGATACAAAATTACGAACTGTATTTTTGAAGTTAATACCCAATCCTTCTACACGTTCTATGTCTTGTTTTGATATCTGTGGAATAGCATACAGGTTCGGGCTCTGCTCTTTGTATAGATCAAGGGATTGTCTTTTTATTTCCTTGAGTTTTTGAATCATATTCCACTGCTCTACGTTTTTAGTAGCAACTTCATTACCGTCAGCATCATACTTGATACCAAAGTCATTGAAATACGATTCATCACGATACAGGCTTTTCTTAGGCATGCGATGACCATACCCATGATCTTTTACATAATCAGGATTACGGCCGCTATTTTCGGCTTCAGATTCAGCCACCCATGCCCTTGCAGGATCGAAAGAAAGGTACGATATGTCCATGCCATAATCTTGGGTGGATGTACCGTTTTGTACGTCCTTAACCATCTGCGCCACATCTATCTCACCTCGACCTATTTTGTCGATCATAGCCGCATATCCGGTAGGCGCCATGCGTTTATAGTACGAAAAAACCTGGCTCCTGGCAAATTCATTAACAATAGCATTAGCTTCTTCTATGCCCGCTTTTATGTCAGCTTCTATACCCTCTTCTCTTGTATTATTTAAAAATAAACTGGCCATCTTAGCATTAACAGCATTCCTGAAATCTCTACCGTCTAATTCTTTGCTTATACCAAGCTTTTCTGACAGGTAGTTGGTTTCAGATACGGTAAACAGATATCGGTTATCAGCAGCCTTAAACAGCTTATCCCTTAAAGCCTGAATCCTTTTTGCTTTCTTCGCCGTAGTATGACGTTGTACGAACTTCCATTCCACTTCCTTGGAGTCAGCAAGAGCATTTAAATAAGACTGATTTACTTCGTTTTCAGCCTTACTGCTTTTAGTAAGGTACTTATCAATATCTTCAAGACCCACCATCTTAGCATAATCTATCAAAATAGCGTAATCGGCTTCAATAGCTTCAGATGAGGCCCTAAAAGCATCTCTTTCGGATGAGGTAAATGTCGCTTCGTTAATTTCTCCGATATCAGCCACATCTCGGTTGTTTCCGATTATTTCCTTGATAATGGCCTTATTTTTTTCTATATCTTTCACAACAGAATCCACGTCAGTCGCATCTCTATCACTTGTCGTAGAACTAATGATATCATGCGCCATTTTGAGATACGAAGCCTTGTTATTTGATTCGGTACGCGCCGACTGTTCCGATTCTACTTCATTCCAAAACCGATCATTGAACGACAGGTGACCTCCCAACATAAGTGTCTTCAGCGCAGCTTCTCCTCCCGACTCGCTCTGAATCGTTCTTAATTTTTGCAAAAACGATTCTGATACGGCATTGGTAACATTATTTGATTCCTTTCTCCAAACTTCATTTATAGCTTGTATTTCTTTAGCCATCTTAAGTTGGTCGCCGGTTTTTTCCACTCTCCTGGTTCCTACATATATGTATTCTGAAGCTGCTTCCTTACGTTGTTTACGAAGCAGTCCTTCTTCTTCGTAATTGCTGCTTTTAAAATAGGCAACCTCATCAAAATTACCACCGCTATCAATAAAAGGCTGCCTCAATATCCGTTTTTGCCTGGATAGAGCATTAAGGTATTCTTTGGTTGTTTGAGAAACCGGATGCCCTAATTCTTCTTTAGCCTTTTTGTATATGGATTCCATTCTTGTGGCATAACTTTCGCTAAATTCCAGTTCCGAATTTTCAGCATCCCACTTTTCCATCTGTTCTGTATAAATCTTTTCCTGCTCGATGGTAAAAATATCGGTATTAACTCTATCAGACGATGGTTTGAATTTAGCGTTTTCAGTAACCGTATTTCCATCCTTGTCAACTACTTCTCTTTTAAATACGTAATTACGGTTATTGTCAACCACATCATTGATTTCTTCTTCTGATATCTCTATGTTCATGGCAGTCGCAAACGCTCGCATCTGCGCCAGCTTCTTATTACGATCGTATTTAGCCATATCAAGAGCACTACGAAGGTAATTAGAAGTTTTGCCGTCTACTTTCTGAAGCAGTTTTTCAAATTCAGATTTGTTAAAACCATGCTTTTTAGCATATGCCAGGAAGTCGGATATGGCGGGCTGGGCATTCACCATCGCATTGTAATTGTCTTTGGCAATCATAGCTCCAAGAGCGTTATTGAACGGACTGGAAGAATGCTCTAATATACCGAACCACCTACTTATCCAAGAAACATCGTGTTGAACCTTGTCAAAAAATTCTTTTACTCTCTTTACCTTATCTGCCGGCACATGAAGTTCGTTCATTAACTTATCAAGCAACGTACTTTCATCAAGGTCTTGTACTGATTTAATATCAGACTGAATACCATTGATGTCGGCAATGACGGTATTGATCCTATTTGTATAATCCTGCTTTTCACGTTCATCAAATTCGGTACTTCTGTTACGGATATATCCTCGAAGATCGTTCATGATCGGAAGAACCTGATTGTTGATAATATCTACGTTCTTTCGATCATTGGTATTGAAGTGAAGCTTGCCGTCTTTGGTATCACCATGAAGGATGGTGTTCACCACATTGCTTAAGTATCTGACCTGAGCTTCGGCTGTGGAGATCATGCTGTTCATGGCAGCCGCCATCTCATTCTTGTCTATTTCGGTCTCTACTTTATTTATCTTATCTTCTATGGTCTTAAGCTGCGCAAGGGTCATAGACGTAGTTACAGCCCTATCAGAGCTTATCTGACGTAAGTCTCTTAAGGTTTTTCTTAGTGATCTGATCTTAGACTCAAGAAACTTGTTCTTGTTCATAGAAGAAAGGGAGTATAATGTAAAATCATTATCCTTTAACAGAGAGGTATCAAATCCTTTATCTATGTCGGTAATAGCAAGATCACGAATGTTTTTAATAACGTTATTCAAATCTTGTCTTTGGGTTGATAAAGCTGATTTAAGCCAGCTTACTATTCCAGAGAGAAGCTGCCGGACGCGCCCCAGGAAGGAGGTGGGCTCTACCGGCACCTGTGCTGTGCCGGTCTGCATCTCCCTGGCGAGGATCTTTCCAAGAATTTCTCTCCTAACCGCATTATCAAGCTCAGCTCCTTCATATACCTTACCGTATGTATTATAATACTGACCTGCATACTGGTTCCACTCTTCCGTACCTTCTACATCTTGCAGAACAGCCTCAACAGCATTCTGATCTCTGTATGCCTCTACAAGGAAGTGGGCTGTTTCTTCTACTAAATCGGATAAAGTAGCATCTTCACCAACTGCTATTACGTTATTGGCAATATCCGCCAATGCCTTAGCAGAAGGTTCATGCCCGTATTTGGTTTGGTACTTCTCTATATAGTCGGTCATACCTATGACACTAACGCCAAGAGTTTTCAGTATCTCGACAATAGAATTTCGTTGGTCACGTTCCTGCCTGCTATAATCCGATACGATCTTAGCTTTAGTATCAGCATAAAGATCGTTGTCTTCTAATATGAATGAAACTACAAGCGCATCAAAATGATCGTACTTGGCGTCCAATTCATTGTATCTTCCTGACTTTAGATCGTTCTTTATCTGCTCTTTGCTAACCCTTTCCGTTCCTCCGGTGGCGAGCCTCATAGTTACCTTACTATTATCCAACGAGCTTATGGTTATCATACCTTGGTCGTTCATGGAAACATCTGAACCAAAATGATTACGGAGCTCGGTGTAGGATAAGGCTGAATTGAAAAGTCTAATTTGTCCTGTATGACCTTCTCCTGTAAGATAATAGCTTCTTGTTTCCGAATCGAATATCTTAGATCCGGACAAAAGACCTTTCTTTATAAGGTAGTTAATTATACCACCTTTTGTTGATAAAGAAGTAGAAGCAGAAGCGGTCATGACCGGTATAAAAGACTTGGGATTATTAAGAACATACTTTCCAGCCTTGTAAGTAATGTCTGCCACGCCATCCACGGCAGATTCTTGAACGGTGCCGGATAAGAATCCTATTCTAATATCATTCCCTCCAGAGCGAAGAGCTTCTCCGTAATCTTCAAATAATTGACTACGATCGTTCATGAAAAACAAACGAGGCTCTCCGGTCTGATACGTTACACCCACAGGATTAGAATCTGTCTGTGGTAACTCTTCTGGGCTAAATATCTTAAGACCGTCTTTTATAACCATATAATTAACACCCTTATCCTGTACCATAGATACGGGAGTAAAGTCCGAAGATATAGCATCTTGTAAATACTGCCCGGCGTCTATTCCCGGTCCTTCCGGTACGGAAATACTTGACGGGACCATAGCATCTACCAACATAATATTATCACCCAGATCTTGGCTGTAAAATCCAAAGCCCGATTCTCGGATTTCATAAGGTGCATCTGATTTTGATACAAGAACAGGATTACTCATCTTAGAAGCCTTATCCAGCACCCTTTCCCTGTAGGCTTCTGGGATAAGATCGATGTTGGATTTTACCTTATTATAAGCCTGTTTGTTGATAGGCACTCTCTTTCTCCAGTCGCCAAAAGCCTTTAAGAACTTGTTGGAAAATACGGTTTTAAAAACAGTAGTAGCCCGTTCCCTGTTCTCCATAAGGGGAATAGATGCTATTTTATCAAACAACATAGACCTGTCCCCTGATCTGGTAGAGACAGAAACAACTTTCTTTTTATTATCTCTTTTAATAATACACGTTGATGTCATAGTAAAACATTTTTGTTATGAGACAAAGGTAGTTAAAAATCAAGCATATCATAGAAAATAAAGCCATCTAACTTCTCAGTCTGATGGCTTAAAAATGATATGAAAAAAAATTATAATCTGACGAAAAAATCGTCAAGTTCAGCTTATATGTAATGCATGTACCCATCTCGGTGAATAAACCTTCCCGATTCAAAGCGCTCAATATCTTCAGGGCAAATAGGGCCCGAATCCTCTCTCCTGGCTTCAAACCAAAGCCCCGGCTTACGAAGTCGGCAAGTTATGATATAATTGAAGCAATTGTGCGTAAAATGGAAAACAGATCCTACAGGGAAATACCTATCAGCTTGAAATACGATTCTTTTTCGTTTAGTATCAAACGTGATATCCCCTACTATCTTAGCCACGTAATAGCTTCTGCCATTTAACGTTTCATCTGTCTGCGGTATCCAATAATAACCTCTTGCCATGCCACAAATATACTAAAAAGTCGGATAACTTAAGTATCCGACTTTATTTGTTGTTTTGTTTTTAGTTAATATAGATCTTCTGAATACAATTGTTCTCTAATGGCACTCCTATCTACTACCATTTCTTGATTATTATTTCTAACAAGTTCAGACGCTTCCTCTCTTGTTAAAAACCGATTCTTGCTTGTCAAAAATCCTTGAACACTGCGGTTTTTATGGGCTATACCGTATGCCGCAAGTTGCGATATTATGGAACAATGCCTCAATCCACAAAATACGGTTCCAGATGGTATATTTACTGGACCGTGAGGCTTGTTCTTGTGATCTTGAACCCATATAGCTGCACATACAACAATTTCCTTATCACACATAAATCAATAATTTAAAATACCGTTTTTACCAATATGCTTCTTTTCTTCTTCAGTAGGCCATTCTTTCTTGAACTTACCGTGCCACGTTCCAGGAACTACCACCACTTCGTCTCCCTTACTATATTCAATAGCGGCGCATTCAGAACAAAGAGGCTTGCCTTCATATCCCTTTAGCGACTTATCGTAAATACGATTCTTACAAGGTCTTATAATAGCCCAGTAACATGATGTGGCTGTATTATCTATACAGCCACACTTTGAACATACAAACAAACTCATCCCGCAATCTCCCAGTCATTAGACATAATATCATGTTCGGTTGGATTCCAATTTGATGCTACTTTTTGACCTGTATCTACCATCAATATATTTACGTCAAACATACAGATATACTTTTTACCCCAATCGATTCTTTTTATCTTACGACCTAATTTAAGCCGTTCTAAAGCCTGTTCGAATGTCATGCCACGACGAGGCAGTTTGAGATACTTTTTAAGTCTGTCGGCAGCTTCATTTGGTGTATGGCCATCGTATTCGAAAGCGGTTTCTCTTTCAGGAACATCAAACAAATCCCAGTATTTGCTTTCATAGTGATTAGATACCTGACCGGTAGGCAGGATCGCCATCACAATAAACCAATCATCAGAACCGAAGCATTTTTCTCCGTCGCTGTGTCTCCTTGATTTGCAAACTTCAACCTGTCCGCTTCTGGCTAATAGATTAAAGAAGGCAGCGTTATACAACATGCTATACCGATACAATTCATTGAAAGTGTGGTATCCGTCAGAGACTTCTCCCACGTCTACAGGCTTCTTGTTTTGAATACTACCCAAAATATTCTCTATATAGAGCTGTATTTTATACATACCCATTTCGGTGTGGCCGTATTTGTTCAAGATATTATTGACATCGTATTGTATATTAAAATCTTTTTCAAATTCTACTTCAGGATGATTAGGATAGAAGTAGTCCACTGATGCTTCTAACACTGACTTTACGTGTTCTATTATCCTCGCAACATCATCATGTTTAAAAAAATGCTTAAATCTTTCAACGAATTTAATATCTTCGTTGATTGCTGATTCGAACTCTTCTTTTGTCATTACTCTAACCACATCTTTAAAATCTTTTAATTCCATGATTTGTTTTAAATTAATTGTTACTATACTTTCTTTATCCTACAATACAAACCCCACAAAAACTCAGCGGAGAAACTATCCCATATCCCATATTCTATTAAATATATTTAAAGCTATTCATCCGTTTTAATACATCCCCTCGGAGACCTTTCGGTCTCCTTGGTAGATGTAAATCCCGTTAGGGATAAGTCAGGAATATTTCATCCTGTTAGTACCCATCGCCAATGTTATAAGAGGTTTTATATAATGGCAACACTGTTTCGTCAAATACACTACTCCTGTTTAATCACCATCCTTAGAGCTACAGACTTGGGTAAACATCCGTAGGTAACTATCTATTCTTAAATAACGTAGTGTTTGTTTCAACACTTAGGCTAATAACCCGATCTCTGAAAGAGATGTATTAAACTTTTATAATAGAATTATATCAGGTTAATACTATTTGGGGTTATCCTTTAAACTCAGCTATCTTAAAACGCATGACATCAAACACCTTATAGAAATCATCACAATCTACAGATTCTATTACCTTAATATCCTCTTCTGTGAATTTACCTCGTATTGGAATAACGTGATGACCGGGGCAGCCATCGGTTCCGAAATATGCGATTCTAACCACGATATTTACAATATTTTAATTTATTTTGCTAAAACATTCATATAACATGGCACATCTACCACATCTCTTCTACGAAGTCCCTTCTCAAAATAAGAAACCATATAGGTATTTTTACCTTCGTGATCAGGTCTTGGATCAAAGCATTCAAAAACGAATCTTGTTCTACCTTCAAGATGACCAAACATGAAAACAAATTCGCCACCGTATCTTTTGCCGGCTAATTCTTCTACAGTCATAATCTATCCCCTCCCAATCCTGAATTGATGCTAACGTACTTGACACGAACTTCATTTCCACGTCCAAGCTGACCCCAGCCGGGCGATGGCGTTCCCTTGGCCGGAGCAGGGACAGCCCTAAGCCGAGACCAGTCCTGCTTTTGCCTCATGGCTTCGGCCTCTTTGTAATACCGGTTACACAGTTCTTGATCTTCGTAACCAACGTAATCTTCCTTATTTTCCATAAAAAATACTTTTTCAACAAAAGTACGACATTCATAAATTAATTAGATTTAAAATAAAACAATATGAATTAAAATAAAAACCCGATACGTTAAAATCGCATCGGGCCTGGTATTGGGAAAAATAGGTTCAGACCTCGGGTAAAGATTCGAGCCAATTTTTAACATCTTTATATTTAGGGTCTTTGTCTATTCTATCTTTCAGTTCATGCAATGCTGAGTCCATAACCGTATTCGGTACGCCAATCAACTCTCCTATTAAATACAAGGGGGTTTTATTCGATTTAGATTCGTGTGCTATATTCATGTCCAAAAAAAAGTTATGTGAAACAAACCGGCCACGGGTATTCTATTGCCCGCCGACCGGTATAATATTTTTATTCCTTTTTTTTCCAAACGGGAAAAACGGGAATGCGGGAATCATATTTTTTACTATGGCTCCCGCACCACCGGAAGGACCTGGGTCTGGATCTCAGGTCAGATCCTTCCAGTTTATTTTTTCGCCGAGGTAATCTTGCACGGCAAGCCATCTTATAAAGGCTACTCCTTCGGGAGCATCCGGATCATCCAAATACATTAACGTAGCTTTCACCAACTCGTTCTCACATTTGAAGACCTTCGGAAAACCATCCGAATAGTACATTGCAAAGACATATTGGACATCGCCCCATGTCGCTTTATCCGGCTTCTTCGCTCCGCACTTTTCAAAAATATCTTTTATTTCCGGCTGCTTCCAGATCCTCTTGGATCCATCGACGTTGACCATCTTCTTTACCGCCTCATCAGCGAGAGCATTAGAAAAATGGTAGCCGTAAGTATCTACATATTTCTGATAAGCTGGATCCTCTGCGTCTGCTCCTCAATAAGAACGACCTCTGCCACGTCCGCGACCTCTACGCATCTGAGGTCCGTCACCGTAGTATCTGTCGTCTCCATAGTAATCGGTCGGGTAGGATTCGTAACCCATCCTCCGGTATTCCCGGTCCTCCATTTCATGACGACGTTCGCGCTCTTCAAGCCTTCTTTCCCTTTCTTCCAGCTCGTTTTCGCGTTCTTCCATTTCCTTCATCTTCTCATGCATACCGTAATGGTCGTAAATACCACCACCGTACCCCATGTACGTCCCATCAGAACGCCGGCTTCTGCCTCTGCCTCCACCTCGTCTGTCTTCTATCTCGTCATATCCAGGATATTCTCTGTGTCCTGAATTTAAATCATATACTATCATATTACACTTATTTCAAACGTTCTACAATTAACTTCTTTAAATCTTCGAATGAATCAGTAAGGTCATTCACCTTATTTTCTATACCAGCTATTTTACGATCCTGCTCTCTCGTTTGCTTGAATGCCGGATTGATGTCTTCTAATATAGATTCACAAGCCTCTATCTTGGCACGATGGGCATCTACGCTGTTTATTATGTCTTGACTGGTGTTTTTTATAGCATTCAGTTCGTTCATAATCGGATCTATGCTGGTAGATAATGTTATGCCCATAGCCTTAGCCACATTCTGGGATTCCGGGACCGTATAGGTCTTGGTTTCGCCAGTGAGCTCTACCGTCAGATCCACCACGCGGGTCTGCATCGCCTGATACTGACCTGGCTGAGGAGGAAGATACCTGGGTTCGGATACGGCTACTACCTTTCCCAATTCGTATTTAGGTACTGTATTAGTATCAAGGGTATGTACCTGAAACCCTTTCTTCAAATCTGAAAACATGATCAAAATATTAGTTAGGTGAAAATAGGGTGATGATCTTCATCACCCTACTGAAATCATTTACCTGCTTTAACTTCAGACGCCTGGGCTGTTGTTGTCGGAACACAACAATCCATTAATCTTAACACGCCACGAACTTTATTGAAGTACAGAAGGCGTTCTGTGCCATTTACCATAGCAGCACCCGTGACAGCTACGTTAATAGGGTTCACGACATTCACTCCCGTAACCGGGCAACAGGTGTCGGCTCCTACTGTTGAAACTGTGCTGTTTGCCGGGACCGCAATCTGTACCGGTAGAGCACTTCCGGCTGTGGGGACTACTTGCCTTATCTTAAGAAGGATAAGACCCTCACACGGAAGGGCGATCCAAGCCCGTGGGTTAATACCGAAGACTGTATTTGTCGTACTGACAATAACATTCTTCGTAACCATCTCATACAACGATCCTATTTTAGAAACACAAGCCATATTAGCCTCCTCTCTTAATAAAATCAGACAGCAGCGTTGTTATTGCAACATCCGTTGTTACATCCACATCCGTTATTGTAGCAACCTCCTCCGAATACCTGTCCCCAAGAATAAGCCTGGTAAGGAGAACAAGAGGGGTAGGCCGGGACGGCCGTCGGGCGTAATTGACCAACGATATTCTGGGTTTGTTGCTGAGATAATGCCGAAGCTGTCAAAGCCGCTTTTTCTTCACGAAGTTGAGCAATAGTGTTCTGCATCTCCCTCATTTCCAACTGACAGAATTTGTCATTGATCATAACGGTTTGGGCATCAAGTTTCGCAGACAAGATATTGAATTGGCTTGTAGCTTGCTCACGATTGTTAGCCAGACCTTGGTTGAGACCGTTCTGCAAGACATTGGTTTGTTCCAACGTGCGAAGCTGGTTATCAAAACCTTGCTGAGTAATCATTCCCTGAGTCTGGCAAGTGCTTTGATTGATCAACGAACTCAGATTGCAGCAGCAAGAGCTGATTTGATTTCCTATTTCACAACCTTGTTGTTGAACTGCGTTGATAACAGCCTGAGAAGTCATACCTACCTGACCAGCTACTTTATCAATGGCACCCTGTACGTTGCAGATAGCGTTTTGAAGTTGAGTAGTAGAACAGTTCAAAGCAGAAGCAATCTGATCTATGGCGCTACGATTACCTTGAATTGCCTGCATCAAAAGTTCACGACCGTAATCGTTATTCAACTGAGCCGGCAAACCATTGGCACAACAATCACCGCCATTTCCAAAACCGTTACCGAAGCCGCGTCCACCCCACAGCCAGAACAAAACAATTATCCAGAGCCACCAACCGTTAGCCCCACCGAAACCGTCCTGGTTGTTACGACCGTTCATCAAAGCCGCCACCAGATTCGGATCCATTTTATTACCACCTATCAAATTAGCAAACATGCCGGGAATCATTGAAAGAAGACCGTTAGTGGCTGCACCACCACCGTTAGCCCCGGCTCCATCTAAAAGGACGATTTTATCACCACCCATAATTTTATAGTATTTAATTGTTAAACATACGTGCATGAAGCACGTAACAAAGATCATGATTGCAGGGTGGAATATGGGTGTGTTTATTTCCTATAGAAGAGAAGTATTTTCAGAAAAGACAGAAACAAAAAAAAGGTAGTGTTTTTTATTCTTTTAAAACACTACCTATAAATAAACTCAAGAAAATTTACCATATTTTAAAAATACATTTTTAAGTTTTCCTTTTATGCCATTGAGGGTCACTTCATATCCGGCACCAGTCATGTAGATAGTTTGTTGATTAACCCTTTCTCCAGAATACTTGTCTACAAAATATGATCTATACACACCGTATCCTTTAGCCACTACATTACTGTACAACTCCCATTTGCCAAGACCGTTTCTAAACATAAACTTAGCTTCTTCAAGAAATGAGCGAAGATTCTTTTCAGCGATGATAACACCATTCTGTTCTAACTTTTTGGCAATATCACGAATCAGCCACATTCTATCATTATCAACTTTCTTGAACGATTCTGCAAACTCAACGTCTGGACGCTGATCTTCTATTGTTTTCAAGGCTTGTTGCTTCTCTGCCTCTGCCTGAGATTTTTCAGCTATAGCTCTCTGAGCAGCTTCATACTGATCGGCCCATGCTCTTGCTGCATCTGCTGGATTAGAAAAGTCAGGAACCAAAATTCCCTTGCCGCCTGAACTTGTTTTATATTCTCCTGTTTTACGAATAGAAGGAAGAACCTCAGATGTTATCCATTTCTTAAATCTCTTAGCAGACTCTAATTTTGAAGATAATATAAGAGAATATAAACCAGATTCATTAATTATTCTTATACTATCTATATATCTGGTTTTCAATATAGATCGTTTTACGCCCCATTGATTATCAGATACTTGCAAAAGCATAGAATCATCATCATCTACATGTCTTTTTACCGCATCTTTAGCATTTATATATCCAAGAGATTTAGCCACATCTGACGCCACAAACCAAACATCTCCTTTTGGATCTACAATAATTCTAAGCTCTCCAAAATCCGAACTTTCAAAAACAGAAACTTTATCCATGATAAAAAAATAGGCCCAAAAGAGAATGTCAGATCCCACTATGACAAACCCTAATGAGCCAAAAATATCTTTCAACATCAAACAACCAGAGGTGGGATCTCGTTGTTCATTGTTTCTGGAGCAAAGATAGGAACAGGATTTTAAATAGCAAATATTTTAATACTTTTTAAATCAAACCAGGGCCCGCATCACTGCGAACCCTGATCTACACTAATCTAAACTAATACCATGAAAAACTTAAATCTAAAAACTAAAGAACACACAAATGTATGAAAATGTATGCTTTTCACAAAGAATCTGTATCCTGTTCTTTTGTGTGATTCAAGACATGGGATATAGTTCTGATACTTAATCCGGTTTGATTTTGTATCAGATTATAAATATAGGATTTTGAAACTACAGTTCTTAATTGACCTAAATCATTCATAATGTTTTTATACATAAGATGAATGCTGTTATTACGTTTGATGGTACTGATTCTCATTTCCTACTGTTATTAGTTACGTTCTGTTCTTACTTTCCCTATTTTCTATAATCCCTTCCTGAAACTAATATTGCAAACTTAATAAAAATAATTCATAAACAATGAAAATCTAACTTTTCTTGTATGTTATTGATATACGTACATATATAAGAAAAGTGGGACTTTCACAAGCCCCACTTCCAAATCGTAATTATGAAAAAAACTATATTATATGTATACAAAAATTACCTGCATTCCAATTTATTAAGATCATCCAATTCAGGCTTGCTTACGGTCATGTCTTGCGTCAAGCCAGATCTGTTTTGGTATGGAGCGTAATCGGTTTCTACCGTCTTAGCCTTCTGAGTAGAATCGTATTTCACCTCCGATTCGGTTCCTGTCAGATTTTGGTAGATAGAGCCGGAACTACTCTCGCTTACTTTAGACCATATCTTATTACCTACTCTTATAAAATTATCATAAATACCTTCGGCTGTTATAACACCATCTTGCTCTACGATATTAGGGCCCGATTTTTCTTTTAACAAATACGGGTGCCTGGTGTAAAAATAGTGTTCAAAATCATTCCCGGCATACGAAGGGTCATACTTCTCCAAATAAAACAATTCTGATAAAGAAGGGTCGGTACTGGTCATGCTATAATCAAACAACATCAACCTGTCTTTTCCAGATAAAGATAATTCTATTGATTTCAAAATATCAGGATCATCAGAAATAAGACCCAAAGATGGACCAGGTTTGAAGTCAAGATACTTATAGGCATTATCATATAATTTTGTTTTATGGAGTTTGTTGTCAAGGTAAGATTGGTATAAATCGAATAAGGATAATGGGTTTTCGCTATCTTGTTTTTTGTTCATGTATCGACTATACTCCCGATCCACATCCACGTAAGGAACGTCAAGTACCGCCGGGTGACCAAACGCCATCCTGGTCATTATCATGTCCTCCGTGTTCTGAGAATCCATGAACGATCTGACGTATTTTTTAATGGAAGCCATGAGCGTATTATTATCTACGTTCCGTACTTTCTCTTTATCCAAAACGCCGTTCTTAAAACAAGATTCAGGATATATTTTAGTAGAAAAATGAGTTAGGTTGTGCTTGGCTAATACTGTTGATATTTGATACATCTCGTTAATATCATCTTTGCTGATCCTTTGATATAGATTATCTCCTACCTTAAGCAATGAATGTTTCTCAAATGCCTCTACTGGGTCTATATCAGATTCAGAATAAACGATATTCAAATTATCCATATATTCCGGCAATAATCCAAAATAATAGTCTGTACTATCACCAAGAACATCATCTATAGAAGATGCCAGCGTTGGAGCATAATTTACATCATTATGCCTGGCCACATAAATATCAAGATCCAGCATCAAATTATCTATCTTATTCAAAGATTCTTCTGTGCCATCATAAGTTTCCGATGTCCCTATTATATCTATGCCAAACCACGTACATGCCTCTTCTATATCCCATATCATGCTTCTTAAATCGGATTCGGTGTCGGCATTAGCCCTATGTAAATAAGCTGATATACGAGCTCTTAGGAACTCTATTTTGCCAGGATTGTAATAAGACAGATCTTGTAGCTTAGACAAGGATCTTCTCTTGCCTTCTACCACATCATCCCCTTCTATGTTTATTACCGGAATCTTATTCGTAGATGAAAACTCATCAAACATAGATTCGGCAAATTCTTTATCAGAAACGAATTTCTCAACCAGTTCAGGATATGAGTTTCTCAACGATTCAAAAGCAGATGAAAATTCAGAAAAGTTTTTTATGCCGGCTACTGTTTTGCCCATAGCCCAATAAAGCTCAGAAGGATTATATGGTACTTTTTTACCAAATTGGTTAAACACTCCCTCCTTGTAAACAATAGGACCATACTGATAGTCAATAGACATAAAATAATTATCTTTTTCCCTATCATGTTCGTTAATAGAAGAATCTATTAACTTTCTCATGGAAGTCGAAACCTCGTTTAAAACAGAAGGATCGGATAAAATACGACTTATTTCTGTTTCATCATACAAACCGGATCTCCTTAATTTCTGCTCATTCAGTATCAAACTGCCATCTACATAAAAATCGAAGAGGATAGCATTAGACAATGAAGACGCATTGAAAAAATAATGAGTAGACAAAAGGAAATCCCTTACATCCTTAATGTCCTGAGCCGTTAAAGGATCAGCAAAATAAGTCTGACGCTTCATATACGACAGCACGTCTTCTAAAAGAGGTTCGCCATTGGGATCGGTATTAAACATCTCCCCTGGAGCCGGGTTGTTCCAATGACCGTAATACGACAAAAAACCAGGAGTGTAAGCCTTAGCCCATACCTGAAGAGCCCGCTCGCTGTTTCCTAATACTTTTAAAGCACTTTCGTAAAGAACGGAAGGCTCCCCGTTAGGAGCCTTAACCCGTTTTATTTCATTTTCCTTTTTTTCTATCTGACATTTGACACCCATTGTAATTAACTTTTTTGCAAAGTTAATTATAAAACCGACTTATACAATGACGGATCCCAAATTCCTTCTATATAAATCTCCGGAAAACTCAAACTGCCATCACGAAGAGTGGTGACTTCCAAGCTGGGAATGTTAAAAACAGTGCTAACATCACCAAACTCACCATTCAACTTAATAGCATTTCCACTATTATCAGCTTCATAATAATAATAACAATAATTTTCATTAAGACTCGGATCATATTCGTACCAATATGTTAGATCTTGTATATGATCTTCTATGTTACCAATTTTGTTTTCACCTAATATAAAAATACCATTATTGCTATGATTATAAACCATAGATTCATAACCACCATGATTCCAATTACTATTAAACATTATGTAACTAACATCAGAATCATGATCTTTTAATACAGGCCCTATATGTATATGAATTTTATTAAACTGACATACATAAGGTCTTTTTCCTCCAAGCCTTTTTATATCTTCATTGGATAACTTATTATAACATCCTCCCACGAAATTATCCGCAGCATTAAAAAATCTCCTTCTCATACTCAACACTCTTTATTTAACTCATTTATCGAATCCGAATTATCAGAACCTTCTACGAGATTCTTATTCCTGTCTATCTCTTCCTGGCTCATATTACTCATCATATTTTGTATTTTTCTACCAGATTGAGATAAAGAGCGGATGAATGCACTGGAACTTATCTTAACTCCAAGATTCGGTTTTGCCCTAAACGCTTCACCGGTACTGATATTATACAAATCATACACACCTGAGTTCATATAGAATTTATATATCCAGTTTCCACCAGCTTTTTTGTACCCTAATTTGGTTAGCTCGACTACACTCATACCAAATTTAATACCATTACGACCCATTATCTTCTCCGGTATAGGTTCTACTTTAGCCGGAACAGATGTATATGCTTCGTCACCGCCGTACAGGAAATAAGGGGTTGTCACCCTTGATATGTGAGTAAGCGACTCTTCGGATATACGAGGTTCGTCTTTTTCTATTTCTCCTTTTGTAGATCCAGGTAATTCGACATTTCCTTCAACTTCGACATTTGTTCTGGATTGTCCTTTGCCTTCTCCATCTCCCTTTTTATCGCCATCTTCCTCAGCGCGTACTGCACCGCCTTCTGCACTTCCTTCTTTTCCATTATTTAAAATATTATCTGATTCTGACTCTATAGACTCCACAACAGCATCATACTCTGGTATGCCGCTAAGGAAATCTGCTACGTTATTCAAAAACTCTATTTTTTCCTCGTTTGTCATATCAAGGCTTTCCACGGGCTCCCATATGGCAGGCAAGTTGTTTGATTTTATTGCAGTAGAAACATCTTCTACAGTTTTATTATCCACCGTAGGCAAAACTTTAGAAACCAAACTATTGATATCAGATTCCATTTTTTCTACTTCCTCTTTTGTGCCATATTCTTTTAGGGTATCCATGCCATTGACTCTAAGAGAATAATTCAAAGCCTTGCTTGGAACAAAATTAATATATTTCAAAAAGTTTTTCAACTCTGATATAATTTGTTCGTCAGATCTTGGCCCAACATAATCAACCACCACCTGATCTGTTTGAGAACGAAGCCAAGAAACGTATTCTTCTAAGGTCTTACCACCTTTACTGGAAGGAGTGGATATTTTATCACCTACTGTTCCTTTAGGTTCTAATCCCATTTCTTCCTTAAGGCTTTTAGGATTACCTCTCTCACGAAGAAACCTCAAATCACCTCCTACAATCTTCCTTGCTATAAAATCAAAAATATTAGCATAAGACGGCAATCCTTCTTTTTCTATATGAGATTCTATTTCGTTTAACATAAGAGAGAAGTTTTTCCTGGAGGTACGCTTCTTGCCAGGTAAAGACCGCGCAGCTTGTGCCGCAGGAGTCGGCTGAGCTAATGGCGCCGGCTGAGTCTCCCGGACAGCCCCTTCCTCTGGCATTTCCTCTTCATAAACATCCACGTCTTCTTTAGAAGTAACGGTCTTACCCTCATCAGAGAAAGGAAGATCATCCTCTATAAGTGATTTAGGTCTGGAAGATGATTTACCAAACTGAATCCTGATCTTAGGAGCAACAAACATCTCACCTTCGAAATCTATTCCAGATTCTACTTCAGACGTCACAATGTCTTTCACACTCCTACTTCCATCTTCTACCCACTTAACAACATCAGGAACTGTAGATAATTCTTCTATAGCCTCACGAGCTTTTCTAAGACCTGAAATAGGATTCAAATACGATACTTGATACGAAGCCGGATCAAGACCTAACTTGGTTAGATACGCATTAAGATCTTGTATATCATCTTGACCCATCTGTAGCAATTCAGAGTCACCGGATTCAAGCAGCATATCTATAAAAGAAATCCATTTCCGCCCTTCCTCTGATTCCACAGAACGTAGACTAACAGGGAAAAGATAATTAAGACCGTTTTTACCCTTGATAACAACTACCGGAACTCTTATATTTTTGTAATTATTCCCCTTGTCATTTAATATAGAATAAGCAAATGGGAAGCCTGTGTATTTAGATCCGTTCTTAAGCACGACTTTGCCATTTAATACATATCCTACATCAGATACTTTTTCAGCACCTTTTTCGGTAATAGGGAGATTTTCTACCTGGCCATATCCTTGACCGTTTACCTTAATGTTAAATACCGGTCTTCCGGGAAGGGTCTGGGCAACAACATGCGTGCCGACGCCGATGGTAGCCGACCGGCCGGCGTCCTTCTTCCACTTGTTGAAAGCCGTTCTTCTTATCTTACTTATACCATCTATGCCTCCTGTATCAGCTTTTACAACAGAAACGAATCTGTTCCCACTCATAACCTTAATAACCATATTGGATACCAGCTTATTTTCAGCAGATTCTATTTTATTTCTATCGCCGGACTGAACAGCGTTATTGTATTCGGTAAAAAGAGACTGATTATAGGTATCATTTACATCTATTTCGAGATTAACCTTATCTCCTTTTTTCAAAGAAGATAATGCTTCCTGATCTATTTTATCTACTTCATTCTCTCCGAATCCGACACCCGTTCTGTACGGAACCAACTCATCTGAATCAAGACGCTTATAAACCAAAGAATAGGAATTACCCACGTCCTGAATAGACACATCTGTGTAACGGTTAAGAACACGAGCCGATTCTTTATCTATAGACCATCTCGCATGATAAGGAAGTTCAATTATAGTAGCCGTTTCTCCACCTATGTTAAGAGAATACCTTTTAGTACCATTAGCGTTCGTTTCAGAGCTTATTTGAATAGGAACCAATGATTTTATAGAAGATATAAATTTATCGGCTCTAAGACCGGCAATTTCATACCTTTCATTGCCGTCATTGGAGATTCTTCTTACCATCAACGTCTCTGGATTCTGGGCGCTATCTATATTGGCTCCCGGCGTATTATCAGATTCGTCTAATTCATTTACAAGAGAATCTATATTAGCATCATCCTCCCCAAAATTACTTAACGTAGATTCGGAAATACGACCTTTATCAATAATCCTGTTTTGTTCGATATAAGGAAGGAGATCCGTGATGTTTCCAACCTGGCCAAGATCTTCTATGGTAAATACCGAATCGGCAAGCTTATCTTCGTCAACTTTCTCCCCTTTATCTCGTCTGTTCATTATATCAACATACAAAGAAATAGCATCATCAAGTTCCTTCCTTTGATCTGGTTCCAAATTGGATTTAGCCATATCAATAATAGCTTTATTATCCTCATACACAGATCGAGGCTCAGTAAGTCTCCTAACTTTATCTGATAAATCTTTTATCATCTTAGCCGGACTATCACCAAGATTTGATATATAATCATCAATATCCTGTTTATACTTTTCATATATCTCCTTCTCTCTTGGAGATAAAAGATCTTGATTACCTGTATATATCTTGTCTACTATACGTTCTCTAACCTCTATAGGTGCAGACGAAAGATCTTCCATAGCCAACTCATAATCAAAATCAGACAATATATCCTCTTTCGGCTTCTGAATTATACCATCATTTAAATGACCAAATACTTTCATTGTAAATGCCTCATCTGAATCTATTTCACCATTATTCAGGAGTTCATTTATTTTTTCATCTAAACTGATATTGTTTCCTTCCTGGTTCTGATAAAAACGATCACTTTCTATAGGCTTGGTATCGGATGACACCATATCATTTAAGAACTTAGAGAATAAAGAAAAATCGTGTCTCATAAATTTCTTATCCTGCATGGAGTTCATGAATGACCGTAGAACCTTATATTGGGTAATAGCTTGCTGGTATTTTACCACCATCTTTCTTAAATCCTCTGCTTCTTTCTTCCCCTTATTGTTCTCGATATAAGTGCTTAAAGAAGCAACAGAGTCATAAGCCTTCAATATATCTTCAGCAGTTATTGTTTCGGATTTAAACAACTCAAGAGCTGATACTCCAGGATCAAAAGAATAAAATACTTCTTTATAACTACTAAGAAGATCTTCTGACAACCTTCTATATTCCTTATTAAGATTATCGTATTTAATAGTTTTTTGTTTTATAGCCTCTGCTTCGGTATCATTGCCATCCTCTACTCTTCTCGGAGTTGTAGCCAACCTCTCTATTTCAGCATTCAGATCATTGATCTCATTACGCAATTCCCTTAACTGATTAGCTGTATCAAAAGCTTGACTTGATAATGAATAAAACGTATTTATATCATCAAACAAATTATTGTCATTTACATAATCAGCAATATCATTTGATGCTTCCATTGCTATATCCTCTGCATCCAACCCCTTAAACACAGCATTAGCAACATTAGATCGATAAAGATCGGATGAAGTCTCAGCAGTAATAGCCTCAGCAAAAGAAGAAGCTTTTTTATAATTGGCTAACTTCTTATCAAAATCTTTTATAATATCTTCCTTGTATTTTTTAACAGTTTCTTCATCTACTTTCATTTCAGAAGCCAACTCATTTTCGTCAAGGCTTTTAACCATTGACCTGAAATTGTTAGCCGTATCCTCTAACATTCCCATTCTGTCAGATAATTCAAATTTAGAATAATAATCTGATTCAGGATCATTCATTTGAGCATTAAATTCGGCTAAATTTCGCATAGAGTCTTTTACGGATTGAGAAGTAAAAGCATTATTACTATTAAATTTCTCAACATCAGTATTAATAGTACGCTCTTTATTTCTCCTTTCATATAAACCAAAAGCACCATTTCTGGCTCCAAATAAACCACCAATCAGGGCTCCTATGCCAATCTCTTTCAATCCTTCTTTGGTTGTAAATTGTTCAGCTATGGCCTTAGAAAAAGAATCAACTATAGAAGACGTAGCATCAAGATACGTCTTATCATATCTTGATCTAATAAAATCTTCTCCCATGCGCTGAGCAACACCTTGCATGCCTTCCTCCCATACACCTTCAGATATGGGTCTTTTAGATACATTCCAAATAGTAGCTAAGGATTTCTGGAATAAATTTGCTTTTACCGTCTGTAATCTTCCAGCATCACCCGCTACCTTCTTAGTCCCTAATCCAAACAAATAGCGATCTACAAAACTCTTTGATCCCCTATATGTATTTGATACACCCTTTAATCCAGGTATGTATTTAGAAGCAAAACCAGTGTCTACTCCAAGATATTTTCCCAGAAGAAGATAATTGGATAATCCAACTATACCCATATTAGCTAAAAATATGCTGTTTGCCGTATCGGAAATAGAACTCTTAAATTCAGCCATCTCAGACTGATTAGGATTCCGACCATACATATTTTTAAAATATTCCTTGTATTTACTTTCAGAGTCTTTCATGAAGGACTGAGCTTCCACGGCAGACTCCCAGCCGGCGCCCACAAACGTATTTACTCCTACCTTGGCCACATTGCCTATGGCCCTGCCGTACATCGCTCCTGCTCTATACGCTCCAAAAGCGGATTTTACAGCACTTGCCGCAATCTTAGACGCTGCCATCTTTCCGGCCACTCTCATCCCTACTTTAGCGCCAACAGCTCCAAGACTTGACACACCCATCCCACCTGTAAGGTAGGCAGACAGAATAGCGCCTGTCGTAAACGATAGACCATTTCCAATAACATCATTAAAAATAAAATTTGCAGTTCCAAGGCTCTGCAAAAATCCCATATCACGCTCTTCTCTTGTATAATAATGAGGAAGAGAGTGGTTTATTCTTTCATCTATATCATTTATGGCCCGTGTAAAATCATTGTCAAATGCTGAAGATAACGTACCAGTCTTTATAAGATTATACGCAGCCGGGATAATACCTACTACTCCTGATACACCATATAATGCTGTTTTTGTGACAAGTTTTCCTATGCCATTAACAGCCTTATTCCAAGTAGTTTGCCTTCTTCCATAATAATCTTCATTATCCCTTCCTGGCATATAACTTTTAAACTTTGCAAGACCGATGTTCCCATCGGATAAAAAGTCATATGCTTCATCTAACTTAATAGTTCTTCCTTTACCAAATACACCAAAATCAGCAGCAGATGACTGTTGATTACCAGCTATAACCTCACCATAAGACGTTTGTTTACCAGAATAAGTATTCCTTGATTTATCTTGAATAGATTTTATCATGGAATTTAACTTATTATAAGACTCCTCTTTCTTCTTTCTTGGATCATCTCCACCATTCAGAGCCGATTTTAGTCCAGAAAAAGATGTGTCTACATCAAAAGAAGTATCTATTCTGCTAATATCAGATCCTTTTTCTGAATCATCATCAGGATTTATGGCTGATACCGGGGGAGTATATGAACCTACTTTCATCCTCTCCATCTCTCTTTTTGCTCCCTCAATAAGAGAAGATTCTTCTTCATATCGCGTAGGAACTCCGGCATTATACCCTCTTAATCCAGTAGATGGTAAGAAACCTGATTTCTCTACCAATGTTTGTTCCTTGTTTTCCATATGTTATTCCCTATTTACGCTATTCAACAACTTCATCAACTTGCCATTTTTATTCAAAGACGTAGGTAAATTACCTCCTTCTTTTGCCGCCACCATATCCTTAATCTCTTCTGCTATGGCTGCCACAACAAAATCAACTATTTTTTTCTGAGGCGCAACAGCAAGTTCTTTAGACACATTATCCGCAAACCATACATTAGGAGTATCAAACGAATCTATTAACTCAGGTTTACCATTCTCCATAAGATAAAGCCTTGTCTCATATCCATAACCGTAACTTGTCTTAGGATCATAACCTTCAACCTTTACACCAAGCTTTCCGCTGTTATCCAATATATCTTTAGCTGCATTAAGAAGCCAAACCTTTTGTTCTGGCATATCATCTAAATTATTACCAGATTCATTTATCATATCTGATAACACTTTCATCATTGAAGATACAGAAGCATAAGCGGGTGATATATCTGAATTTTCAAGCATCTTCGGATACCACATATTAGTATCACTTCCAAATGTAGGTCTTATAATACCACTTTCATATCCACCTATATCGACAGAAGGAGTATTAACACCAGGATCTATACCATTGTTTATCAACTCTGTTTCAGACACCTCAACAATATCTATCTCTCCTCTTTCACCGGTATGATTAGCGACCAAACTGTAAGTCTTCTCTCCATTGTCGGCTATTCCCGATTCTGTCAAAGAAAATGATTCAATGGTTGCCGATGATGATTTAGATTTACCAACAGGATGCTCTGCCATTTTCTTAGTAAATAGATCCCTGAGAACCCCCATCTCTCTATAACCAGCCTCCTTGGAGGTTAATTTGGTTGAATACGTTACTGTATTAGGTGAATACAGTTCGAGATATTCTTTACGTATCTCATTTATACCATCATCCTGAACCTTAGTTATTTGATCAGCCATATTAATATCACTTACCGCATAGTTTCCAGCACCTTCCATTCCACTAATAGAGTACAGTGCATTAAAAAACACCTTTTCTTCACCATCCGAGAAACTATTTTTTACATCATCGTATTTTTTTAAGAAATACCTGCCACTTTTGCTATCCCTCTCAAATACTTTAGATAAATCAATGCCATCATTTTTCACCCTCTTTCTTATAGTAGCTATATCAGCAGGCGAGAATCCTTTTTCATAATATCTTACTCCAGATTCTACATCGCCGACTGTACCTCTATTTTTTCTTAAAATATCATTAAGGGATAACGCTGTAGCATAGGCTATATATTCTTCGGGTTTACCTCCTTCCTTCTGCGCGATCGCATTTGCTATTTCAGATACAATATTATCATAAATCTTATTCTCCTTCTTAATTCTATCATTCTCTATATCCATCTTGTCTACAGCGCTATTAAGCTGCATATAAGCGTCTGTGGCAGCTTTTCTCTCTGCCATAGGTAGCTTATCAAACATATCATTAGAAAGACCTCCATTGTCCTTTATATACTTAAGAAGTTTTTCTTCATCCATAAGATACTTGTATCCTGATGTTTCATCCGTCATATTTCTTGATATGGCAGCTTGAATATTTTTCATGTTTTCAGCACCAAGGGCTGTAGATAGTCTACTTCCGGATGTTACAAGATCTGTATATGCCTTATTAAACTTCTTATGAGTTTCTTCTGATATGCTAATATTTTTAGTTTCGATAGGATTAGCTGAAATAGTTCCACCAGAGTTTGTGCCAACGCCCACCTGCATGGCTCGGCTTCCAGCTCTGCCGCCTGCCGCTCCTGCACCAGAGGACATAAGTTTTGCTATTCTGGCTTCATTAAGCCTATTCTGCATCTTCAGACGTTCTTCGTCTAATCCAAATCTGGCTTCATCCTTATTCTTACCATATTCAAACTCTGCAATATCCCTATTTCTTTCATATTCAAATTCTATCTTCCATTTTTCGAAATTCAAATTAGCTAATCTTTCCCTCTGATTATATTCTTTGGTTTTCCAGTAAAGCTCGTCGGCTTTGATTATGAAAGACGAATTATCATAAGCATATGAAGCAGCAGCATTATTAATAAAATTATTTTCAATAACCTTCATCGCTCCAAGATACGGATCGTAAGCCCTTTCATCCATTCTGCTAAATTCAGATTTCATGGAAGCTATTTCAGATTTGGCTCTCTTTATTTCATTTTCAACCATTTCTTTCTTTGCAGGATCAGAACCCAAACCGGAAAGATCGGCAGTAAGAGCATCAACATACCTCTGCTTATCACTTATCTGCTTATTCATAAAACCAAGAACAGAATCATACGAATATAAAGAGGGATTAGAGTCTACCATGTAAATAGCCTCCACCTGCATCTGCTGCCTTGCTTTATCTGATAACCCTGACAATGCAAAAGAAGCTATCTGTTCAGGAGTAAGCATATCCTTAGTTACTTCTTGTACTGCCCCGGTAGGATGACCATCCTTGTCAAGAATAGGAATCTGAACTTTAGCTCCTTTATGAAGCTTGCTTATAAAATCTATCCTATCTTTTAATTCCTTATTATAATCAGTATAAGGAGTATATTGAAGAGGAGCAAGACGGGAACCAGCCTTTCCATCATTCACCCATTCATTATACGGCTTTAAAGCCGCATAAGCATTCGCAGCAGAATAAAGTTCTGGATTATTTATTTGTAAATCAGATAGCATTTTATGCATTCTCCTGCCTTCTTTTGTGCCGGCAATCGCGTTAATGACCGTATCATCCAACACCGAACTGATCTCTCCTTGTATGGCTCTCGTAACACCATCAGAAGAAAGATCCACGCCTTTGAATTTTTGATTGATGTTAGCAATCACACCTGACATCTTATCTTCCATATAAGCGCGGGCTTCAGGCTTATCTATCTCTTGACCCATAAGATAATCTACCTGGGTATAGATCTTTTCACGAGCAGCATCAACCTTCTGCTGTTTGTACATCATGACGTCCTTAACAAGATCTATGTTGTAAGGACTAACATACGGGGCATATTGCCTTAAAATACTATATTGTGAAGCCATCAGCTATTTCTCCTTCTCTTTTTATATTTATCTTCTTCATCATCCTCCAAGCTCTTCAAATAAGGTGTAGAATAATCACCCATATTCATCACATCCTGATTGCCTTGAACGTAAATAATTTGACCACTTGGAAGCATTCTCATATTCGGGGCTATGGAAGCTATGGTATTCAACGATGTACGAACATTAAACTTATTCTGTATCTCGCTGTTTATACTATCATAATAACGAGCAAGATTTTCATCCCTTATAGCCATAGCTTTCAACAACCCAGATTCATAACGTTGCCTTTCTGCTATGTTCTTATCATCTGTCTGAACATAAGCCATTTCATTAAACCTATCAGCTTCGTTTATTTGCCTTGCGTTATTGAAATTTACTTCATTAACATACTTGGCTATATTGCTTCCAGCTATGGCGTTCATATTAGCCAGAATAGCAGCCCGCTGGGAGTCGGGCACGTCACCTACTGCGTCTAACTGAGCCGATGTCGCGCGGTTGAGCTCGTTGATATACTGATCAGCAGATTGCAGAACCGGATCTATTCTCGGAGCCTGATGCCTTTCCAATCCCTCTATCTCCAAGCCTGTATCGAGCGTTCTCAGCATCTCCGGGAAGATAGGACCGAACGCCGCCGGTCTGTCCTGTCCTTTAGGTCCGTTGTCTTCAACCACCTCCTCTGTATCGGTGTCGGTTGCAGTCGCAGGCGTACTTGCTTTCGGTTTTACCTCTATCCCTCCAGGAGATCCAATCTTAGGCGGTGTAAGGCCTGGTGCTATGGGACCGGCCTCAATAGGCTTCATTTCTGGTTTAACAGACTCAAGAACGAAGTCTATTTCCGGCATTAACCCACTATCTCTTAAAGCAACAAACTTATTATAATCGGAGCCCAGAATCTTCTTAGCGGCATCAGATTTATCACCAAATAAGTCAACATAATTCTTTATCCCTTTTTCGTTTAACAATCTTTTTTGCTCTGCCGAAACAACGTCCAACCCATAATAAGAACGAGTAGCTGTTGTCTGACCAAACTTATCATCTACGGCAAATGAATTATAAGCCTGATTCCCTCCGTAGCTTCCGGCGTCCTGGCCCCAGAATCCGTATTCATCTCTGAATTTCTTGGCTGCATCAGCATTCGTAATAGCGCCTACATCAGCTAACGCCCACAATGCATTTAATTGCCTGTTGTATCCTTTCTGGAAACCTTCTGTATCAAAATCACCATCCGTATTGTACTTGTTAGCCCATCGGTTTATGTCGAGCAAATTAGATACCGCCTTATCATTTACCCTGCCGTATCCTAAATTGCTTCTATGTTGGAGATTCTGGTTGGCATTGACACTGGAATCAGGATTAAGGATCTGCTCACGACCACTAACATCAGATACAGTCATATTAAGAGTTCGTCCAAATAACTGATTGATAAGCTTATTGTAGCCGATAGCATTCTTTCTAAGTTCCTCCAGCTCCTTCTGAGTAGGTCCACCTTCAGCCATTTTTCTGGTTTGCTTAACATACTCGTCATATATCCAGTTCTTAGCATCTGATTCTGCAATATTAAAAGCCTTAGCTTGTTTCTTTACCTGATTCAGATCAACAACCCCGCCATCCCTGAAAAAAGCATCCATCTTCTCGTTACGCTTAGATTCTTCCTGTTTGCCATAAACGATTTCAGCGAAAGAACGAAATTGTGCTTCAAGCTCGTCTATCTCTTTCTGGTTTTCATTGACGTACTTGGAAAGAATAGAAGCATTAAGATTAGATGTGTTTTTGTCTTTTACATCTTCATTTTTCTCTAATCTCTTATATACACGCTCCTGATCTTCGTACTTATCAGACAAACCTATCTTCTTCTTATATCGATCAAGGAGTGTAGCATACGTATCTTTTGACGTTGCCTTAATACCATAATTTTCTCTAACGTAAGAGGCAAACTCATCATCTATCTTACGATAATCGGAAACAATATAAGCCTCTGGCAAATCAACCGGAGTGCCACCATTTTCATGTCTGTTTCCTTTGGCTTCCATAGGCCCTACGGAGTCAGGAGTCAGCACGTACTCGCCTTTCTCTATCTCTACATTCGCAGCATCTTCCATAGACTTGGGAAGAGGATAAATATATTCGCCGGTCATATCAGACGTATCCATCTTCTGACCGTTACCTAAATTCACGCCACCACCTTCACGTTCCCACTTGATGAATTGCTGACGACGCTCCTTGGCAAGTTTTTCCCTCGCTGCCTGCTCGTCTCTGCTGGCTGCATACGCAGCAGATGAAGCTCCCATGATATTACGGGTAAGACCTAATCCTAAACTAACACCAGACAAGGCAGCTTGAGCCACATTAGCACCGACCTTATTACCGGCTCTTATCCGGCCAAGACTTGTACCGAACATTTGAGCTCTGCCGGTTAGATCGGGTGAATAATATGGGGTAGTCATAGGATCAAGAGGATTACCATCTTGGGAACGTTTTTCTTTAGAGGAATCAGAATCAACACCACCTAAATTCATTGCATTATCAACGACTGATTTCTCTACGTTTTTAACCATGCCCCTATTATCAGCGAGATATCCTGCATATCCTGCATCATGATTTTCAAAAAACGGATCGGATGTAGGCATACCACTAAATGGATTTATCTCCCCCTCCTCTGTTTCTAAAGTCACATCAGAAGGCATATATATATTCTGAATATCAGATTCACCCCATTTATTAACAGGCGTTCCATAATCAAGAATAGGCTGAGTAGAGGATACATTAATATCCTGTCTCTTATCCTGAACACTACCGCCAGGAGCGAATATCGGACGATTTTTTATGATTCGTAATCTCATACTATCTTTTTTCACAAAGATAAGAGAAACGAACGAGAAAATCCAACGTTATGGGATACGTTTAAAAATCAATCATGTACGGCAGACAAACCGCCCGAATCAGGGTCGTACTTAAGACCGCATGCCCGGCGATAGTTCTTAAGCGCTCTCTTGTACAAAAACAGCACTGTCTTGGAAACTATTTTCTTCATAGATTTGGTTAAAACCTCTTCTGTTGAAACAGACATCAGACAGCTATTCAAAAACGACCTGACATTGGAACCGAACAAGATCTTCACCATTTTTCTAAACGTTCTAAAAAGATATGATGCAGAAAGAGACTTTAAACCATTGCGAACCAGTCTCTTATTCAAATACGAAACAGCCTTTTCAGATAGACAGAGCCTATTCTTTCCTTCGCTATCTACCTCTGATGAAAACCACGAATATAAAGTGGTAGGATGTTTCTTAAGGTGATTGATGAAGGAAGTCATTATCCCTTCTTTTAAGGCCCTTTTGTGGGCTACGCATGCAGCAATCTTCTCTTCTCTTTTTAAAGAGCTGTCAAGGCATCTAAACACCGTCCTATCGTCTCCGATGAAATACTGAGGACGTTCTTCCTTGAACTTAGCCCGATATGCGGCATATCCTTCCTTACGGAGCATATCTATCTGAGACCGGATATAGAACCTTACACACTTTTCTTCAGCTTCTTGCACGCTTTTAAGATAAGGAACTGACTTTCTCCCATATCGAAGATAGTCATAAACCATAGCTTCGATAAAGTCATTATACGGAAAGAATCTTCCAAAGCCAAAGTTCCAAACTATGAAACATCGCACTCTATCTTTCCAGTAATCAGATATGAGAAAGTTGCTACAATATCTCAACTTCCTGTCTTTCTGATAGAAATGATGAGTATGCTTGTCATAAAATAGATTAAAATATCTCAAATTGCCTAAACACTGACCGGCTGGACGGCGTACTACATTGTACCCTAAGTTGCTGAAGCTATTGTATATAACTTCTATCGGAGAGACCTGCTCTTTCTTAAAGAGCTTGTCGTGTAACTTGTGAGGATCTATTATTTCTTTTAACTTTGTGTCCATATTAATGTTGTTTTAGTGCAAAGATATGGTTTTTCATCATACGCTCAAAGAAGAAAATGCACGGCCTTGTATCCGGTTTGAGAGAAATAGGATACAAGGTTTTTTGTTTTATGACGATTTGGATAAGAGATGAAAAAACGACTCTGAACATAACTGCCTGACCGTCAGTGGTGGGACAACAAATCTTGAATTAAAACTACGCCTATGAATAGTCTTCGTTTTCCTTAATATTAAGACCATTTTCAATGATCTTACCCATTATATTATTTATATTATTTTATATACTTTACCATTTATTCATATAATTGTTTACAGTGAATGAACTTAACGACCGAAGGGAGTTAAGTGAGTGAACAGATTAACAAATTACTTTTTCCGTCTATTGTATTGTTTGCCTAATTGTGTTAAAGGATTGAGTATCGTGACCGAAGGGAACGATGCGAAAGAACATATAACATTTAAAAAACGACTGAACCTATCGACTGAAAGGAGATAGGTGATGGAGTGACGTTAATAGTTATATTAGGTAGCCAGTGGAGAATTAGGCAGGCTGGTAGGCGAGACGGGCTCCCATGCCCGTCAGGACAGTGGAGGTACGTAGGTCTGTTCTGTTAAACCAAGGCGATGATAGTTCCATCCTTCACGAAATCGCACAAAAAAGCCGGATTATCTTGATATCGTTCTTCAACCTTCGGTATCCGCATAACGAGTCTCAAATCCGGCTTCGCTTTATTAATATGAGAAATAAAATAATTGTTCTAATTGTCAGTGACGCCTTTAATGCGAAGTTGTATATTGGGAAGCACGGCATTAATCAAAGCCATTTTCTTATCCTCTTCGCTTTCTTTTTCATGCTGTTTATACATCATGCTGTAATCACTGTCATCACCATCCTTTTTCCTGTCTAACGTCAGTAAATGATTTATGATGTCCTTACCATACGTTTCAGTCCATGTACGGAATCTCTCTTCCTCGGACTGTTCCTCCTGGGACGGGGCTTCCGGGTTAGGGAGGGCGGCTGCCACTTCTACCTCTGGAAGTGTTACCGATGCTGCTATTTCTCCATCATCTCCGAATCCCATTTGACCATACGAAGATACTGAATTTTCTTCAATATCCAAACCAAGATTTTTAGCAACTTCCATAGCATAGTTATAACGGTCATCATTTCTTATAACACTCTTATGAGGACGTCCTGCTCCCTGGTTCCAAGCTACTACAGCATCCTTAAGGTTATCGGCGTTCATAAAGTCCTGCCGGCTGTAGTTGTAATACCCTGGTCCTTCTTTTCCTTTTCTTGTGTATAAGAAATTAGAATATCCGGTCTTTCCTTCGTATTCGTCAGCCAAGAACTCAAGTTGGTCTTTGAATGTTGGTGTAGAATGACCTTTCTTTTTAGCATGCTTGAACAATTTATCCATGCGTTCATTATGCCATTGCTGTATTCCGTATGATGTTTTGTTGTCTCCGTATATGTCATCTTTAAGACCGGATTCAGCCATGAGATTACCTATGATGGCAAGCGCCTGTATCTTGGACATGCCGCGCTTATTAGTAAAGTATTCATATGCTTCACGTTGCTTGCCAACTACGCCACCTTCCTTCTTGATGTTGGTATTGTATTTCTTTCCATTCCATGTAAATTCCTTAAGACCTCTTTTCCTGGCTTCTTTAAAGGCTTCGCCTCTTGTAGTGGAAATCGGGTCTTGTAATTCAAGATCGTTTTTTATACCAAGAATGGCATTAATAATATTATCATCCTTTTTATCATCATCATCTAATTTATCAACATTATTCGAAACGTAAGATTGGCTTATCAAGTTTGATACGCTCTTTCTGTTTTTATAAGTTCCTTCTTTATCTGATGGAGCTTCAAAAGCATATACAAGTGGATACGAATAATCCGTATCTGGATCTTCTGACATAAATTCGTTTACTGCATGAATAGCTTTTTTGTATTTAGTATCTTTTATACTATACTTCCCAGCATCTTGAACATGATCATAAAATCTGTCTATCATGTAGTTGATATATCCACGCTTATCGCTCTTAAATCTTTCTTTATCTCTTTCAAACTCTTTTGGCGGATATCTTTTATAATATTCTTGAAAAAGTCCCCTAAATTTTCCATCCTCAGATACAGCGTAGGGGTTTCCACCAGATTCTTCAATAATATTTCCAAGTACGGCTTCTATCTGGCGTTGATTAAAACCTTTGTCATATAAAGCATCATAGATCATATTCATCCCTTCTACGTCCATAGTGCGATGTTTACCTTTACCTACACGCTTCATATTCTCATATTTGGATTTAAATAAATCCCAATCTATTTCTGGCTTAGAAGACTCCCCTCCTTGTTTTTTGGATCTTATCTCCATCCTTTTATCCAAATCATTCTTGGAATCAATAATGGATCTAAACAGGATCTTGTTTGGATCGCTCTCTTCGTATGGGATTTTATCTTCCACATAATCCCTGATTTCAAAAGGATATCCTATTGCATCAAGAGTCTTAGTAACAATCCCTACTTTAATAGGTTGATCATTCCTATAAAAATCATACTTATCCTTTACGACCATCCTGCCTTTATCATCACGGTACATGGTAAAACTTGATAAGCCTGACAAATCATTTAAATCGCCGTAAGCATCCGGTATAAAATTGTATTCGTTAAATACCTGATGTTCTCCGGTTCTGGCTTTTTTTAAAAGATCTATCCCCTCTTCCACCATTCCAAGTTTCCTGCTCGTTACATCCCTTAACTCCTCCAAATCAGATACGTCCTTGCCTGCAACTTTTCCATCAATTATCTTATTATCTAAGGAATCAAGTTCCTTTCCATATTTTTTAGCCATTTTTTCCCACCCACCATTTATCCTGTCAGATATAATGGATTTGATATTATCTGGTATTCTAACAATCCCGTTTTCCTCTTTCAGGTTATTTGGTTGGTTTAAGAATCTAAACCAAAGATTTTGACTAAAATCATCTACATTGGCTTTCGGAACATCTTGACCAAAAAATTCCATTATTTTGGTTTTTAATCCTCTTTCGTTAGCATACACATCAGGTGTTATATTAGATGCCAGATATTCTCTAAGTTTTACAAACGGACCAATTTTATTCCATAATGTTTTTGGTTGTTTGTCCTTTACATAATTTTTAATTTTCTTTGCCATCTTTTTCTTCCTCTAAGAATCCAAACATTTCACCTGCGCAATTACCAACAAATCCAGCTATGTAAGCTGCGTGTTCATCTTCTCCCACCTTAAAACCAAGAGACATATTACAATGTTGGCATACCGACATAGCTGCATGAAATGATTCATGACATATGTTTTGTATAGTCATATCATTCTCACTTTGAAAATTCCATAATAACTTAAAAGCTCTATCATCTCCCTTATCACGAACAAGATTCATAAAAGAGACTTCTGAATCTAAATCGCCTTCATCTCCCCATTCTCCTTCATGATCCAATTCTGCATTCTCAAAACGATCACACAATGTTTTGTAATCTAACCCTATGGTGATAATCAACTTTAGTGGATATATCACAAAATCAAATTCTTTTTCTTTCATTTTTCTTCCTCCTTCTTAAATTTGTGGTAAGCATCACAAACCTTGTCAACCAACCATCCCATTAGATAGGCAGCGTGCTCATCTTCTCCGGCGTCAAAACTGTAGTTAATATTAAGATACTTACAATAAAGGGAAAGACCGTGCAGACATTCGTGTCCTATGGTTCTAACATCCATATTAGACAGTGAATGAAACAAGAAACATATTTCTTTCCTGTGATTGGTTCGGTTTCCTACGAAAATAGTTCTGCCACCATAATCATCAGTCCACCCCTCCCAGCTCTGATCTTCTACTTCCAGGTTGGCGAACGTCTTAACTATATACTCTTCATCTGCCCCAAGCAATACCCTTACATTATAGGGGTATATGTCATTTTTATATAATACTTGTTTCATAACAAACTGTTTTTCAACAAAGATAAACAAAAAAGCCGAAGATATACTCACGTACTTCTTCGGCTATACCTTTAAAGCTAAAACTTGTTTACTATTGAAGCAAAATCAATGATTATATTTTTATTTTCTTAATTTCTTCAATCATATTCTTATATCCACAGAACTTGCTGTTAATAACATCGAAGATAGATTCTGACCAGCCAGCTATGTTCAAGATATTAGATCCTCTGTAAAACATCTCACTTCCATATCCTTGAATAGAAATAGAAACGATTTTGCAATTTGGATTCACTTTTTTAAACCCTTTCAAAAGTTCGGCGAATTTACCATATTTATAATTGGAACTTTTCTCCCATACAACAGATTCACCGTCTCCTATCTGCATATCTGAAATAATGTACAAGTTATCTACCTTGATCTTATCTTTAACGCACTTATCCAAGAATGCAAAAAGACCGTTTTCAGTGGCACCACCGCATTTTACTCCGGCAGTAAAAGATTTTTTGTTATTCCATAAAACACCTTTACTTCTATCATATTCGTAATTGATAAGTTTATCACCAAACATGCCAATAAATACGTCAGGAAGCACAGATGCGATCATACAGCCAAATAAGTTACCAATGACAGCCGTATTTGTTTTGCTAAAGGCAGACACTTCAGAAGATCCTCCCATATCTCCACGTACAGAGCCAGAGTGGTCAATCAGGATAGCCGACCGCCCCTCCAGCACCGGCAGGTTTTTGCAGGATATGGTTATGGCTTTTTCCAACGCATCTAAAATCTTATATTTATTACGCGCTGTTAATTTAGCACGTTTTTTATCCGACTCAAATACAATATCATTATCGGAACTATCAGTGCCTATATTTTCAACCTCTTTGAAAGCTGAAGCAAAGCGGAAAGGAAGCATCTTCGAATTAAGTACCTTCTCTTCTATTGTAAGCTGCCTACAAACTTCATCTATTTGATCAGGTGCGTATTTGATTATGTTTACAAGGTTACGAACCATATTAAAAATAGGCATACCTTTCACATTAGAAACCACGTCCCTAATAGCGTCACCTAAAGCTTCTTTCTTTTCCTTATTGTCTTTCTTATCCTGTCCGGCTTTAGACATTTCTTTTTCAAGAATCTTGCTTTCGTATAATCCAGACAAAGATCGACCTTCTATAAGGTACTGGAAAGCTGTTTTATTAACCTGATTGCTTTTGGGGTGAAATAAATTCACAAGATCAATCATCGTAATAACCCTACTGTCCATCTTGTACTTGTCAATCCGATACGGATCAAGACCTTCCAGGGCCGTCTTAAACCCTTTCTTAATAGCATTGGATATACCCCTTAACTTCTTTGGATTTTTGTCGTTAAGAGCCGCATAACAGCCAAGGATTTCGCTCATATCATCAGGACGCATAACGATCTTATTATAGAACCTTGAAGCCCATTCCTTACCCGATGCTTTGCTGGCAAGGACAGAAGCCATAAGATGCGTTACCGACCTAAGCTTTCCTTCTTTCCTGACATACAATGCTGTTTGTGCTGCGAAATGCGGATCTACTTGATCCATAAGGTCCTTAATCCTGTTCACCTTGTCTTTTTCTTTCTCATAATAAGAATCAGACAACATGGTAGTCATTACCGTAGACACCAACTCTTCTTCCGCATTAGGCTTATATGCCTTCTCGCCCATGTGATTCACGATCGTAGGTTTAACACCTTCATCCTTTTTGTTAAACTTTCCCATTTGTCGTTTTCTTTAAAGTGTTATACAAAAAAAAGCAGTGATATTACTACCACTGCTTGAAAAAAAATATATCAAAATGAATACTCAATGAGGGAAAAGCTGAAGTTAGTGTAAACAATGAAATAATGGATTTGAACCATCGACCTATACTTTAAAAGAGTATCGCTCTATCCATCTGAGCTAAATTCGAAGTAACTAACCCCATCACCACTCATTAGTTTCTTATGTCTTCCAAACAGAGGAAAAGCGGAGCCGGATCTAAAATGAAAATATCGGATTCGAACCGATGAAAAGCAAATGTACCTGATGCTGCGTTAAACCACTACGCTAATTTTCGAAGTAACCGGACTCCTCACCATCTGTATATGTTGTTAAAACAGGGATAATTTGGAAGGTGTTTGAAAGGAGGTTTTAATCTACCAACTGATCTAATCTTTCTTGCATGAAAAATACAGGACTCGAACCTGTGACACAAACCGAAGTATCACCTTCCATCACCACTGTCTTATATTATAATCTCTCTTGATTACGATGCAAATATAGACACTAAAATATGATTTACAAATTAAAATGATTTAAAATGTATTAATTTGGATAAATTATTTTAGAGTCATAATTGGATTACCCCATCTCTTTTTCCACTCTTTACCTAAATACATTCTTAATTCCTCGAATGAATGAACAAACTCCCCATCGATTATAGCTCCGACTGCATTCTCTATTGATATTATTTCATTTAACTCATTCTTCGTTGCAAAATTTCTAATCCCATCTTCATGTTTATTGAAAACAATAAAATTTATGGCTTTGGCTACTATTTTTATCTTATCAGATAATTCGCTTTTGTTTTTTATTAAAGAAGAAACAGACTTGCACATCTTAATGTAAGCTTCACCAGCTATATTTCTATTTTCTATAAAGTTGTCGGTAAGCCATAATATAACCTTAGCATATATTTCAGGATCTAACTCTAAGGCTATCATGACGAAAAAATACGGATTAACAAACCATTTTTGATCTTTTCCTTTTCCTCTCCTGTATGCCATTCCGTATTTCTTCAAATCAGTTAATTTACTTATATTCAATGAATTATCTTTGAGTGTATGATATCGTACAGTACAAGACAATTCATTGATATTCAATTCTTTAATTAATGCATTCATTTTCTCTTGAAAAGACGACGTAGACATTAAATGGTCGAGTCTTTTAGGCTCCAACCCCATAGCCGCTCTTTTCTGTGACAATACATCCATAACCTCTGTTATACACACAAAACCATCTTTTGACATAACAGAAATGTTTCTACCTAATAATTCTCTACTTTCTGATTGTAATAATACGTTACTTTTCATAATTTTACACCGTTTTATTGTTAATAAATAAGCGCCTACCTGTCCGCGATGGATCGATAGGCGCTACAAATATATTCAACTATTATTAAATCACAAAATAAAAACTACTTATTTTCAACTTGTTAAATATTGTAATTTATCTATTCTTAATCTTATCTTCAGAAATCAACCACTGGAATATGATTTTCCGGTTACTAATTACTTTCTTTATCCTCATCAGCATCCAACTTCCCCTTAACCTATCCAGCCATGACCGTCTGAAATTAAGAGCATCAGGATTAACTGACTTATTTATATCGTTATCGTCCTTGATCCAGATAGGTGTTTCAGATCGGTCATCGTCAACCCTGTTGAAGAAGTCATTTAACTTATGTCTTCTATATACCTCAGTATCCAGAACCTCGGTATGGTCGCCTACGATCTTCGGATACGATATACGTTGCGCTAAATTATTCTTTTCTTCTGGAACAAGATGAATTTCACCTGAGTTGTTTGTGTCGTTGTAGATAGTTATCGTATCTAAACCTACTTTCCTGTCAAGAGTGTAATTCACATCATCGACGTATTTCCTTGCATCAAGCTCGTATTCTACAGAAGCCAGCGTAGAGCCATTATATTTCTCTTTTATCGGCACTTCTAATATAAACGGATATGTTGTTCCGTAAAATGTCTGGAAGCTCTTATTCGTCAGCAAATGACTCCATAAGCCGCCTTCTTCGTCTGATGCTGGGAAGTTTATTCCTGTCTGGAAATATTGTTGCTGTTCTATATAATAGTCAGGACAGAACGAATAATAAGAAATCCATTCTTGCTTCAGACACGAATATCCGATAGTGAACGACACGTCTTTAAAATACTGTTCGTCTTTTAAAGATATTTCCTTATCGTTTGACAGCACCTCTGTTTCATTGTATAAGAACCTTCCACCATCATATTTGTAATATGCCGGGTTCTTAACAGGTATATAATCTTTTTTCGTGATAAGTACCCTCTTATACCTGTTATCCCATCCAAGAGACAGACCAAGACCGATAAATTTATTGTCTGTATCTTCTTCTGTCATCTCTGTACCGGTTAAGATGTTAGTTATTCCGTATCTAAGAATCTTAAACGGAAGATGACGTTTAAGCCAATGTCTGATACCTACACTAAGTTCCTTGAGATTACGTCCGTTCGGATCGGTCATAAACACTTGTGCTCTTTTAGTATCTACCCAGAAGTGACCAAATTCTGAACTAATTATTTCAGTGCTCTGGGTTCCAGAATAACCGAGGTCGGTCGTGTTGTACTCCAGAGGCCTGGACGCGAACAGACCGCCTGTGCCCATCTCAGCCTGCCCTGGGGAGGTGCGCTCCTTGATTACGTCTATGGCGTTATGGAGCGAAACCTGATCCTCGAACCTGACAAGAATCTGATCGGATTCAATACGCTTCATGTGAATAAGCTTACCGTTGCTGGTTGGGAACTCATGATAGTCCATAGGCTTGTACGTTAGCCACGGATCTGTTTGACTGTTTTCAGATACGTCAGCCCTACTCCATATAACACCATTAGGTCGCTGGTAAGCACAATCATAAAAACGACGTTCGTATGTTGCCGGCAATACATTAGGTGTCAATGTCATTCTTGATGAATAGATAGGACTTATCTTGTAATCATTGTCCCTATGGATAGATACGTTCTTTTCTTGTGTCCACCAAACAAAATCTCCTACTTTTGGATAGAATAATTCATGAGGCTGAGGGCCCTCTAATCTGAAATTACAATTTATTTCAGATTCTACAAGGAACTGAGGAATACCATAGAACCATGTATAAAATCTGCCATCTACATACTTACCAGAGGTGTCACCGTTCAATTCATACAAGCTCTTCCTATTTGGGTAAAAAGCATATCTTCCTTTATTAGACGATGTCCAACTATTGAAACGTTCGTTATCCGTGGTTTCAAGCGCATCTTCCCCTGTATCATAATTAACAAAATATCTTGGATATCCTACATTTCTATAATCCATGTAAGGGAAAGGTATCATATCTCCAATACCAAAAGCACTATTATAAAAAACAGGAAATTTTCTCTTTAATGAAAATCTGGTTATCACCGTATCACCACCGAACATCAGTTTCTTTTCATTAGTGAAAAATCCACATCCACCTATGGAAATCCATTTTATATCTTCTATTTGACCATATTGATCCGGCCTATATCGCATAAGCCTCATATACGGAGAACAGATGTATGAAACTGATTTGGATTGCTCGAATGTTCTTCCTGCTACAACATCTCTTCCAGCAATAACCGAATCATCTATACGGCTACTGTCGTAGTTGTAGACATAGTTCGGATATTCCAATAAATATTTCGATTTACCATCTCCTTTTTCACCTGGATCACCAAATGATAAAAATAACGAAGATTCACGATCTATATTATTAACAAATAAGAATCGTCCCTCATTATCGTTTTTACCGGTTCCCCATTTAGATGACATACTGGCATCCATCATAGGATATACACCGGACTTCATGTACTTAACAGAAGATAAACCACGAGCAAAATTTCGTTCATACTTATCCTGGTCCGTTATACCTATCATTGAATTATATAATCCTACAGAAGTATAATACCATGCATGATTACGTCTTGGTCCATTGTTTATAAACGTATTAAGCCAATCATAACGGTACTTACCGTACAATATCGGGCCCTTAGCAAGAGTTTGACTGATGGTTGACACCATTGAAGAAAACAGCATGGCCACACTTAAATTCGTTAGGAATCCTCCTCCGGTAAGACCAGCCGACCCTCCTATGTATCCAGACTGAGCCCTTATCTGAAGCTCTTCTGCTATCATAGCGGCTATTGTGGCACTTGATTCAACTGCGGCAAGTGACGCAGCCATCGTATAAGCGGCAGGACCTAAGATAGTCCATTTTGGATGATCTTCGACAGGTATAAAACTGCCTACAGACATTCCTCTTTGAAACCCGTCTATACATACTTCATTTGGAAGTTCGGGCTTGTTGAAATAAATATCAGGCGAACAAAATGAATACCACACGTTTCCTCCTTTGTCGAAAGGATGGGATATAAACTCGTCTCTTTTGCCAGACGTATAATTATATTGATCTTGTGATAGGTCATTATATGGGTAATTAGGATAGATATTTACATTACCATCGTCTCCTATGTATCTAAGCATATCGTAGGCCAATCCTGAGGCCACAACCGACCTATTTAGCCTCCTATCTCCACGATACAGTTCATATCCTACGATCGTATCTCTTTGTTGTTGCGTAATCAAACCAGAATCTACCGCAAAATCCAAAAACACTTGTATGGTGTTCTCATCTACCATAATACCTACCGGATATATTTCAGAAGCTATGTCATATCCACGTTCATCACTGTTCATAAAAGGTATATGCTTGTTATCTGGGAACCGGTAATGACGTATAGGTTGTTGGCAAAATACGGTAGAAGTATCTACTCCTCCATAAGAATGACCCTTGAAATAAGATAATCCATTTTTGTCTGACAAAGGAGCACCATAATATTCTGTTAACTTATTCATAATATTAGAATAAGCTTCTGTTTTTTTTGGATCATCATAAGATCTACCTGTGTCTATTTTCATCCTACTACTATCATAAAGTTCAAAATTAGCAGGATATTTCTCAGATGATTCCCAATATGCAAAATCCCCGTATTTATAAGGACGAGGCTTGCAATTGATGGGCCTATCTCCACATGTCTGACATTTTGATGCAAATAAGACAGTTGATCTAAGTGTTATAGAATCCACAGACAAATCAATCTTATTTACCTCCTTTTCTCTTATACCAAAAATATACGGATATATAGTTTTACCTGTAGCAAAAGAAACACCTAAGATAGCACGGGAAGGCTTCTTTCCTGGTTCTTCCTCTTCTTCTGGGGTATCATAATTTTTATAAGAACAAAATTGAATTTGTCTAAACGTCATTATCCAAGGAACCGCTACAATAGGAGATTCTATTGTAACATAAAAATAATTTTGACCTATAGAATCAAAAAACTCTTCATTTATTTCTCCGAAAGCCGGTCTTGCTATGTTAACAATAACGGAATGAGATGATTCATACTCAGGTCTATCAAATTCAACTGGTACTATTCCAAGAGGGGACCATGTTTCAACATCCTTCCAAAAAGAAACACGAACGTAATTGGTAGACACAGCATCCATTATGCCATCTACCTTTCCAAGAGCTTCAAGATAAAGAACTTTGTTCTCGTCTTTATAACCTTCTATGTCCCACTCTTCTGGTCTATTAATCCTAATAAATCTTGCATTTGTCATTACATTTCTGACAAACTTCCATACCACAAATTCAGATGCGAATCCAATATTAAGCTTATCCCCTGTAGGATTATTAAATGTAGCATTATTCACATACCCCTCAAATTTCCAATCAGTTTCATCTATACCAGTATCCGAATTTTTATATATCATATCTTGCAACTTCTCAGAAGCTTCAGGCCAAAATCGCTCAATACAATACCTGGGCCCGTTCTTTGATCTATACTGATTGTTTATGACTGTACTGGTAGATCTACCAGCTCTCCAATCTCCTACACCATTTATCTTTTGGCTCCATCCATCTATATGAAGGATATAACTTCCAAGAAGATAATTATAATTTTGAAAGTTGTTATAATCAGTTCTTGACACAGTAGGATCAGAGCAATAACTCTCAATATAACATCCGCATGTACAAGGCATGGTATCTAATACGTATATAGCATCAGACACGGTTTTTAAAACAGATCCAGGTTGTAAGTATGGATAAAACTCAGAACAAAGGTGTTGATTGCCATCACCTGATATGCTGCCAGCGCTATACCCAAAAAATGCTTCCTCCATCCATTCAGATAAAGAATCCATTGTCTCGTAATTAAACAACACAGAATACTTATTCTGATTTTCTCCTCCTGTGGTATATAGATAATCTGTAGAGACGTGTTCCATTTCGCTAAGAACCTTATAGATATAATCTTCTACAAGGCCTGTTATTAGTGGAACTGGAGCTGACAATATAGATTCTTGACGATGAGGGACTTCGCAGTCTCCTTCCATTTCTGGTAACCTAATATGATCAATTGGCTCCATATAATCCTGTGTTCCATCTTCTCTGTATTTGGTAGCTATATCACATATCTGTCTTTCATTGTTTCCATTCTCCTTATTATTACAAGCTACAAGACCTATATTTTCAGACAAATAATTTATAGGGGTTCCTACAATATCATCATAATCGATAATAAATCTTGATTTACCTTTAAAAGTGGCAAAATTGCTTTCCACTATAACAGTTTGACCTACAGTAGCCGGGTTGTTACACTCTTTCTGTTCTTCATCTATAACAACTGCATCGTCGTCAATCAATACCCCATCTCCTGCCGTATTGCTATACTGCCATACATATTTCCTATCAACACCTGAGCAATCCGGAGCATATGCGTTTATAGACTGGTATGGGATACTGTCTTTGTTCATTTCCTCTCTTGCCTTATCAGAAGGTGGGGGAACAAGAACGAATGCTGGAGTTTTATAACCAGTAGATGTCTTAAACGAGATAGAAAACGGATACACTTCATTCCTCATATATCCCACATACAACGAACAAGCATTACCATCCTTATATAAATCTTCGTGGGCTACAGACGCCTGCCATTTCAAGAAATGACCCATGAGGGAAACTACAGGCTGTAAATTCCATTCTTTTTCTGCCGTAAGACCATATTGAAGAAGACGGTTTCCGACTGACACTATTCCTCTTGATGTATTATATATGGCTCTTTTTAAAGAAATATGTTCAAATGTTGTCCTCTTATTATTAAGATCAGAATAATAGTATATGGTCTTCTCTGTAATAGGATGAATACCTTCTATAAAATAATCCACTACAGGTTGTGTTTCGCCATTGTATCCTACAGTATTCTGAATAACAGCCACCTTGTAATGGCTGACTTGCCTATCCAGATTAGACACCTTAAGTCTTATACCAAGATTAGTTCTTTCTCCCCATTTACCATCATTTATCCTAATATATTGCTCATCAAATACATGAACAGGGTTAGTCAATGAAGTATAGTTAGTTTTCTCGTTACCAAATTCATCGCACAAGGCCACAGCAAACTGATACACGCCCGCACGTAGGCTGCCCCCGTACTCTATCTGTACCGGCTCTACGCATGGCTGGTCCAGTAGCGGAAATACCCTAAGTTTCTCACATGCCAGAAAACAACCATTCTCCTGCATGAATTTATCCCTATCGTATTCTTTATCGCATATCTTATACCCATGATAATGATACCATATATCACCTTCATCATCAGGAGTCAGAGCCTTGTCTACAATAACATACCTGGGAGGATTATAATCGTCAGTCCAGTAAATACATTTCCCACATTTCTCTGTCTTTATTTCTATGGTTTTTATAGGATGATAGATAGAGAAATTAAGGCACGGATCTTGCTCGTTGTCTTCCAGCAAGGTCTTCATGCCAGAACACAACGACTCCGATCCTTCTACCATATATTCTATATCGGAATCGGATAAGATACTTGTATCGGATTCAGGCTTGAAATAAGTTATTTTAGATACGCCTGTTTCAGGATTTGTTATAAAAAAATAGATATTGCCTGAAGTAAGATCATTCTTATAACCAATAACTTTAAATCCATCGAAATCAATGCATTTAAGATTACTGTGCTCGTTAGATCTCATCCCAACATTACCGTCCTCGGATTCGATGTTGGCATTCAAGGCAAACGTATAATGCTGATCCGTAAGACTCGACGGATGCAGATCGCGATTCATGCCTGTTTGAGGAACCGCTATGTTTCTGTTATCTTCTGCTGCCATTTTATAACTGTTTGTCACAAAGATAGCAAAAGAGATTTAATCATGGATTTCTAAAGTAGGTGAAGAAAAGAAATACATTTTCAGTCTCCTACTTTATCGACCACACCTACATAAAAATCGGGGATAGGATTATCATTGAAATTTCTTATTTGAATATCAATATAATTAGGTGATTATATACCACTTTACACCAGAAATGTAAAATAGTATATATTTATACAGAAATACGTACCGGGTTCCACCAAAACCCTCTACCTTTTGGTAACATCGTTACATCAAAGGATTCTTTTGCCGATTTTCTAATGATGTTAAATGCACCATTGATATCAGCATTAATGATCTCACCAAACGAGGTTTTAAACAATCCTCGTTTGGTCCTTCTTCCTTTGTAAGATTCATGTTTACAAATCCGTTCATTATCCAAAAAGCTACATTTTGAAGTATAAGATTCTTCAACAATCTTAACATTAATACCTTCTAATGTTGCTTTATAAGATATCATTGAGATAAATACATTAAAAGGAATAGATACAAAGTTCTGATTATTTCGTTTTCCGATATTGATCTCTTGTTTCCAGCATTTGTTATGACCGATTATGATCGTATTAATACCATTGGAAACTACGTGATTAACCAATATCCTACTTGCCTTGTGAAGATAATCTTTGATCTTATTATTCCTTTTGTTAGTTAATGACCTAATTTGTTTTGAAGTATGTTTATTATCTTTTAATTTAGATTTTAAGAATGCTAATCTTTTATTATAATATTGGTTGATAGACTTTAGTGGTCTACCATTGATGATAAAACAAGAACCGTTGTTTGAAACACAAGATGCTAAATTATCTAATCCTATGTCGATACCAAGATAGTTCCCATTATCGGACATAAGATCTTTTTCCTTCTTATTGTAAACTATTTCAAGAACAATATATCCATTCTTAGGAACGAATCTAAGTTGTTGAATATTTTGTTTATTGGTTCTTGTGGTAAAGGAAAACTGTTTAGGTAACTTAACAATACCTTGTTTTATCCATTTTTGAGAAAAAGATGCGGTCGTAAAAACAGCAGGAAACAAACCGTCTTTGTTAAGATACTTAGGCATTCTAACAAATTCGGAATACTCACCTCTATTCTTTTTATTAAAGAGATTGAAGAAAGATTTAAAGTTCCTATCAACCATCATCAACACCTGTTGAGCAACCGGTGCTGGTAAAGCACGATAGTCAACATCATTTTCTGTTTTCAACACTCTTTCGAGAGAATAATAGTTGAGGTATTTATACTTTACAGTATTATCATTCTTGTATTGAAAGTAGTGTTGTCTAACAACATACAACCCTTTATTGTATAAGTTTTTACACTTATGCAATAGGTCTTGAAGCTCATTGTAATATATTGAACTTTGTTTGATTATATGTTGTTCAACTAATCTCATGACACAAATATAGGAATTATTATTTATATATAAAAAAACAATTTCCTATATTTGTGGTGTAAAGTTGTATATAATCACCCTACAATATTATCCCATTGAAATTGACTCCCTTCCATTACAGGAGAGAAACAATTACCCATCACCATATTAACATTTTCAAATCTTCGTCTCATAACATTTACTTACGATTTATATCTTCTACCCCTAATCAAAACAGTGCCATCGCCACCTTTCGTCGATTTTCCCGATGCATTTCCCCCAGCTCCACCACCGTAGCCGCCACCACCAAGTCCGGCACTCCAGCCAGAAGCCAAAGAACTACTTTCATTACTGCCTTCGCCACTCCCTTCTGTATAATCTGATGTTCCCGGCTGAGATGTCTCCCCGCCTGATTTATTATAGGAGCTTGCCCCACCTGCTGCATTCCTTTTACCATTAGATTCCCCAAAATCACGCGTCGTATGTCCTTGCCCCGATGTTCCACCACTGCCTGTACCATCTGAGCCTCCGACCGAATGAGTAGATCTATCTACCCCTACACCTCCCGAACCACCATTTCCGTCTCCATTCCATTGAGACAGATGGCCTCCTTCAGCCCGGTAAAGCGAACTCATAAACTGTGAATATCCCCCATTTGCGCCACGAACTCCTGCACCAACTATAATTTCAATAGTTTGTCCTGGTGTAACAGTTATCGCGTTGCCATCTCTATATCCAGCGGTATCCTTCTTATATGTTTTAGTATAGCCACCTCCACCGCCTCCAGGAGTTCCTAATCCTGAATTATATGAACATCCTCCACCGCCTCCGACAAGAAACACATCAACCTCCCTACATCCCGATGGAACCGTCCATGTGTAATTTCCTGCCGGATAAAACCTTATGATAAAGTCTTCAAGTTCCCTATTTTTTTGCAATAAACGACGTCTCATAACATACTAAGGATTACCCCCCCCTATATATAATAACTTACTGTAAATCATATAATTATATTTAACATACATAATCAAACAAATACAAAGAAAGAATCATTAGAATAAAGACGGGTATCCTGCGCGTATGTCATACAATCAACATCCTCATCTGCGTTTTGTATAAGGTCACTCTTGCCGTCATAATTGTTAGAAAACATAAAAACATATTTTTTATTGTTTATCTGAAACCTATATATAATGCCATGTTGTTCACTTGGAGCAGGAGTTGGATTAAATTTGATAAATATAGCATTACTTCTCCTTTCTATAACCTCAAAAGAAACTGTACTCTGAGTATGAATGTTAAAACATGATCCTTGCCTAAGCTGATTCAAGACATTATTCACCTTATCTGGGCTAATTGTATCTGATTCATCTTTACTCATTAAATCAAGTACCTCAAAACGATTATCATGATCGGTATCGATTTTAACACAATGATAAATAGCTCCATTACCAGATCTCTGTTCCTCAAAATATCTTCTCCTACTCATGATAATACTCCTTCCCGTAATATTTCAAGAAGCTAAATCCTTTCGACTCCTTCCTCAAAACATCATGCTTATTCCAATACTTTTCTAAGTCGAAAGCCTCTCTTTCAAATACGATATTGTGATATGCCTTATCGTGATTGCGATATATGCACAACCTAATCAGGTACTCAATTAAATACCATGAATAGTATAAAAATATCGGAATAAGAGACAGCCACAGCATCCACCACCCTGCATTACCGAATAAGAGACACAATCCTATTGTAAGCAACGATATAAACATACCAAAACAAAACATTGTATGATACTGATTACAATGCGCCTCTTCATGATATTCGGCCTTCAATGATATAGCATCACGTTCGGTAAATACGGCTCCAAACAGCATAATTGTTTTATAGCCGTCAATGAACGTAAACAACTTAGCTATTTTTGAATTATAAAATATTTTCATTGTCAAAAAAAATAATTTTATACCAGTTGCACAAAATCAAAAACTCAATAGGAGAATTAACTCCATCCCATTCCCATTTTTCAAGATAAGACCTTAACTTACTTTCATCAACATCTTCACACTCTTTAAGAAAAACAAGATGCGGCATAAACAATTCTCCACCTTCCAAAGACTTATTAAATTTACTAACCAGCCTCTTTCTGAACTTAGGACCGTACCATGATTTTTCATTTGTGGATCCAAGGCAATAGTAAGAATTATTTTTGACTTTAATGCCAAACCATTTACATACATATGGATGATATACTCTATCTGCTAAAAATATAAATGGTTTATACCATAGGCAATGCCAGAATGTACTGCACTCGCCTCCGAACTTCTTAAAAGCCCATCTGAACCCTCCAGAAAAATACCAGTTATTAGCTCCTCTCTTAACCTTAACTTTGTATTTAAGATTCTTGTTACGATTACTAACCCTATCCCACGGCTTAACCTTATCGGTGTCCATATCAGGAAGAAATGTCCAATGATGAAGCAAGGCGCTGTAATAAGGATTGTATATCTTGTGTCTGTTTCTAATAACGTACTCAAAAATATCGTATCCTGCTTGCCTGGCTTCTTCAAATCCTTTTTCTGATAAGAAAGCTAATATCGGAGCCAGATTCCAAATCTGATCTTGTGAAGTAAATGGTGAGAAGCATGGATCTTCGTCTTTCAACTCTATACCATTAGTGTACCCTGAACTTATCTTGGTAAGACCAAATTTGTTTGCGTCTTCACCATGTATGTCATCTCTTAAGAAAAATCCTTTTTCGAATTTGAAATAAATACCTTTATTGCTATTAAAAAATAGATCATAAGTAGTATCGGCAAGACGAGTAAGCACCAGTATGGCATTACGAACATCATCTTTTGTCTTGTAACCAAGAATCATTTCCGTATATACAAGCTGAAGATACTGGGCCAGGTTAATGGTTCCGTCGCCGACCCAGCCTACCCCGTTCTTCACCGACGACAGTGGGATGCACGAGGCCTGCTCTGTGTAGCTGGAATCATAAACGAAATCCCGGTAAAACACCTCCTTAATCCTATTGTATTTATCCCAAAGACTTTCCATCACCTTAACCTATAACAATAACACAATCACGCTTTTCCTTATTATAAACCATCGTACCCATCTTAGTGTACAAACCTTTTATATTTTGGTAATTGGTTTCACCATGAGCCGAAACGTTGGTAGTGATGCTGTCGGAGTAAACCTCCTCGCCACCTTCGTTAATGAAGTTAAATCCTTGTTTAACCATCTCTCCTCCAAGGTAGGCTGTAAAAGACACAACGACATTTCCTCGCCCTCTATTCCCATACCAATTACCATAGATATCGGCATTGATATTAGGCTCAGACTCGTCCATGCCCGGCGCTGATAGCAGGGTCTTCATCTTAATAAGCGCCCCTTCAAGGCCAGACTGCATGTTATCACCACCATAAATAAGGTAATCACCTACCTGTTGTTGGGTAGTAGCCCACTGCTTACTCCATCCAACGTATTTATTATCTACATCCGAGATGCCTGTATTGGTGAACCCAGTTGCAGTATCAAAATCAGAACCGTCTTCTGATTCCCATCCGTATCTAAGAACAAGATAATCGAACTCAGGAATTACAACGACCTGCTCTCCGGCAGCTTGTGTGATTGTAACACTCTTACTCTCTCCACCAGCCGTTACCTTAGCTACGCCTCTACGATCTTCAGCTACCGGATTAGGGCCGGCTGTGAAAATGATGTTTGCCGGTCCTACGCCTCTCATTTTGTCGGCGGTTACTATTTCGCTTGCTTGAACTTCCAACATATTATTTAATCTTTAAAATTTCAAATACATATATCCAACTCAACAAAAATACTATTGGGCAGTACATTGTCTCTACCAAACTCGCATCTCCTTTAAATTGCCTGATTGACCAAACAATCATAGATGCGATAACGCCAGATAAATATATAAATAAGGCTACCTCAATCATACCAATTTAAGTATGTTGTCAATTACAGGATACGCCTTAGCATATATCTCAAACTCAGCACGCCTCCGTCTAAGAGGTTCGTACATGCCTTTCAATGTCATACCCATCATCTTAAGTTCGGTCTTCGCATTTTTCAACTTAACCAAATCTTGTTGTGCATACAACTTAAATAAGTCGGCTGCACCCTGAGCTTCTCCATTATACATCAGTTCCTCAAAGAATCTCATCTTCACAAAATTATCGACATAATCCAGGACCAGACCCTGCGGCGTGTCTGGTATGATTATGTTAGATTCTCCGTCAAAAGGAAGAGACCGGTACTGCATGTAAATAGGACCATCGAAATTAGCATACAGGAATCCGTTTACGATGTTTATCTCATACGGACTATCCTTTACTACCTTATTCCGGCATTTACTTAAACAAGAATCACGAAGCATAGGCTTAGCAAGACCTAACATTACAGGCCGGTCATAATAGCAACGAACTTCATGATCGCGATCGTGGGTGTTGATATAAAATTTTTCAACTATCACCTTCTCGCATTCTTCTTTACAACATTCATCGCACGAACACCATCTATAACTTCTTTCAGTGCGTTCTTTCCAAGCTATTGTATTTTGAAGCTCTGGTATTACCTTATCACCTTCCGGCACCTCATATCCCTTGAAATCGCATTTAAATGCCAGAATAAGATCAAAGTAATCTCCCGGCATACGAGCCTGTCCTCGCTTGACGTCCACTACCGCCTCTTTGCGCATAGTAATATCGCCTCCAAACTTCTTCAGGGCGATCTCTACCCATTTATAGATGGATACCTCATCTATCAGATCACGTTTGTCAAATGATCTTAAAGACGATTTTAACTCTATGATATAATCTTCGACTGTCATCTCTTAAAAAAAATGGAGGACAGGAAACAAACCTGACCTCCACAAAGATATGAATAATATGTATAACGCCCTATTTTGTGTTTTCAAAAGTTAGGATCTTCAAACTTGCCGTACTTCAAGAAAAGGCTCCTACACTTTTCCTTTATCCCCTTAAGTGTGACTTCATATCCGGCACCAGTCATGTAGATGGTTTGCTGATTAACTCTTTCCCCGGAATATTTGTCAACAAAATAAGATCGATAAACACCAAACTTGTTCTTAACAATATCACTGTACAGCTCCCATTTACCCTGTCCATTCCTGAACATAAACTTGACTTCCTCAAGAAACAAACGAAGATTCTTTTCTGCGATGATGATTCCATTCTGCTCAAGCTTCTTCGCCACATCTCTTATTAGCCACATGTTTTCATGATCCACCTTCTTAAATGACTCTGCAAACTCCACATCGGGACGCTGCTCTTCTATGGTCTTAATCGCCTGCTGTCTCTCCGCCTCTGCTTGTGCTCTCTCGGCTATGGCTCTATTCTTAGCATCAATCTCATCAGCTAATGCTCTTAATGCAGATGGATAGTCTTTCGGTGTTATAGAATAGGAACCGGTTTTTCTTATAGAGGGTAGGACTTCAGATGTTACCCATTTCTTGAATTTTTTAGCAAAATCCATCTTTGATCCAAAAATTAGGCTATACAGTCCAGACTCATTGATTATCAGTATTTTAGTGTTTGGAGTGTAGGGACGGAACGTTTCGTTCCACCCTTGAGTATCAGGTACTTTCATTATTAGTCTATCATCTTCATCAACGTGATCCCTTATCGCTTTTCTCGGATTAGTGTACCCTAAAAATGAAGCTATAGGAGATCCTATAAAATACGGTTCTTCGTCAATAATAATAATTTTTAGCTCTCCAAAATCTGAATTTTTGAAAGATGATACGGTTTTAACCTCTTTGCTAAATTCCATTTCGTTGGATTCCGACGTCAAAATAATGTTACTGTTCTTCGCATTGTTTTGAAAATTGCTTACATTTGTTCCCATAATAGGAATTTTACTTTTTATATCCGCCAGCCTGAGAAGGTAGACGGATATGCAAATATAGCGATTAACCTATATCAATAAAGGGTAATCGCTATATTTTTTTACATGTTCCTATGATTGAGTTCTCGATCTTCGAAAACTCTCTTAATCTGGAAATCTTTAAACACTCTTCTTTTAGCAAGTATTTCATTATACATAAATCGGTATCTTCGTCCTTTATTCATTTTAACCCTTAACTTCTTTTTCAAGCTATCTTGTATTACAAAATGGTAATATCTTTTAGAGTCTGCGAAATCCATAGCCAGGTGGTTGTAGAGGTAGCCGTTGGTTCCGAGCCTGCTCACGATGTCCAGGTCCCGCCTGACGGCAAAGCGCTGCCCCGGTATAAGTACATGGCATAAGTATCCTACGTTATCTACATAAACACCGGCATCAGCCTCTATATAATGTTCTGATACGGTTTTCCATATAATAGACAACAACCTTAAAACCTCTCCCCTGTCTCTTATCATGCCTTTCTTAAAACCATTCTTTCTCTTCATAAGACGATGGTAGTAGGCTACAAAATACGGTGATTGTATTGATGTTCTTTTCATCATTCAAAAATTAAAATTATACATTTCAGATAATTAACATTAGAATGTATTGTTGCTTTGAAATACTATTCTATATTTGCAAAGTCTACCGATCCTCACGGACAGGTAGACTTATAAGTATTAATTTTAAAAACGTAGTAAAGTTATGAAATCGAATGTTGTTTTACAATCAAAAGATCGAGTTTTGTTAGGAATGAACGTCTCTGTTATGTCTAAAGACGGTTATGTGTGTATAACAGACGCCGTTTCGGCCATGAATAAAAAGAGAAAAGAAAAAGGGCTAAAAGATAAAAAGGTTAATGACATAGTGGTTACAATGTCATTCAACGAAAGATGCTTCGAACTTGTCAATAAGCTGAGCGACAGGGATTTATTGAGGCGGAGAAATATCCACCTCAATGATAATGGGTTGATAATCAACAATATAATGGATCTATCAAAATTAGATCTTGCTTACAAAAAAGGCAAGGGTGTTAATCAGAGATGGTTTGTAAATCCCTATCTGTTTGTTATGATTGCATTAGAGATGGATCCAGAGATTTACGCAGAGGTTGTCATTTGGCTCACGGATGGCTTGATAGAAAACCGGAACGAAGCCGGTGATGCATACGTTAGGATGTGCAGCGCAATAAGCAGAATAGTTCCAAACAAGAATGACTTGAAAGACAATATAAAAAGAGTTGCTAAAGCTATTAATTTCATTGTTTTTAATAAACACGAAGATGGGATAAGGAACACTGCCAGTAAAGATGAGCTCAATGATATAATAGCCATAGAGAACGTCATAGCCTCTGTTGTTGATGACGGTTTTATTAAAGATTACAATTCCTTGATAAGCTACCTCGGAGATAAATGGAAAAGAAAATGGGGGAATCCTGTTCTTGCATTGAAATAGTACAAAAAAACACCCGGTCGTGGCTACATAGCTATGGCCGGGTATCCAATAAAAAGAATCACTGAACAATTTGACTTTTCTGATTGGAATCAAGATTCGGATTTTCATCAACAGGAATCTGTAGCCTGAATGCTACTTCCTTTATCGTCTCTGCCACTACGTACTCAATTAACTTAATAGGGCAGATAAATTCGTATTCCCATTCAGATTCGCACCCTTTAGGTGTAGGATCGCAAGCCATTAACTCCAGCGCCTTCTTTCTTCTTGTTGTGAAGAACTCTACGTTAATAAGCTCTATATGAAAATCCGGTATATAAATATAGTCGTTTTCTACATAATAAAAAGGACGACGTTCTTTAACGTATTTAGCATACGGTCTTTTTTGTTCATTACGATACGACTTTATTTCAGCAAACTTAAAAAATATGGTGTTATCTACGTTAGTCACCTTAGTAATAGCCGGTCTAAGGGCAGAATAAAGAAGTCCTGGAAGCTTATGCTTTGACCGCATCAAAGTATTACATAACGCAAATTCGGCATCGCAGCAAACTATTTTATCAACTTCAATCATCTCCAGGCAGGTAACGTAAGTTAGGAGCCGGTGGTCACCAAGTAACGTCCCGTCATCCCACCTCTGTGCTGTATAAGATTCGGCTTTAGTTCTACCGATATTCAATATCCATCTCCGACTAACATGCGAATCTTTGTCAAGGGCATGAATACCGTTTACGACTCTTGATACAAATTCACCATTAGTGATCATGCTCCCCTCCTTTCTTTTGCTCTTGATTCTCTTGATTTAGCATTCAAGATCCTCATATAAATATCTCTTTCACTCATGCCGGATATGGTTTTTATAGCCTCATCCAACATAACTTTCGTATATAAAGGTTTAGGGAATCCCTTTATCTTAACCGGATCAGGAACCAACTTAGCCTTACGATATTCATAAAATCTTTTAGAAGTTACATTAAGATAAGAAACAGCCTCTTCTCCGGTATAGTACTTAGCCGGATTAGCAAGCTGCGTCCATGTCTCAAGATCGTTGGCTGTAAGATGATCGCATTCCCCGCTTAAAAACATCTCCTTTATCTTATCGCATACCGCCGCACCGCTTTTACGCAGCGTCTCTGTCAGAATTTCTTTCATTTTCAAAACATCCTGTTTTAAACCTTAAAACAATAGAGGCAATGATTATCAAAAGAGTAACAGCCATAACAGACCACACTACGATATTGTGTTCAATAGGCATCTCAATATTAACCGTAACCCATTCTACACAGATATTAAAAATCATACTATAGATCAATAACCTATGCCATATACAAAACCTGAACATTCTTGAAAAAGCCAAGAGAAATAGGTCCCATGATAGAGAATGACCTAATATCGGATACAGCCAATTAGTGATACTAAAAGGATAAAACTTATCAAAAATGCTGGCTAACATAATAACCTGCATCAACACAGGATAATACTTCACAAACGTCACACAGACATTCCTTTGCCCTTTACTAATAAAATTGTTGCTCATAATATGTTGTTGTTATGTTATTAAAATGGGGAAGGCGATCAGCACCTTCCCCTGGTTTTCAATCACTTTTTAGTGCTCGTCTTCTTTCTTTTCATCTTACCGCCAACACTACCGCCTTGACGCATTTTGGGTTTGTCCTTTTTATCAACTTCCCCACCCTGACGAGCTTTCTTTTTACAAGCCATGATACTAAAAATTTAAAATTGAATGATGTGCAATATTAATCATTTTTATTCTAATAGACAATACTTAAAACACAATATTATAACCCAAAAAAACATTCAAGGAAGAGGACTAAATCTTCTCCCTTGTTGATTATGATTATTTAACCAACAAAACCACCATACTTTAGAAGGTGGATGAATTGGTTTGATTAATTTTGAATCAAAATTACAAATAAAAAAATGATTTCATACAAATACAACATCTATCATTCAAAGAAAACGAAGTATTTCGACAAGATGCTTCGTGAATGTTGTTTTGTATGGAATCATGCGTTAGCTCTACAACGTAGATACTACAAACTGTTTGGAAAATATATCTCAGTTGGCAAAATGAAGAAGTATTTTGCCAAAAGAATTAAAAGAAACTTGCTTCATTCCCAAACAACACAAGAAATACTTGAACGTCTTGATGAATCTTATAATCGTTTCTTTAAGAAGTTGGCTAAACGACCTCCTAAGTTTAAGGGAGCTGATTGTTTTAACTCTTTTGTTTTTAAACAAGGAGGGTTTACCCTAAATGGTAATATTCTCACAATTAACAAAGGAAAGAAACGATTTAGATTTTCATACAGTAGAGTCTACGAAGGTAATGTTAAACAAATTAGAATAGTTAGAGAAACCTGTTCCCGTTTTAGTTTGATTATAGTTACAGACCATAATCATTCAAACTCTTATAGAAAGACACATGATGGTGCATCTGTAGGATTGGATTTTGGTCTGAAAACTTATCTAACTAAAAGTGATGGTAGCAAAATCGATTCTCCATTATTCTTCAAACGATATCAAAACAAGATTAGAAAACTAAACAAACGGTTTTCTAATGCAAAGAAAGGATCCAATAATAGGAGAAGGAGACTGTTTGAACTACAACAAGCGTATCGTAAAATAAACGATCTTCGATCGGATTTTCAATGGGGATTAGCTCATCAGTTATGCAAACAGTATGATTATATTTTTATTGAAGATCTAAACATTGAAGGAATGAAACGTTTGTGGGGAAAGAAGGTTTCTGATCTTAGTCATTCTTCTTTTATTGATAAACTTACGTATGTTGCCTCAAAGTATGGAGTAACGATACACAAGATTGACAAATGGTATCCTTCTTCCAAAACTTGTGAATGTGGCTGCATTAATAAAGGTCTGTCGTTACGCGACCGCACGTGGGTATGCCCGTCGTGCGGTGCAGTCAACGACCGTGATGTTCTTGCAGCCCGTAATATACTTCGGAAGGGCATTTCCGAATTGGAGAGCAAGAGTAATTCCAGCGATAGTAATATCGGGGATTCTTGCGTTTGTATCCAAGAATCCCGTTTGCTTTAGCTATGGGAGTATGTCAAGCTGGATTAAGATCCATTTGAGAATAAGCGTATTTCAAAGTACCATTTTCATCACCACACTCAGCTCCATCTACGATAAAGTTGTAAGAAGCAGGAGATTCATTATATACATTGAAAACACCACCTTTCTTGGAGATATTTTGTTTTTCATACTGCCTAACAGTAGCGGTCTTATACACTTTGCCTTCGTAAGACACGTTTATAGTTCGTATATACCATGTAGTATATCCATTCTCATCTCCAGAATGAACATATCCGGCTAATATTCCTCCATTAACGGCCCCGAAATACGAACAAGAGCTTCCGGATTGTCTTCTCTGGGTTGTTGTTCCGATGCTTATAGTAGCTCCAGATATCTCACGATAATTAGCATCCACCACCTTAATATCACAGGTGTAGATTCGGATATTTCCATTTTCATCACCAGTCCATTCGAATCCGGCAATACACTTACCGGCGCCAGGGTTATAAGAAACATTATCCCTCCTATATGTAGCCCAAGAGCCGTTTTTCAATGCAATATGCGCCGGAACAGGCTTAGCCTCTGCCTTGCCTTCTTGGTTGACTGTTATGTTAACAGTCTTCCCAGACTCATTTTGCTTCAATGTCACAGTGCCACTTCTGGAAGATGAAGAGCTGTTTGCGGATGAGATTATTACAAATGAATAATCATAACCTGACAAAACAGGACAACTTACTCCTGATGGTTTTTCTGTAACTTCTGTAACCCAACTTGGTTTAGATGATACAGCGTATCCTATCTTACTTCCATTCTTTTTACTTTTTAATTGAATACATAAATATGAGTTATTTGCACCTCCATTTGCATCGGCATTCCAAGTGCTTTGGTTGGTACTAAATTCGTAAGTAACTGCAACATCTTGTGTGATGCTAAGAGTAACAGTCTTTCTAGATTCATTTTGAACAAAAACAATGTCACCAGATCTGGAAGAAGATGTTGTATTGGCAGATAATGTCACCACAGCCTTCATGCTTTCAGATGTCTGGTCTCTGTAATCAACAGAACACCAAGAAGGTTTCGATTTAACAGAATATCCTATATATGAATCATTCTTAGTACTTATGATAACTTCTTCAATATCCTGAGATTCTCCAGTTACAGACCTTGACTTGCTCGTTCTTCCATCATGGAACTGAAATTCATATGGTGCATATCCGCAACTTCCAATAACATACTCTTCTTTAGTATCAGAATTTCCGCAATCATCGTAACGAATAAACTTAGTTTTGGTTCCATTACATCCATTTTCTTGCCAAGAACCGTAAGATCCGCAATTACAGCAATTTCTACAACTTACAGAATATTGACGATCTATGCTACCAGAGCAACTATCACGATAAGCATTGTACTGAGTATGACCTACGCAGTCTCCTGTTCCATAGTAAGACCAGTCAGTACAAGACTCTCCACCTCCATTAACCCATCTTGTGTCGTTATAAGAAGAAGAGCATGGATTGGTGTCACGTTGTTGCTTCTGAGACGTACACCCGTCACAACGGGTGCTTCCGGTATCCGACCAAGAAGGTGTTGTGCTATCAGGCAAGCAATCAGCATTCTTATTAGCTACTGCCTGACCTTGGGAATTTACAGCATCTTGAGCCTTCTTATTAGCATCAGCTTGACTGATATTGGACGTAAATGGACCACCCACTTCATCTTGGGTTACGGTAACAGAAGAACCATGCTGGCAGCTTCCACAATTGTTTCTGGTGAAAACCTTACTTGCCTTACCGGTCCAAGTACAAGTGCCCTGTGCGTCAGCAAGAGCCTGACCTTGGGCCTCAACGGCAGCCTGAGCCTTACTATTTGCGTCTTCTTGACTTACGGTAGACGTAAAAGGACCGCCGGTTACATCATCTTGGTCTATAGTAACCTCAGATCCGACACCTCCATCAGCACACTGTTTTGTAAATTGCTTGCTATATGTTCCGGTCCAGGTACATACCTTATCTCCACCTTCTACCCAGCGTTCATCTGCTCCACCATAACATTCGTTGGTATTGACTTGCTTCTTATAAGATTTACCTCCTTCACATTTGGTTTCAAGCGGTTCAGAATCTACCCATACAGGATCGGTGTTGTCCATTTCGCATGTCCCGTTCTTGTTAGCGTAAGCCTGACCTTGGGCTTCTACAGCTTCCTGAGCCAACCTATCTGCCTCTTCCTGGCTTTCATTAGAATAGAACGGTCCACCCACCATGTCTTGTGTTACGCTCATCGGAACGCCATGCTGACATGATCCGCAATTGTCTTTTGTAAACTGCTTGCTATATACGCCTACGAACCTACATTTACCTTTTTGGTTAGCAATAGCCTGCCCTTGAGCTTTAACGGCTTCCTTAGCCTTATTATCAGCATCCTCTTGACTTACGAAAGAAGTAAAAGGATTGCCTTCAACATCAGCTTCACTTACCTCTACTTCTGTTCCTGAATCCGGTATTTCACAGTCGTTCTTTTGGAACGTTTCTGAGTAATGACCGGTCCAGCTACAAACTTTGTTCCCACCATCTACCCAACGTTCTTGATTGTGGGTTTCAGAACATTCGTTGGTATCATGTTGCTTTTTCTGAGACTTACCTTCATTACATCTAAGTTCTTCCGGAACAACGTCTTCCCATACAGGATCGGTGCTAAGTGGCGTACAGTTGCCGTTTTTATTAACATAGGCCTGGCCTCCTTCTTCTACGATCCTACGAGCTTCTGCGTCTGCCGCATCCTGGCTTTCTGTAGACGTAACAGGACTACCATTAACCATTTCGGCCGTAACCTCCATTTCTACACCCTTATGGCAAGCTTCACATTCAGGAACGAATCTCTTGCTGTAATGACCGGTATAGACCGTCATATTCTCACAATTACCCTTACTGTTAGCAATAGCCTGTCCTTGTTCTTTGACAGCAGCTTTAGCCTTGTTATTAGCATCATCTTGACTCACGGTAGATGTGAAAGGAGCACCAACAACATCTTGTTCGGTTACAGTAATCTTAGACCCTGTCTGACCTTCATTACAATCGTTTTTGGTAAATTCTTCACTGTATTTACCAGTCCACGTGCAATGTCCGTCCCGGTTGGCTATGGCCTGGCCCTGCTGCTCGACGGCAGCCTGAGCGAGCGCGTTAGCCGCCTCCTGGCTTTC